>Ga0302242_1000876_pt1 | contig 25931 bp, 23 predicted proteins | sample AAG_UR_Lys_MG_FD_193510 | JGI IMG/M metagenome (GOLD analysis project Ga0302242, IMG submission 193510) | Enriched activated sludge microbial communities from anaerobic digester in WTTP, New Holstein, Wisconsin, United States - AAG_UR_Lys | ecosystem: Engineered > Bioreactor > Anaerobic >...
GCCACCAAAGATCCATGACTTGTCGTAGCAAAAGCGAATGAGAATCTAGAATATAGGTCAGTCATGGTCACAAGATACCGACGACAACCTTGGACAGTACGTTCCACCGTATCAAAGGCCAAACAGTGTCCAGGCTGTGTAGCCTTAAAACCTTGGGGCTTTCTGGCCTTTTTCTTTGGTTTTCGAGCCAATCTTCGCCCAGCACAACTAGGCTTCCTAAGTTCAGTCCTCATCTTCAATGGGTCGTCTGAAATTAAACGCCCGATAGTGGTGATGGAAGGTAAAGTTAAACTCATCCGTTTACAAAATGGCTTCAGCAATACATGGATCTTCTCCTTGCCTAAGTTAGGGTGCTGATGTCGCAGTATTTTGATTTGCCGTATGATTTCAATTGGCCATCTCCTAGTTCTAACCCTCTTGGGTTTTCTTGAACCGGGATTCAAGGATTCCATACGGCCTAAATCCTTTTTACGTCTCGCTTTCCAACGAAATAATGTACGTCTTGAAACCTTAAAAGCGTGTAAAGTTGAGGCAAGGCCGTATATTTGCCAATGGGCAAGTATTTTAGCTCTGTCTTTAGCTTCATCTGTGACCATACGGGTATAGCGTATGGCATAATCGTTAAGTTTCCAAAAGCCCCTTACTTGATATCCGAGACGTTTGATTTGCATACTCCCTGCCTATCCAAGGAGTGCCATATGTATCTGAGCTTATGCATTGTTAGTAATTTAAATTACAATATTTAAAAGCCTCGCGTAATATTCGAGGCTTTTTAGTTTTTTTAAGTTAGAGTTTTAATTGTTGCCACATTTTGCGCATTTAGTTTTTAGATTAGGGACAACGATTTTGCAATTCGAAACATCTCGACAGAACCCTGGGACAGAATATTCCGGAGTATTATCGCACCATATATGGATCGTGTCCTTAGTCCACAGACTATTACCATCGTGGCGATAGTCGTAGCAAGAAGGATCATCTCTGCCAAGAATGGCCTTTAGGTGCTCTTGATCTACCGAATATTCGCCCGGACCGTAGGGTACGCAAATTTCGCATTCTGACAAATCCGTGCGACCGTTCTCATATTTTAGCTCTTTATTGCACGTGATTCGTCTTTCACCCTTGAGAGCGCTTGTATTAACTTTGCCAAACACGGTGTTGTCTTCGGTTTTCTGATTAAGTAAAACCCTAATCGTTTCCGAATTAGCCGGATAGCAAGTTTCTTCCACGCCCTCGGGCCCTGTATCAGAAGATTGGTTCATGTCGTTATCCGCATCTTCTAGCACCGTCACTTGACCTGCTAGAGCTGTTTGAACATTAGGCGGTACGTCTGCAGAGGCCACATGTGGCGGTACAGATATCATCGCTGTTTCAGTTGTTGGCAAGCCGGTATAAGAACGAATGGTATAACCGAGCATTCCTCCGGCTAAAATTGAGGTTAAGACAATGAATACGATAAGCCCAAGCGGTAATTTTTCAACCACTTTAACTCTTTCTACCACTCCATTTTGAAAGGCATCAGTTATGCGTTCATTTCGAAGATCCGAGTTACCATCCGGCTCAGGATCAATACTTTGCAAAAACTTTTCAAAGAGCCGGATCTTTTCCTCTGCTTGCTCTCGTTGCCTTTTCTCCTCTAAAAGATCAAGTTCCGACTGATGTGCTTTTTCAGAGGCCTTACTTAAATCATTTTGTTGTTTGCTTACCTCTTCGTTCAGCTGTTTAATTTTCTCTAAAAGCTCGGTATTCGATCTTTCCGCCTTACTTAATTGTTGGATTAGCTTATTATTCGCTTGTTCGAATTCTTGGATTCTTTTTAAGTGATCCGAATGATCTGTAGCCGGAAGTAGCGCATTATCTTCAAGGTCTTTAATTTTTGCTTTTAAGTCTATTTTTTCGATTTCGAGAAACTCAGCGCGAGTTCTCAAGTCGTCAAGATTCGCTCGAGCTTGCTCGAGCTCGTCTTTTAAGAGCTCACAGCATTTTTCTGCTCTTTCACGCTCCGCAATTAAGAGCTCATATGTGTCATCTTTCTTTTCGGAGCTCTTTGCTTTAAGCTCCGTAATTCGCGATTTAACTTCTATTAATTCTTTCTCCTTGTTTTGTAATTCCTCGGACAATTGTTGAACACGTTCCTGCAATTCTTGATTTTTTTGGTCAGCGCTACTCAACGCGTCCGTCAAAGCTTCATCAACCGAGTCGGCTTTGGTTTCCTTGGGAGGCGACTGCGAAGGCGTTGATTTTTGTGCGGGAACTTCAGCTTCGCCACCAACACCAATAGATGATCCCAAAGATCCCAAGTTCATTTTTGGATTAAAAGGCATCTTTCTCTCCTTTTTGTTTATATGATCATGTTTATGTCACATGAATCATGTTTTTGTCGATGTTCAATTTTCGTTTTTTGAAAAAACGATATGTTAAATTAGCAGAAAAATCGTTTTTTGTCAATAGCCAACAACAAAGCAATTGTCAACAGGCTGGCATATCATTTATTGTTTGTTAAGCCAAAAAAATACTTGTTTTATCTTGATTTTAACTGTAAACTATTATTCACATGATTCGAATATCGGTCAATACAATTATCTTATAGTCGGTTTTTATCATATCCAATTATTTTTATGCCATGCAAAAAATCCATTGAATTGAATGAGCGTCGTCTTATTATCTTGATAATTTTGGATGGTTTTGGCATTTCTCGCAAAATTAAAAATAATGCTATTTATCACGCTAAAATGCCTTATTTTAAAAATATTTTTCGCAAATATCCAAGTACTCAATTATGCGCTGATGGCGAGTGTGTGGGGTTGCCTGATCATGAAGTCGGCAATAGCGAAGCCGGGCATCAAACCATAGGCGCAGGCAGGCCCATTTTATCCGATAAACTTATGGTTAATCGAGCTATAGCTGACGGGTCTTTCAATCGTAATCCGGTCTTCAAGCAGGTTATTAAACATGTAAAAACCAACAATAGTTCGTTACATCTCATGGGTTTGCTAACAAATTCACAAAGCGCCCATGCTAATCTCGATCATATTATTGCTTTAACTAATTTAATGTATCGTAATAAAGTAAAAGAAGTTTTTTTACACTTGTTTACCGATGGTCGCGATACTCCTCCTTGTCATGGTTTAAAATTACTGGCTCAACTAGAGTCCAAGCTACCTAAGAACGCCAAAATTATTTCAATATCCGGTCGTTTTTATGCCATGGATCGCAATCGTAATTGGGATAGAACTAAAATGGTTTATGATGCTTTAGTTCACGGCAAGGGTTTGCGCGCTGAAAGCGCCACAAGAGCAATCGAGCAGGCTTATGAAAATGGTATTACCGATGAATTTATCAAACCCACATTAATTAACTGCAATTATAAATGCACACACATCAAAGCCAATGACGCAGTAATATTTTGGAATTTACGCTCTGATCGCGCTCGTCAACTTGCTAAGCCGTTTGTGGCTAAATATTTTAATGGCAATAAAAATTCAGGATTTAAACGTGAAAATAAAATTCCCAATTTATTGTTTGTGACACTAACAGAGTTCGGTAAGCAACTGGATCATATTGCTTCAGCTTTTATTCATCGTGAACAATCATTTACCTTGGTCGAGGCTTTACGTTCGCGCAAGCAAATTTATATTGCTGAATCCGAGAAATACGCGCATATAACTTACTTCTTTAATGGTGGTTATGATAATCCCAGATTCGGTGAAGACAGAATTCGCATACCATCGCATAATGTAATAACTTTTGATGAAAAACCTGAAATGCGCGCCAAAGAAATTGCGGAAGCTGTTAAATCTTCCATAGAAAAGGATTATGATTTTATATGTGTAAATTTTGCCAATCCCGACATGGTTGCGCATACAGGTAATTTTAAAGCCACGGTTAAAGCTTGTGAGGCTGTTGATAAAGCTTTAACTTCGATTGATAAAACGATTAGCAAATATCCAAATAGCATTTTGATTCTCACGGCCGATCATGGCAATGCTGAAGAAGTTTATGATCATCGTGATTGTAAAAGTATGGGCGATACTCATCATAATGCTAATCCGGTACCGTTTATTCTTTATGGATCTTCCGTTATCAAAAAACGTTTGCGTCAAGGAACATTGGCAGATATAGCGCCAACCATTTTGGATTTAATGCGCGAACCGATACCCAAGCAAATGACGGGTAAATCTCTTATTTGTGATTAAAAATATGGAAAGACCTAAACCAATAGTATTATTAATCGCCGATGGTTTTGGCGTTGCTCCGGACACCGAGGGCAATGCTGTAACTCGCGCTAACATGCCAGTTTATAAAAATCTTATCGAAAATTATCCGGCCATGACTTTACGAGCATCTGGTGAAGCCGTGGGTTTGTCTTGGGGGCAGATGGGTAATTCCGAAGTAGGTCACCTTACCATTGGCGCTGGACGCATATTTTTTCAGAGTCTCCCTCGTATTACCATGAGTATTGAAGATGGAACTTTTTTTGAAAATAGGGCTTTTTTAAATGCACTGGAACATTGTAAGAAAAACGGAAGTACTTTGCATCTTATGGGTTTATGCTCCCCAGGTGGCGTTCATGCTCATATCGAACATTTATATTCTTTGTTGGATTTTTGCGCGCGTAATAAGTTTAATAGAGTGGCTATTCATGCTTTTTTGGATGGTCGCGATACTATCTACAACGGCGGTGAAGCTTTTATCGAAGAACTGGAAGCAAAAATTAAAGAATATAAAGTCGGAACAATCGCCACTCTTGGGGGTCGTTATTATGCCATGGATCGCGATAATCGTTGGGATCGTATTCAAAAAATGTATGATGCCATGGTTAAAGGAGTAGGAGAATATGCGGATTCAGCAAAAAAAGCCATCCAAGCTTCATATGCCAAAGGAGTTTATGATGAAGAATTTGTTCCAACAGTTATTACAAAAAGCGGTCACCCTATTGCCACCATCAAAAGCAATGATGCTTGTATCTTCTTCAACTATCGACCAGATCGCGCTCGTCAAATAACTAAAGCTTTGTCTCTTCCGGAATTTGAAAAATTCGAAAGAGTAGCCATGAATAATTTTTATATGGTTACTATGATGGAATATGAAAAAGATTTTCCGGTTGATGTGGCCTATCCTCCGTTAACAGTAGAAACTTGTTTGGCAAAAGTTATCTCGGATGCAGGCTTACGGCAATTGCATATCACGGAAACCGAAAAATATGCGCACGTAACTTTCTTTTTGAACGGCATGGTTGAAGAAGAGTTTCCGGGTGAGGATAGAGTGATTATTCCGTCTCCCCGTGTTTCCAGTTACGATAAAGCTCCTGAAATGGCTAATGTGCAAATAACAGATCGTATAATTAAAGAAATAGCCGACGGTGGATATGATTTTATTGTAGCGAATTTCGCTAGCCCTGATATGGTTGCTCATACCGGAAATTTTGAGGCAACAGTTAAGGCCCATGAATCAATGGATAAACAACTTGGTCGGATAGTGGATGCTACGCTTGCTGTTGGGGGTATAGTTTTGCTTACAGCCGATCATGGCAATTCTGAAGAGCTTGTAAATTTAACGACTGGAGAAGTAGATAAAGAGCACTCCACTAATCCGGTTCCATTTTTAATTGTTGGACGTCAACTAGAAGGTATGAAAGCTCCAACCGGTGATGTTATTGGCGGTGATTTAAGTATGACTCCTCCGGCTGGCATGCTTGCAGATGTGGCACCAACTATTCTGCGCTTGATGGGCATTCCTCAACCCGATGAAATGATAGGCAGAACATTAATTTAAAAGAAATTTCGTTGGAGCTAAAAAATAAAGTTTGTTAAAAGCAAACTGAAACTTCTCTTAACTTATTTCTACAAAAAATCTATTGAGTTTATTATAAACATTCATCATCATGGTTTATTGTTATGCATCTCAAAGTTCTTAAAATTCTTAGCAAATTATATGTTGAGTCTGGCGCTGTGGATCTTGGCAATCCGCGAGATACTTTAATCGCAACTCTCCTTTCTGCGCGTACTCGCGATGAGCAGGTTTTAAAAATATATCCAACTTTCAAAAAAAAATTTCCCACTTGGCACAAACTTGCTAAAGCATCTCTTATTGATATTGAGAGATCCATAAAATCAATAAATTATTATCATACAAAATCTCGTGCATTAAAAAATTTAGCACAAAAAATTCTTAAAGATTTTAATGGAAAAGTTCCGGAAACAATGGAAGATTTGATTACTCTTCCCGGAGTCGGGCGCAAAACCGCTAGCTGTGTATTATCATACGAATTCAATACGCCGGCGATTGCTGTTGATACTCATGTTTATCGCGTTTCTCATCGTTTAGAATGGTCCAAAGCGCAAAAACGCGATGATGTAGAAAAAGATTTACAAAAACTTATCCCAAGAAAGCATTGGAATACAATCAATCGCGTTTTCGTTCCATTTGGTCGCCAATTCTGCAAACCTCATAATCCTCGTTGCCTTGCTTGTCCGATTGCAAAATATTGTCCATACCAACCAAAGCAATGAGTTAAATAAGATTAAAAATAAAATCTCATCAATAATGGCTTAAATTTTTCTTGATAAGTTTTTATTTAATATTTTTGTTAAACTAATTAGTATAGATACTATGAATGCTACAAATGTTATAAGTTGCAATTATTTTATGATATACTGCGATTATGTTTGATGCCGAGATTGTTATTTTTATTCATAATATCTTTATAGCGTCCACAATAGGGCAATGGATAGCCATAGCCTTGGCGCGCGCTTGGATATTTTTGTTCATTCCGGTTTTATTTTGGCTTTGGATTCATGGATCAAATCAAGAAAAGCATGCTGTTAAAGAAGCTTTATGGTCATTTGGCTTAGCTGTGTTCGGCTCGGAGCTTTTATCCATATTATTTTTACGAGATAGACCTTTTTTGGCTATTACTGAAGTGGTAACTCTTATCCCAGCGCCTTTAACCACTTCTTTTCCATCAACTCATGCATCTGCTGCAACGGCTTTGGCTGTTGCTTTATATTATGCTAATAAAAAAGCAGGTAGAATTGGGTTTTTAATAGCGTTTGGCGTAATGCTTGGCAGGATAGCAGTCGGCGTCCACTATTTTACTGATATCTTTGGCGGAATCATTCTCGGTTTGCTATCATTTGCGTTAATACGCTTTGGTCACCAAGCTTTGCGAAAAGCCAAGAAAAAAATTCGCACAGTTTAATTTTTTGGTAAGAGTGTATTGGTAAATTATTCAGCGATTTTTAGTTTGTAAAACAAATATTTTTTATGCGCATAATCTTATACATCCTCGGAGTCATTTTACTGGCTAGTGGAATTTTTATGGCCTGGTTTTTACCATCAGCATTTTTTAGCGTATCCGAGTCAGAAACTGTAACAATAAATATTCCCACCGATTCTTCGGTACAAGATATTGCTAATATTTTGAATGATAAGAATATCATTTCTTCAACATTTGGTTATCGTATTTACGCTTTTATTGATAAAAATGCTAATCATGCTCTTCCGGGCGAATACGAAATTATTCCGGGCAACTCATATCGTCAGATAGCTCGTCAATTGTCGCTCGGTCCAAAGCGCGAAGAAATCACATTGCGTTTTATCGAAGGCGAAACTCTTGATGATTGGCAAGCTTCACTGGTTGCTTTTAATGTTTCCGCAACTTCCATCAAAGCCTTGGTGGGGGATACGCGCATTAGCCTTTCGTATTCCAAAGGATTGGAGGAGCGATATGAATTTTTACGCGATTTGCCTTCGGGTTCTTCACTTGAAGGATACCTTTTTCCGGATACTTATCGCGTTTGGAAAGATCAACTTCCTTTGGGAATTGTTTTAAAACAGCTTAATGAGTTTTCTAACAAAACTCAAGGTTTTGCGGAGCAGGCTACTTCTCAAGGTCGTACTTTGCATGAGGTTGTTATCCTTGCATCTATTATTGAAAAAGAAGGTCGCAATTCGGAAGAACGTCGTCAAATTGCGCGTATTTTCTTAAATCGTCTCAAGATTGGTATGCGTTTGCAATCCGATGCAACAGTTAATTATGTCACAGGACATGGTCGGGCCAGACCCACACTTGAAGATTTAGAATTCGCATCCCCTTATAATACATATCAAAACATTGGTTTACCGCCCGGCCCCATTTGCAATCCGAGTAAAGACGCACTCGATGCGGCTCTTAATCCTGCTGATAATGATTATTATTTTTACCTACATGATGATGCTGGTAATATTTACTACGGACATAATGCCGAAGAGCACAAACTAAATCGTTGGAAAGCATACGGAGAATAAACCATATCATTAAATTAAAAATTTTTAATTCATAATGCATGATCAAAGAAATGCGACTCCAAAAATTTATTGCCGAGACTGGCTATTGTTCACGCCGGCGAGCCGAAGAGTTGATTCGTGAAGGATTGGTTGTTGTCAACGGCAAGGTCGCTGTTATCGGTCAAAGCGTTACGGATAGCGACATTGTATTGATCGACGGCAAACCGCTTGTCGATAATGGTCGAAAAATATACATCGCACTCAACAAACCCAAAGGTTACACTTGTACCAATCGTTTTTTCAAAAATGAAAAAAATATCTTTGATTTAGTAAATCTGGACAAGCGTCTATTTATTGTTGGTCGTTTGGATAAAAATAGCCGTGGGCTAGTTATCCTTACTAATGACGGCGAATATGCACAAAAAATTACTCATCCTCGTTATCATCACGAAAAAGTTTATGAAGTTGTGATTGACATACCCAAATCTATTCAGACAAAAATTATTTCATCATCCAATCGAAGCAGATCAAATATCGAAGAGGCTTGGTCTCGTGATATTCTGCTTTGTTTTAAAAAAGGCATCTTGCGAGAAGGTGAATTTTTGATAGCCAAGAAGGCCTCATATCTTGGAAATGGTAAATTCCGTATTATTTTAACAGAAGGAAAAAAACGTCAATTACGTCGCATGTTCGGCTACCTCAATTTGCGCGTCAAAGATCTTTTGCGCACACAAATAGGCAATATCAAATTAGGTAATCTCAAAGAAGGTTGTTGGCAAGAAATAAAAAATCCCCAAGCAGGGGATGATTAGTCGCGAGAAAAGAAGTTATTGGGCACTTGTCCTACGCGTTCCATTAAAATCATCTTATTTTTTTTCCAAGCAGGATGTATCGGTATACCCAAGTCCAAACAATAATCTAAGAGATAGTGACTTAGCAACAGGTGTGCTTCATCAAGCTTTCCACTGAAGAATAAATCAGATAGTTTTTTCATACCCTTGAACTTGTTTGTTGGCGCCGTCACATCGGCCACATGAATGCATCGCGCTAATAGTGACAACTCGGAAAGATCCGCATCGCCGGCATGTTTAGCTATGGCATCCAATATTTGCGGATCATTAATATTAAGATCACGGAGCAAGGTGCAAGCAGCCGCTCTTCCATGCAAAAAAGTCGGTACATAACAATATTTAGGTAGATTTTTTAAAAGCATCGGATTATATCTTTGAATCGTTTGTAGCATGTCGGTTGTTGTAGAGTTTTTTTCCGCATCATGCAACAACCCTGTTAATTGTGCTTGATTCGCATCAAGTTTATAAATCGTAGAAGCTCTAAGCATCGCTTCCATTACATCTAAAGAATGTTGGTAGCGCGCTTGATCAACGCGTTCGCTTATATAGATTTTGTATTTTTCGATGTTCATGATAACTCCTCTTTAAGAAAAACTTTAGATTAATTTGAGGATTTTTGTCAATAATATACATCCATATCATACACTCAAATCGATTAATTCAGTAGCATGTGTGCATTAAGATAAATTAAAAATCCCCAAACAGGGGATGGTTAAGAAACATCGTCTATATCCGGATTTGAGATACGAGCGATCCGGTGAATGTTAGTCTTATTCAAAGTGCTGATTTCTCTTTTATTTAGCTCTCTGAGTACTTTGTAGCCTCGACCAGCCAAAAATTCTCGCATCAATACTGCCGCGCGAATATCTTCGTTTGGCTTATCGATCAAAACCGTGGATATAAACAGGCATTGCGCCAACATGGTTGTTTTTTTAAAAAGCAGAGTATGTTCGCGAATGCCTCTAAACAACGAGTTCAAACGCTGGTCCAGTTCTTCCAAAGCCAGCCAAGCGCTTGCTGGCCCTGTTAGATATGATACACGTTTGTATTCCGCAGGCAATCTACTCATTAAGCGTATTTCGCGCGAGTTTAAATAAGCGATCATTTCTTTTTCTCGCAATTGACGGGCTATTAAATGCAATAACCCAGCCAGCTTGGCCTCATAAGGATTAAGGCCGTATTTTCCGGCCACGATTACCATCAAATCCGCTACCGCATAACTGCGTTGTTGATATTTTTCAGGCAATCTTTCTTTAAGGTACGAATCAATCTTTGCTATTTCTAGGTTCACTTTTTTCTCCTTCGGAGTCAATTATCGCACAAATAACAATCTTTGTCAGGATAAAAAATCTATCCGGATTTGTTTTCGTCAATTACCATTTATCAACTGTTGTGTCAACCGAGATGTCTTGATATGCTTCGGCCAGTCTTCGATCGCTTTTGTGATATCAAATTAGCTTAATTATTTTATGCATCAAATTGATTATTCCAAAGAATTAAATCAAGAACAGCTTGATGCGGTTTTACATGGCGATGGACCTTGTTTGGTTTTGGCTGGCGCCGGATCAGGTAAAACTCGCACCGTGACTTATCGCGTAGCATATCTTTTAGAGCAAGGCGTTGAGCCAAGTTCTATTCTTCTTCTCACTTTCACTAACAAGGCTGCTCGTGAAATGTTGGATCGTATTAGCATGCTCGTAGGGCCATGGGCTAAAGGTGTTTGGGGGGGCACTTTTCATGCAATTGCTAATCGCTTGCTCCGTTCTTTTGCGTCAACCATTGGATATACTTCAAGTTTCTCTATTCTTGATGAATCAGACGCAAAAGCTCTTATGAAGGCAGTGCTTAAAGATGCTAAAATCGATCCCAAGGTTCGCCGTTTTCCATCGCCTTCCATTTTGCGAAATGTATTATCGTATTCGCGCAATACTGGCGCTTTATTTAAAGAGGCTGTGGAAATAAAACATCCCAATTTTATGGATTGTGTTAATGATATGGAATGGATCTGTTCCGAATATCAAAAACGCAAACAACAATCAAATGCCATGGATTTTGATGATTTGCTGTGGAATTGGTTGCAACTTATGGAGTCTCAATCCGCGATAGCAAACCAAATCAGTTCTCGTTTTCGTTACATCCTTGTTGATGAATATCAAGATACTAATGCTTTGCAAGCCAGTATTATTGGCGAATTGGGCAAAGAGCATAAAAATATTTTTGTGGTAGGGGATGATGCGCAATCAATTTACGCCTTTCGAGGCGCAGATATAAAAAATATTTTATCTTTTCCGGATACTTGGCCGAATACCAATATTTTTAAATTAGTTTCTAATTACCGATCAACTCCCCAGATTTTGGATTTAGCTAATGCTTCTTTAAGCTTTAATCAAAATCAGTTTGAAAAAAATCTTGTTGGTCTCAAAGATCCAGGAGTTAAACCCACGGTTATTGCTTGCTCTTCTGCTCGTCAAGAAGCTTCTTATATTGTCGATAAAATTCTTGCTTTAAAATCTCAAGGCCTAGCGCTCGCTAACATAGCGGTCTTGTTCCGTGCATCATCCCACTCGCAAGTTTTAGAATTCGAGCTAATGAAACGCGATATTCCTTTTGAATATCGCGGAGGTCTAAAATTTTTCGAACGTGCGCATATCAAAGATGTTTTATCCTATATGCGTTTGTGGATAAACATCAAAGATGAATCAGCTTGGATTCGTGTTTTAACAATGCAAAATGGTATTGGCGCTACCACGACATCCATAATTTTAGAGCAAATTCGTAAATCTTCATCAAAAGAAACTGCTTCCATTTTTGCCGAGATTAACGTTCCGGTTCGCGGTCAAACGGGTTGGACCGAAATACAAAGCATTTTCGTTTCTCTGAATGAAGCTTCGCCGGGCGCCATGGTGCGCGTCATAGCTAATTCCACAAATTATAAAAATTATTTGGAAGCAGAGTATACCGATTGGCGTGATCGTTTTGAGGATCTCGAACAACTTGCTATTTTTGCCGATGCTTATCCTGATCTCGCGTCTTTTCTTGCAGATGTAACTTTGGATGATGCTTCCTTTCGTCGTGAACAAAATTTGGAAAATGGAAGATTAGGAAGAGTAACAAGCAATGAAGAACGCTTAATTCTTTCCACTATTCATCAAGCTAAGGGTTTGGAATGGGATACGGTTTTCATTATTCATCTTACCAATAAAGATTTTCCATCTCCGCGCGCCCTCGAAGAGGACGGAGCCATAGAAGAAGAGCGTCGCCTTTTTTATGTGGCTTCAACTCGCGCGCGCAATTGCCTATTTTTATCCTACCCGCAAGTTATTGGTTATGATGAGATGAATTTTTGTCGTCCTTCCATGTTTTTAGAAGAATTACCGAGTCGCTTAACCAAATTTGAACAACTTGGACGCATGACATCCGCAATCTCTTCTACTGATTCATGGAGCGATGAAAATTTTGATCGTGAATATAATTATGATGAGCCGGTCATCGAACTCGATAGTTATGGTAATCGTTATCACAACACTCGAGATACGAAACGTAAAACAAGCGATGATATAAAAGTTACTTCAGTTTGGAAGTCAGCTAAATCCAAAAAAGAACTTCCGAAAATTTCCTTTTTGCGAGAAATTGATGATTTGTAATAATTCGCCTCAAATCCGCATTGACGCGCTTCATTTCATTGGTTAATCTTTTGCATATGCAAAACGGTTATTGTTTGTTGCCAGCAGAGCCCAACAAGCTTTGCGATATTATAGCTTCAGGAATAGTTGATGAGTATTTAAAACGCGATCCCGAGAGTCGCGTAAGTCTTTCAGTTTCCGGAGGGCACGGAGCTTTATTTATTTCAGGTGAATTACACACAGAAGCTGATTTTGATGTTGCTGGATATACGCGTCGTATTCTTGGCAAATACGGCATTACAGATGGTCTTGAACCGTTTATCTCGCTCGAAAAAATTCCTAGCGAGCGAGTTATGCATGTTCGTCAAACTTGTATTGATCCGGTTTTCGCTTTTGGCTACGCATCAACTGAAGTCACGGCGCAAATTCCTCGCGCTCAAGATTTGGCTAATAAAATAGTCGCTTCCTTGGAAGACAAACGCAGGCAGGATCCCGAATGGTTTTGGATGAGTCGTGTGGGCACGGTTTTTGTTTCCTGTTTTCACGATAAAGATCCATTAGCCATAATCCGTTTGGATCACGGAGCGCAAGATTTGGGCACTGTAAGACAAGAAATTACTAAACTTATTGAATCTCAATTTTCTAAGCAGAATATTAGGGTTTCAGTAAATTCTTTAGGAGCTGTCGAATCCAATAGTTTGCAAACCGCTTTGGGCCAATCTGGCCTAATTTGTCATCCTTATGGTTTATCTTTACCAGGTATTAGCAATCCATCTGGACTTGATTGGCATAACGCCAAAGTAATAGCTCCAATTATTGCTCGCCATGTTGCCAAACAAATTCTTAAGTCCTCTGGTTCAAGAGCAGTTATGGTACGTCTCCTTTATCTTCCCGGTGAAGATCGTCCATCTCAAATTTGGACACGTAATGAATCAGGTCATGATCTTTCCGCGTATTCGCAAACAATAGAATTTCATTTGCAAAAAGCCATAGATACATGGAAGCATTCTGATATGATGTGGCAAATAACTTTAAAAAATTTAGTCGGCGATTCAAATTTACCTTGGGAGATTGTCTGATTATTCTCAAAAATAATTTTTTTGAATTTAAATTATATGAACAATTTTGAAAAACAATCACAAGATAATCAATTCATAAAAAATTTGCCAAAAGGTGAAGTCGTATCAGAATCAAAATCCGCACCAGAGACTAATCCCACCATCACAGGGGAGGATATTCTTAATAAGGAGAATATCGATCTCATCATGGAACAATTGGATAATGATGCGGTTTTTACAAAAGTTGCTGATAAATTTTTGGAAACCATTGATGATACTCTTATCATGAAGGGAGTTAGGGATTTATGGGACGCCATACCTGAAAAAGGTCAAGATATGTTTTTGGCCACGCGACACGCGCCTTCCCCTATAATTAATATGTATCCTTGGATTACAAAGCTAATGACAGACATGGGTGTTTTAGAAAGAAAGGGTTCTAATGTTGAAGAAAAAATAAGAAAAGGTTTAGAAAATGATGCTTTGGTTGATAGATATATAGAAATGGTATCAAAGGTAATTCCGGGCGGAGAAGTGGCCACTCCCATAGTTGAAAAAATCGTTGAAGCAAAAAGCGTTTTACGTGATTGGATGATTAAAAGAAGAAAGAAGTTATTGGCGATTCGTCATGCCAAAGAAGTAGCGGTCACAGAATCTAAAGCCGTAGATAATTTGCGCGAGCAAATTGATTTTTAATAATTATAAAGTTTTCCACTTTTCAGACCAGGTCTTGGAAGTTAAGATGCGATTACTATGAAATACAGACTTACATTTTTTATTCTGCTTCTCATGGCAGTCTTAATTGGCGCCGGATGCGGATTTACCGATTCTCCGGTCTCTCTTGATAAATATCAAGTTACCAAAGATCCTGTTGCTAAATCATTAACTACATTAGCTGACGAGGCTCCTGTTGTGGATTCTGACACAAGCAAAACCTCTGTTTCATCTACTGAAGAAGCAATGAACGGAAAAGTTATTGATACAACTGATGAAAATACTAAACAAGATACTTTAATTCAATCAACCTCAACTAAACTCGAACAAACTCATATGTCTCCGGAATCTCAAACTTCAGAAAAACTCGCTTTTCCCGGAATTCTCCCAACTGAAAAAACAGCCAATAAACAAGTTCGTATCAAAACCTCCAAAGGCGATATAGTTTTTGAATTATTACCCGAGGAAGGCCCCAAAGCCGCCTCTAATTTTGTATATCTTACCGAACGTGGATTTTATGATGGATTGACTTTCCATCGTGTTGTTCCAGGATTTGTAATTCAAGGTGGCGATCCATCGGGTAATGGCACAGGTGGCCCTGGTTATCGTTTCGAGGATGATCCGGTCAAACTTTCTTACAAAGAGGGGATAGTGGCCATGGCTAACGCCGGCAAAAACACAAATGGTTCACAATTTTTTATTATGTTAGCCGATAATCCCTTGGATCCTGCTTATAGCATTTTTGGTCGTGTTATTTCAGGCATGGATGTTGTTAAAAAGATTGCAATTGGCGATATCATGACCCAGGTAACAATAGAACCACTAAAATAATGCATGATTATTAAACGCATCTATTATGATAAAAGACGCTTAAACCGCGTCTTTTAATTTATTGATATTAGCCTCATAATTTGCTACCATTATCAAGTATGAATAAAAAAGTTGCGCCAATTATTATTGTAGCATTGATTGTCGTTGGAAGTCTTTATTTGGGGCGTCATTGGCTTCGTGATCAGTGGACACTTTTCATGCGTCCAGATTTACCGCCTCCCGTAGCTTTTCAAGACAGTCAATTAAGTGACAGTTCGAGCATCAAGGCCGATCTTCCAGCCGGTCCTCCGTCGCATATTGAAGGAGGTATTTCAGAAAGTGAGAATTTCAAATTAGAATCAAGTCCGCAAACCGGAGATTCACAAAAACAAATTGAATCCAGTGATCCTTTAGTTGGCGATGTTATGATTCCGGCTGAGTTAAATCTTGATGTTCCATGGATGAGTCAAGCCCCTCATGCCAATTGGGGCATGCCTTATCAAGAGGCTTGCGAAGAGGCTTCCATGATCATGGTTGATGCTTTTTATAAAAAACGAACAGGCAAAATCCCTGTTGCCGAAGCCGATGCTGAAATATTAAAATTAGTGGATTATCAAAATAAAATTTTAGGAGATTATAAAGACACTTCCGCTGATGAAACAGCTCAAATCATTCGTGATTATTATAATTACAAAGATGTTCGAGTATTACCCGTATCTTCTCCCAAAGATATTCAAGCGGTTTTAGCACGTGGTTATCCGGTTATCATGCCTTTTTGGGGTAAAGCTTTACAAAATCCCAATTTTAGAAACGGTGGTCCTTATTATCACATGCTGGTCATAAAAGGCTATACGGCCGATAATCGTTTTATCACCGGCGATCCGGGCACACGTTTGGGTCAAGATTATCTTTACAGTTTTCAAAATATTATCGATTCTGCGCATGATTGGAATAATGGCAATGTGCCCGAGGGAAACAAAGTCATGATTATCGTTTTGCCAAATCAAGAATAATATGAATCCTGCCATTAAGCGCGCATCCGCGTTTACTATATTAATTCTTTTACTTACTGCGTCTGTTTGGATTATCGTTTATTTTGGCAATCAATTTTACAGCGCGAAGAATATTGTCTCCAATGATCAAGTTTTATCCAAAGAAACTATTGAAACAACTAAGCAAGATATCAGAAACATTGTAACAGAGAGTCATCTCGAGCTTGGTGTTAATTCTGGTGATACGTTAAGCAATCCTTTTTCTTTACCCGCAACTTCAACTTTTGCCGAAGATCGATCTTGGATCGTGGTTGACGCATATGAAAACATCATAGCATCAGGAACCATTCCAGGCCTGCTTTCGTCATACAACTCTATGTACGACGTTTATTGGATGAATGTTATTCCCAAAAGCGAATCCGGTGAATTGCGTGTATTGGCGGTAGGAGATTCTACGGAAGTAATTATTCCAGTAAAATTACAAACCGAAACTCAAACTGTTGAGATTTATTTTCGTCCCGCATTTTTAAGCAATTGTAGCGATGTAGTTCCTGTAAAAAGGAAGGTTGTTGCAACAATGAATGATTTAGATTATTATCAGGTCGCGATACAAGAGTTATTAAAAGGGCCAAATAAAGAAGAGCTTGAATCCGGATTAGTTACCATGATTCCGCCAAATGTTGATCTATTAAGAATTGGTAAAAACGAACAGGGCAGATATATCGCCGATTTTTCCGCTAGACTTAAAGATCCAGATCAAATTGATTGTTTTTGGAACATAGCTAAACAGCAGATACAAAAAACCTTGTCCACCGTGCCTTTGCAGGGTAGGGTTCTTGAGGGCATTATCTTAATAAACGGAAATATTATCGATTAAAATTACAATCAAGATTAAAAATCATTATGAAACCGGTAGTTAAAATTCTTACAATTGCCTTGGCTTCAACCGCTCTGGTTGGAGTTATTTTATTAGGACGTTATTTATATATCGAGATTAATCGTCTCAAAGTAGGCGAGCCTATTTCTTTCATCGTGTCCGAAGAATCAGAACAAGCTCCGGATATCGTTGATTCTAATATTAATACCGAGGCTGATTCTGAAACGGTTCTCAATAAAGTTCTTTGCGAATCCGGAGGAGGCCATTGGAATGATTGTGGTTCTATCTGTCGCAATGAACCTCCTGGAGTGTTGTGCAACGAAGTTTGCGTTACTTACTGTGAATGTAGCGCGAATATGGGTTATACTTGCCCAAAAGGCTATTATTGTACGGATTATGTTCCTCACTATTCCGATCCTAACGCAATTGGAATTTGTGTAAAGTCCAAAGAATCGTTTTCTCTTCCAGAGTTTAAAAGTTCCGACAATTTGACATCTTTCGTTCTTGCTTCTTCAACAGAGCTTTCTAATCCATTTATTTTTTATGGAACCACTACGGCTTTTGAAAACGTAATCAATTGGCGTTTGATTGATAATAATGGCAATAAAATTTCTGATGGTTACGCAATGGTAAATAGTCCGGATATGGGCATTCCAGGTGATTTCAAAGCTACAGCTTTTTTTGATCATATTCCCACCGTATCATCCGGTCGTTTGGAGGTTTTTGAAATGAGTCCTAAAGATGGCTCGGATACGCATAAAGCCATCGCCTCAGTTACTTTTACGAACGAAACACAAAAAGTTACGGTCTATTTAGGCAATTCCAAGCAAGCTCCTGTTGGGCAAGAGTGCGAAGTTGTTTTTCCGGTTGAGCGCATGGTTGTCGCCGGAGATCCTGTCTTGATATCTCTTCATGAATTGCTTAAAGGTCCTTCTCCTCTAGAGATTAAAAATGATTATTACACATCTTTACCGGAATATCTCCCTTTGCCTAAGTTAATCAAACAAACAAACGGATTACGGGTTGATTTTTCAAATCTTCTTGAATATCAAGTTTCCGGCTCTTGTCGTGTCAGCGCCATTCGTAAGCAAATCCAAGAGACTGTTAAACAAGCTTCAGGAATACAAAATATCACAATTTCCATTGATGATCGTACTGAAGATATACTCCAACCCTAGAATCGGATAAAATTCAAAGATTTACCAGTAGGTTGATAGATTATGATAATAAAAAAATATTTTTGGTTATTTACAGCCATCCTAGCTTTAAGCGTTATAGTTATCGCTATTTTTCTTTATTTCATATCTCACAATCAAATAAACGTATTTAGTCAGGCGCAAAATCTCAATCTTGAGACACAAAATGCACGCGAACCTCATAATTTAAAAAATTACTTATCTAAATCTAAAACCGCACCAGTGTCTAACCTAACCCTGTCGCTAGATCCCGAAGATCCTGAATTACTTGATCCGGCTTTTGCTTTTGAGCGCAATTATGCTGTCAATTCGCAATCTCGAATTATTTTAATTCCATATAACTTGGTATCCGCACGCGAAATAGCCAATGTGCTCAAAGCGTCACCCAAAGCTCAAACCATATATTTTTTGATGCCTGATCATTTTTCGCAAAGCAAAACCTGCGCAACAATTTCTGATGCTAACTGGGATACTTATGCGGGACGCATTAATATCAATCCCCAAATTATTGACCGTCTCACAGCATCTTCAATTTTATTCAATTTAGACAATTCCATCTTTGCTCAAGAAATATCTTATAAAGCGCTCGCTCCCTATATCACAAAAAATTTCGGAGAGCAGGTTAGAATCATTCCCATTATCGTCAATGCAAGTTGTACGCCCGCAGATCGCCAAACCATTGCCGGCATTTTATCCGCCGAGCTCACAAACGATCCTCTGTCGATTTTAATCTCTGCCGTCGATTTTTCACATTATCCATCAGCCGAAGTCGCCGATTTTCATGATGAATTGGCAAAAGATATCATCCTCGGTCTTGCTGATCTTGAAGTTGATAAGATAGAGCTCGATTCGCCATCAGTTTTAGCGATCGCTCTCAAAATCGCGCGTGATTTGGGTTTGGGTTCGGTTGAGATAATCGATCATATCAATTCATTGCGCTTGGCCAAAGCCTCGGTTGCCACAGAATCCGCATCGCATATCTTTGCATCATTTGCGCCCGGTACCATAGCCCAGCAAGAAAAAGTTACATTGCTATTTTTAGGCGATATAATGCTTGATCGCAATGTGTTTGCGCGTAGTAAAAAATCCGGAGATCTTGCTTATCCTTTTGCTAAAATAAAAGGAAAGGAAAATCGCTTCATGTACGGACAAGATGCTATTATAGCCAATCTTGAAGGCCCTGTTACATCTCGTCGTATGGCGCCAGATAAAGGAGAAGTTGATTTTATGTTTGATCCGGCCTACGCATCCATCTTGAAAGATATTGGCATTACGGCCGTCTCGCAAGCTAATAATCACACTCTCGATCAAGGTCGCGCCGGCGCTGATGAGTCGCGCAAACTTTTAACACAAGCCGGAGTAACAGTCTTTGGCGATCAAGTAAAAGATGATGTGGTATCATCACTCGCCATAATCGAAAGCCGTGGTCAAAAAGTCGCTTTATTGGGTTTTAACAATACCGATAATCCACTCAATAAAGCTGATGCCGAATTTGCGGTTAAATCCGCTTATGAGCAAGCTCGCTATGTTATCGTTAACATACATTGGGGCAATGAATATCAATCCAATCCCACAATGGCTCAAGTGGAGTTGGCTCACTGGTTCGTCGATCTCGGTGTTGATGCTGTTATCGGTGGTCATGCGCACTGGATGCAATCCGTGGAAGTTTATAAAAACCGCCCCATTATCTACTCTCTTGGCAATTTCATTTTTGATCAAGATTGGTCCGTAGAAACAAACTACGGCCTTGTCACTGGCCTTGTCTTATCACCCAACGGATCTAATGTTTATCTATTCCCCATACAAATCAACAAAAGCCAACCCCATCTATTGACCGGCTTGGATCGTAAAGCGCGTCTTGATCGTCTAGCAAACATTTCTGATTCTTTCTTATCTGATCAAATTAAATCTGGAATTATTAGTACATTAACTGATTAAGTTTTTGTATTCTCCGAAAGAATCTATCCAATTAGTCAAATCTCTTTTCTCCGTAAAAAATACAAGAACTTATTTTTTGTTATAAAAACATCCCTTGCAATCGCGGGGGATTTTTGAAAAATCTACATCTGGACAAAGCTTAAAATATTTGATATGGTTTGGCGCATGGCTTGGCTATTCGATCTTTGAAATCAGCTTAGATAAAAATCACGAATAAAAAAGGAGGAAAAATGGCATATATACGGACACTAGGACAGGATATTGATAGCGGATTCTATTGTCATGATTGTGGCAATATGGTACGCCCCGGTGATTTCTGTTTAAAATGCAATCAGTGTAAAAAACATTGCGATTGTCGGATATCACTTGTTCAGTGCAGTGTATGTTTAGAACTTGTTAAGCAGACCGAGCTTTGCTCTTGCTGTAAAGCTTGTTCTAAATGTCGGGTCTGCGAGATTGAGAGAAACCAAGTAAGGGGGTAGTTCATGGAAGAGGATAATTCATATCGCTATATCGGTGAAGTCTATACAGGAGACAACGACTCTTTAGAAGATTACGTTTGTAAAGAATGCGGTTTTCATCCACTAGAAACCGATTACTGTTTCTCTTGTAGTTGTTGCGGATTTTGTTGCACTTGTTCAGAAGATGTTTCCGAAGTGTTGTGCCCACACTGCAAAACCAAAGTAATTAAAGATATGCTCTGCGAAAATTGCGGAGGTTGTGACCTTTGTATTTGTACTTGCGGCGATCGGTACGCAAAATACGCTGAAGTAGATCTTTGCCCTCTTTGTAGCAATCCAGTGAATTTTGACGATATTTGCAATAAATGCGGGAATTGCTTACATGGCTGTTGTAGCTGTTCGCGATAAGCGTTTTGGAATTATAATTTCAGAGCCGTCAATAATTTATATTTGCTCTTTATGTCAAATTGCCGTCTTTACTGATGATTATTGCAAATTGTGTAATACTTGTTCGCGTTGCTGTTCCTGCGGATGGATGATTCTGTGTCGAAAAAAACAAACTGATTCTTCAATAACCATCTGTCCTGAATGCAAAGAGCAATTCTCGGGCGTGCGATTTTGTTCTACTTGTGGCAGATGTAAATTTTGCTGTTCTTGCTAGACCCTCTTTAGGGTCTTTTTTTTAAATCGATTAGCAATTCTTCCATTATTTCTTTTCATAATCTATACTCAATCAATATGATAGTATTCACGGTTTCCGATTTTATCGTTCATATTAACGATGTTTTATCCCGATCATGGAATGCGGAAGAGCTTTGTGTTGAAGGTGAAGTCTCTGATTTTAAGATTAGTCAAGGGCAATGGGTCAATTTTAACTTAAAAGATGAAAAAGGTTTAGTACAGATTTTTATGACAGCATGGCATTTGCGTGTACCAATTCAAGAAGGAGTCAAAGTTAGAGTTTACGGCTTACCCCGAATTTATCCCAAGTTTGGCAAGTTTTCTCTTTCCGCTGAGCGTGTTGAGTTAGTAGGGGAGGGCGCTTTACAAAAAGCTTTATTAGCTTTAAAAGTCAAACTTGAGCAAGAAGGATTGTTTGACGAAGCGCGTAAGAGACCACTTCCGAGTTTTCCTTCGCGGATAGCATTAATCGCTTCGCGCGAAAGCGCCGCTTATGGAGATTTTATTCGTATTTTGAATGAGCGTTGGAGTGGTATGCAAATTGATTTATATCATGTTAAGGTTCAAGGTATTGATTCGGCAGAAGATATCGTTCACGCTATTCAAGAGGCCAACATTCGTCATAAAGATTATGATGTTTTGGTTCTTACTCGCGGAGGAGGCTCGCTTGAAGATCTTATGTCATTCAATGATGAGCTTGTCGTTCGTGCCATTTATGCTTCCAAAATACCCACTTTGGTTGGCATTGGTCATGAGCGTGATGTTTCACTAGCAGAGCTTTCCGCTGATATGCGCGGATCCACTCCCACTGATTGCGCACGTCGCCTTGTGCCAAATAAAGCTGATTTATTAAGAGATTTGGCTTATAAAACCGAGTCCATGGAGCATTTACTTTCGCTTCGCATAAAAGGTTATCATGCTACTTTATCCGAGATTATGCGTTCGCCTAGTTTGTGGATAACTCAGCAAAAACAAGAATTACAGAACAAAACTTCACTCATTAGCGCAAATATGAGACAATTACACATGGCGCTCCTTGCAAGATACCGTTCGCAGATTCGACTCCTTGCGTCGCTTGATCCAAAAGGGGTGCTTGCCCGTGGATATTCTATGCTTAGCGATGCAGGGGGTCGCGCAATCACTTCCGTATCCGCGCTCGCAGTTGGCGCTAAAATCAAAGCCGTTCTTCATGATGGTGAAGCTAATTTAACTATCAATCAAATTCACACCTCTCAATCCGGATCTCAACAAAAATTTTTATAAATTAAACATTATGTCAAAAACCGCTAAGCTCGATATTAGTAAAGCTTTTCAAGAACTCGAAGAAATCACTGAGTGGTTTGAAAGTAAAAACACAGATTTAAATGAAGGGCTTAAAAAATACGAACGCGCCATGGATCTTGCCGAAATTATTCATCAACAACTAGAAATTGCTGAAAACAAAATCACAGAAATCCAACGTAAACATAGCTCTAATTTACCAACAAAGTTTATTCAAGATAAAAAAGACAAGAAATGAAAAGCTCTCTCATCGTTATATCTTTAGGCGGATCCATAGTGGTTCCGGAAAGCGGTATTGATATCGCTTTTTTGAAACACTTTGCTTCGCTCATTCGCTCGCGCATCAAGCTCGGCGAACGTTTTATTCTCGTAGTCGGTGGAGGAAATACAGCCCGAGTATATCAACAAGTTGCGCGCGCAATCACCAAACTTGCGGACGAAGACGTGGATTGGCTTGGTATTCACTCCACTCGCTTGAACGCTCACTTAATGCGTACTATTTTTCGCAATGAAGCGCAACACGTCGTCGTTAAAGATCCAACCCGCGCCCATGTTTGGAATCGCCCTCTGTTGATTGCTGCTGGCTGGAAACCAGGTTGGAGTACGGATTATGTTGCGGTTCGTCTTGCTAAAAAATACAAAGCCAAATGTGTAATAAATCTTTCCAATATCGCACAGGCTTATGATAAAGATCCCAAAAAATTTAAAGACGCCAAACCGCTTACCGAGATAGATTGGAAATCGTTTTTAAAAATAGTGGGAAACAAATGGATCCCCGGAATGAATGTTCCTTTTGATCCCATTGCATCCAAATTCGCCTCTCAAAACCAACTCCGCGTCATTATTGCTGATGGTAAAAATCTCTCTAACTTAAAAAAGATTCTTGCTGGGCAACGATATTTTGGAACAACTATCGTTAATTAATCTATAAAAATAAATAATAAAATAAATTTTTTAGTATTTTTTAATACGTAATTCATGCAATATCAGGTTTTTTAAAGACCAAATCAAGTGTAGGCATCCAAGCGTTTAATGGTTGTTTCGTGAAAGTTTTTATTTTCCATTCGCAGAATCGTAAAATTAATCGCATTATTTTTCCGGATTTTTTTAAATCGCATTTCCAGTTTGCATCTCCTCCTTGTAAATTCAAACATATTGCATTTGGAATGGATTTTTTTATTTGCCAATAAGATCCTCCAACCAAACCTTCTGCTATCATTTTGTCTTTATTGAAGCCTCTATTGGCGCGAAGGCTTAGATTTTTAGCAAGTGGATAAGCAAGCCAAAACGGTAACCAAGGAATAAAGGGGAGTCCGGTAGTATGCCCGTCAAACGGAAAGGCGCGATTCGGAGTTTCTGAAAAAATTAGCAAGCCCCCCGGAGTTAAACAACGATAAGCTTCTTTAATTATGTCTTGGCGTAGATTTGGATGAATGTGTTCTAAAACAGCGCTAAAAGTTACAATATCAAATTTATTATCTTCAAATGGTAATTTAGTTGTATTTTTAACATGCAAAAACAGAGCGCTATTTTGAAATCCTTCATCTCGCGCCCTCATTTCAGCTAATTCGACAAATTCAGCATTTGGCTCCACTCCTTGCACGCTTTTCGCGCCTTTATCTATCATTACAAATGCTGAAGAACCGCTACCAGATCCAATATCCAAAACTTTCTTGCCTCGCAAAGAGCCAAACCGATTGATCAACGAAATTAATCTTTTCCCCACATATTCAAAATCCTGTCTACGTAAAATCTCATCCAACCACCAATCTCCTTTTAATTCCACCATTTTTTTAATTGTTAGAATTGTAAGCGAAGTCTCTACTGTATTCAAAAAATTATTCAATTTACCATAGTGATATGCCTTTCCTTTGGTCATTATTTGTCTAATTTTACCAAAATCAGTAACTCTCAATTCTGCTGATGGGGCTTTGATAATTTGTGTTTCCATAAAGTAAGTATGGCACGAGAAAGATGTTTAGACAAATAAAATAATTGCACTCACTCATATACATCTTGCACTCTTCTAACCACAGAAGAACATGCAACTACAAAGAATGCAAAGATGGGCGATACTTTCAGGGATATTGACAAATATTAAAATTATTGATAAGCCATATCAAATTTCAAAAAAATATAAATATTAAAAACAAAAAAGCCAAATTTCGCTTCCTTGACTAGTTATTCTAGTTTTTTACCATCAGGAGGATATAAAAAGATTTAAAGCCGTATCAGAGAATCAAGGTAAAATAAAACTCAAACATTTCAACCAGTAAGCGGAGGAGGCAATGAACAAGGAAGAGATGAAAAAAACAGAAGAAGAACGTCGCGATCTTTTACAACAAATCGTTACTTGGGCAAGAAAATACAAACTCGGTAATGAGGATTGGGTAAAAGAAAATTTTGAATTCAATGACGACGGTTCAGTTATTTGTAATACTGATTTGGAGTTGAATTCAATGACAGAACCGGACTTCCCTGAAAGTATTAAATATGTGGAAGGAAATCTCTACCTCGATGGCCTCACTTCGGCAGAAGGCCTCAAATTGCCAAACAGCATGAGTAACCTCTACCTTAATGGCCTCACTTCAGCAGAAGGCCTTGAACTGCCAGATGAAATTGAATGCCTCTCCCTCAATGGCCTCACCTCAATTAATGGTCTTAAATTTAATAGTCTTAAATTAACTGGCATTAAGATTGAATGCACCATCTTTCTTAAAAAAGTACCAAACGAAGAAAAAGAAGAACTCCGTGAAAAATATTTTAATTTAAGGATTGAGTAAGCTTTTATCAGTGTATAGTTACAAGTAACAATTAAGCTAAATCCTCCAAAGCGCTTTTTGGAGGCTTTTTTTATTGCACTCGCTTAGATACATCTTGCACTTTTCTAACCATAAAAGAATATGCAAATACAAAGAGTGCCATATGTGGTGGACGCGTACAAAGAGTGCACGCGCTCAGATACATATTGCACTCCTTGGATAAGCAGGGAGTATGCAAATCAAACGTCTCGGATATCAAGTAAGGGGCTTTTGGAAACTTAACGATTATGCCATACGTTATACTCGTATGGTCACAAATGAAGCTCAAAGAAGAGCTAAAATACTTGCCCATTGGCAAATATACGGCCTTGCCTCAACTTTACACGCTTTTAGGGTTTCAAGACGTACATTATTTCGTTGGAAAG
>Ga0302242_1000889_pt1 | contig 25689 bp, 20 predicted proteins | sample AAG_UR_Lys_MG_FD_193510 | JGI IMG/M metagenome (GOLD analysis project Ga0302242, IMG submission 193510) | Enriched activated sludge microbial communities from anaerobic digester in WTTP, New Holstein, Wisconsin, United States - AAG_UR_Lys | ecosystem: Engineered > Bioreactor > Anaerobic >...
AGTTTCGCAAGTGTATTTAGGCCGCTTGCTTGAGTTCAAGATTATCAAGATTTATAAAATGCTTAAAAGTTTCACTCCGGTTGATGAGGGTATCCATGACTCTTTCATCGTCAATCTGGAATGCCTCAGCTATGATCATGACCAGTTCCTGTAGGATTCCCCAGCACTTGCAAGACCTGTGCCCCGTACCCTGTGCTCCGTACCCCGTGCTTTGCCGTGCGCCACGCGCCGTTCTTCCGCCCTGGAGAATGAGATCCCGCATCCCGTGGGAAACCGGGATGCGGGATGACATCGAGCAGGGGGTTATGGAGGGATCCCCTCCTTGAATAAGGCAAGTTTCAGTCAGTTGCCATTTACTATCTATTTGTACACGGTACGCTGGAAAAACGGCACTCTACTTGCGATATACAACCCGGGATATGTTATAACATTGTTATAACGGAACAGTACGCGGTTAAAAGTGAAAAGTTGAAGGTTGAAAGTAAAGCGTTTAGTGTCTTGCGCTGCAAGTTTAGCGTTCAGTGGTCAAAATGCCTCATTGTAAGAGACTTGCAAGACCAGCATGACTTGCAAGACCAGTATCTGTGTCCTGAGCTCTGTGCCTTGTGCTTTTCTTCTTCCCCCTTCTCTTCGTCTCTTCGTCTATTAGTCCCTTAGTCTCTTAGTCTCCGAGAATCGTTCCCCGGTAATGACAAATCCATGCAACTTTGTTATGTATAATTGTTATAATTGTAACACTAAGAAACCCTAACCCTAACTGACGTTGACAGCCATAACGACCATTTGTAACCTCAAACTGAGCAATAATTACAATTAGCAATGAGCAATGAACAATGAACAATGAACAATGAACAATGAGCAATGAACAATGAGCAATGAGCAATGAACAATGAGCAATGAGCAATGAGCAATGAGCAATGAGCAATGAGCAATGAGCAATGAGCAATGAGCAATGAGCAATGAACAATTAACAATGAACAATGAACAATTATGACACTTAAATGGTTTCAATGGGAACGGCACAAGGAAAGATCGGCGCATGGCGCACACGGTATTTCTCTTTGTTTGCCCTGTGCCTTGTGCCCTGTGCTCTGTGCCCTGTGCTCTGTGCCCTGTTTCTTAATTTCTGAACTGTTAATTAAATTTTAGAAAAACCACCTGGCATAAAAGATATATCAAACTCACAAACACACACATTTAATAATGAAAAAAGCTTTGTTTTTATCAATCATGGTTTTTATAGCCACCGCGGTCATGGCACAGGAAGTATCCAAAACCGACCCCTATCATCAAAAAACCGGAGGGTTTGGCTACCTGATCGGTGAAGATCTGGATTGTTCCGTCTGGTGGGCGGAAGCAGCCTATAAGGTGTTGAGGGACACCCCTGTGCCGAAGAACAAAGATGGTGAAATAAAAATGTGGTCGGCAAAAAACGAATTTGAATCGTTTATTCTGGTTGTTAAACCGGTGGCAAGGATGGAGAATTTCCGGATTAGCTTTCCATATCTGAAAGACGGCGAGGGCAACACGATAGACGAAAGCAATATAACAATCAGGAAAGTGGAATACGTGCATGTAAAAAAACCGACCGACTCCTACGGTTTTGCCGGATGGTGGCCCGATCCGCTCCCTCTTTACGAACAGGCTCAAACCATTTATCCGGCAGAAAATCAACCCTTCTGGATTACAGTCAAAGTGCCTTCAGACACACCCGCGGGAGATTACTCCGGAAATATGCTGCTTAGCTCGGATAACTGGAACATCTCCGTCCCCGTCAAACTGCAGGTGTGGAACTTTACCCTGCCTAAAACGCCATCCATGAGATCAGGCTTCGGTTTATACTTCGGTGAAGTCAGGAATTATGACAATATTAAAACTGACGAAGAAATAAAAGAAGCTTTCGACTACTATATGCAAGCATTCCGTGATTACAGGATTTCACCCTATAACCCTTTTGAACTCAATCCTATAAAAGAGGAGATTACAGGTGTTCCCTGGAATGGCGGTTATTTCGATGACAAGATCAGGTTCGAGGGAGAATATTCCTACCGGATTGAAGACCACTCGCTGACTTCCTGCGTGGAAGGTTCAAACACTGGACTGATTCCTGTACAGGCCGGCGAGAGCTACAAACTCAACTGGGTCGCCCGGTCGCTTGAAGAAAACCACGACTACCAGGTCTGCGTTGAGAGTTACAACGCGGAGAAAAAACTGATCGTGTTCGGCAACCGTTCAGAACGTTTTAAAGGGCAGCAGGAATGGGAACGCCAGGAACTGGATCTCGGCCAAACGGACAGCGAAACCAAATTCATAAAAATCAGGCTGTTTCCGGCATTCAGGTCTCCCGCCGGCGAAAAAACCGGAACGGTCTGGTTCGACGACCTGCAACTTCTGAGTGCCGGTTCCGGAAAGAATGAATGGCCCGCCGGCAATTTCGAGATCAACCTTGACGATATTGACATTAAGATGGACTTCACCGACTTCAACGAGGCCGGGAAAAGGTATTTTGATGAATTTGGCTTTACAGGCTACAACCTGAGACTGAAAGGGCTGGGTGGCGGAACATTCGTCAGCCGGAACGCGGGGGTATTCGCCGGCTTCAATCAGGGAACCGATGCCTACAACCGACTGATGCAACGCTACCTCGCGCAAATCCAGGACAACCTGGAAAAATTCGGCTGGCTGGGAAAAGAGTACATTTACTGGTTCGACGAACCCAACCTGGTGGACTATCCTTTCGTCAGGGAAACGAACGAGCTCATCAAACGATACGCACCGAAACTGACGACCTTCCTCACGGAGCATATTACCGGACAGGATATGTCGGATGTGACTGATATCAGTTGCACGATATGGAACAAACTGGACCACGAGAAAAGCCGAAAAATGCACGAACGTGGACAGGAATACTGGTCTTATATCTGCACGGTTCCCAAATCCCCCTGGATCACATCATTCATCGACCACGATGCCGTCAACCTCCGAATGTGGCTGTGGGGGTCCTACAAACACAAGCTGAAGGGAATACTGATCTGGGCGATCAATTACTGGAATTCCAACGCGGCTTCCCCGGTTGGTTACCTGCAAAATCCCTGGGAAAATCCGATGTCATACCGGTCCGCCTATCAGGTACCGCTTGGAATTCAACACCACTGGGGCAACGGCGACGGGCGCTTTTTCTATCCTCTGAACAGAGATCCGAACAACGATTCAAAGACCTACGTCGGTTACCCGGTGCCTTCATTCCGACTGGAGCTTCTTCGTGATGGACTGGAAGATTACGAATATTTTATAATGCTCGAAAATCTTGTGAATAGCAAAAAAGGGAAAAAGAACACAAGAGTGGAAGAGACAAGAAAATTACTCGAAATACCCGAGTACATATATGCCGACGAAAAGACCTATTCAAAAAATCCTATTGATATTCTTGAATACCGAAAGAAGCTGGCTGAATCTATTTTATTGATACAAAAAGAGATTCGGTAAAACACCCTGTGCCCTGTGCTCTGTCACGCGCCGTTCTTCCGCCCTGGAGAATGAGATCCCGCATCCCGTAGGAAACCGGGATGCGGGATGACATCGAGCAGGGGGTTATGGAGGGGGGTGAGGCCGCGGCGAGAAGAACAATTTGTTCCAATCCGGAAGCTTTCACTCTCGCCGCGGCCTCACCCCAACCACCCCCAGTGGCACCTGTCATCCCTCGCCGAACCTTCCGCGACTTACCTTGCCTGACCCTGTATAACTTTTCAAAACGGACAATCAGTTATACAGCAATACTGAGGCGAGGGATCCCCTCCTCGAATAAGGCAAGTGTCAGTCAGTTGCCATTTACTATTTATTTGTACACGGTACGCTGGAAAAACGGCACTCTACTTGCGATATGCAACCCCGGGATATGTTATAACATTGTTATAACGGAACAGTACGCGGTTAAAAGTGAAAAGTTGAAAGTAAAGCGTTTAGCGTCTTGCACAAGACAGTGCTCCACACCCTGTGCCCTGTGGCATTAACAAATTGCTATTTACTCTTTAGTATTCCTTGGTTTTGGACAATTTCATTTGTTGAATAAGAACACTTTCTTGTTGAAAAGTTTTGCTGATTCAAAAAAAAGGCTTTTCTTTGATAAAGTTTAGTTCTAACTAAACATCATGAACAAATATACGTTAACCCAAATAGAAGCTATTGAAGGAAAACAAATCTTTTATAAGCTTGAAATAAATGGGTATTGTCAATTTGATGAATACGAAAGCAAAATTGGCACAAATGCACGGTACATGGATGAACTTTTCTCAATCTATGGTACCATGGAGGATGTTGCTAATAATAAATTAGTTCCGAAGGAGAAGTTCAAAGATATCACTTTAAGCAGCAAGGATCCGATAAAAGAGTATGAATTCAAGTCAAAGCATTTACGAGTATATGCTATCAAATGTGACGACGGAAAGATTATAATACTAGGTGGTACAAAAAACAAGCAAAAAAGAGAAATAAAAAGATTCAGATCTATTAAGAAAGACTACATAGCAAGCCGAGATTATGAAAAGAGAAACCCTTATAAAAAGTAAAGGATATAACGTTACGAAAATTCAAAACGAGCTATTCCGCCTTGTAGAAGAATACTTGAAGGAGAATAACAAAAACAGATCCCAGTTTGCCAAAGAACTAAAGGTAACCAAGGGATATGTGTCACAAGTATTAAATGGCAACTTTGATTTCAAATTATCAAAATTAGTTGAACTCTCTTTGGCAATTGGCAGAATACCCGAAATACAGTTTGTCAAATTTGACGAATTATCCAAAAAAGAAATGCACTCACAAAACTTCAAAGTAATTCATCTGAATGAAAGAAGGTTTGAGAATCAACCAACTGAGGTTGATCCCAAGAAAATTCTATATAATGAATTAGGATCCAGTAATTTCATCTATAAAATTGCTGAATAATGGTTGAGAAACAATTAAAATTCGAGCATCCATTTAGAATCTATGAGATTAAGACCAATTCTTTTTCTGTCAAAGATTTAAAAAGTGAAGAAGCTGAATCATTTTCAGCAAAAGATTTAACTTTCAAAACCAGACCTAGTTTTGGTTTTGATGAAGAACTTAGGGTAATAAAGGTTAGCTTAAACATATCTTACTCCTACAAAGAAGAGGACTATTTAAGAATTGATGTAGATACTATTTTTGAAATTGCAGAAGTTGAGAACCTACCGCTACAAGACAAAAATCTATTAGCTACATTGCTTGGAATTGCATTTTCGACAACCAGAGGAATAATACTTACTCTGACAGTAGGTAACTTTATGAATAAATTCTATTTACCGATAATTAATCCTTCAGAAATTATAGAGGATAGTTTTAAATAAAATTCTCTGCAAAACGGACTCACTCAACAATCCATTCGTAAATACCCGTGGAGAATTCCTTGTTAAGCTTAACTCTCAATCTAAGGGCCGAAGTTTTAACCGGCTCAAATTCAACACTGTCAAAGTCGTCCTTTGTTACTGTGTAACCCGACTTGTCCTTAACCGGCTTCCATGTGCCTCCTGCAAGGTACTGCAGTTCCCAGGCATCCGGAATCCGACAGCCGCCGTCAGGCCGGTCGTCGAACCAGTAAACCTGCGATTTTGAAACGGTTTCAGCTTTTTCAAAATCATATTGAACATAAACCCACTGATCCTTATCGGGCCACCAGTGATAATAGGTCACGGAACGGTCGTTTGAATTTGAAGGCAGGTACTGATCATTAAGGGCGGAAAGGGCTCTTGACGGCTTGTTGCCGCTCACCCTGCTCCTGAAGGCAATGGTCGGAGCCGGCAAGGGCTTAGAGCTTTCAGGGCTCAGCGGAAGCCATACCATCATCTGACCCGGCCCCCTGTTGTTCCATAGTGCATATGGAATAAGCGTCACAGCCTGTTTTTCCATTGTCTGCACTTTGGAGTCGAGTGTCTTGTATGTCTGATATCCTGAAGCCTTAATTACTTTCGTTCCGTTCAAAAGCTCTTTTTCAAACCCGGAAGTAAATCCATCCTGCCTGTCGATCACCAGGTTAAGAACCCTGCCATCAGCATTGTCGGGCCATTCGGCGCAATAGATAATCGGACCGCTCTGAACGGCTATTTTGCCTGCATCATCCTTTATACGCTCGTCCGCAACGACAGTCCTGACAGGCATAGGAAACACGAGACTGATCCTGTCTCCCTTTTTCCATTTCCTTTTGATCACTGCATATCCGTTCACCAGCTCAGGATCCACTGTTTCACCGTTTACCGAAATGCTGTATTGCTCACTGTTTTCATCAGCAAATCTGTAAAGACCTCCCGGGATCGCTTCATTTCTGGCCCATCCCGGAATACGCACAAGGACTGAAAAGGTCGCGGGTGTTTCGGGATCCACCGACAGCTCCACATTGCCGTCCCATGGGAAATTCGCCTTCTGCGATACTTTAAGCTTGTTTTCACCAAGGGTAATATCAGCATCATTTGAAACATAAAGGCTGACATAGAGTTCCTTATCTGTTACTCCATAGATATAGCCGGGAATGGCCGGGATAAACCTTGCCACATTCGAAGGGCAGCAGGCGCATCCGAACCATGCCTGACGCTCATGCTGGCCGTTCGACTCGAGGGGATTGGGATAAAAGAACCTGTCGGCCGAAAGGGACACTCCCGAAAGCATTGAATTATAAAGGGTTTTTTCCAGTATATCCATGTATTTTCCGTCACCGTGAAACAGGAAGAGCCTGTGGTTGGTGAAAATGTTGCCTATTGAAGCGCATGTCTCGCAATAAGCCGACATATTGGGCAGATAATAAGGATCGGCAAATCCTTCATTACCGCCTGTGGCGCCGATGCCTCCGGTAAGATATATTTTGCCGTAAACAATGTCTTCCCATATCTTTGAAATGGCATTTACATAAGCGCTGTTTCTTTCAATCGCGGCTATGTCGGCCATTCCCGAATACATGTATGTCGCCCGCACCGAGTGCCCCACTGCTTCGGTCTGGTCAACCACTCTCCGGTGAGCCTGATTGTATTCCTGTCCGTTCGGGCCCCTGATATCAAGGAAAAACTTCGCAAGATCGAGATATCTTTTATCGCCGGTTGCCCTGTACAACTTGACAAGGCCCATTTCAATGACCTGATGCCCGGGATAGACTTTCTGCCTGTCGTGTCCGAAGTCCCTGTCAACCAGATCGGCCGATTTTATAGCGATATCGAGAAGGGATCGCTTGCCGGTTGCCTGGTAATGAGCAACCGCGGCTTCGTAAAGGTGACCCAGGTTATAGAGTTCATGACTCAGTATGGAATCAAGTTCCCACCTGTTGGGACTGGCCCATTCATGAAGTCCCTTTCCCCCATGCATTTCTGCTATGGTACGGTTAGTGAACAGGTAGCCGTCATCCTCCTGTGCCAGGCCTATCTTCCAGATCAGAGTATCGAGATAGGCATCAAGCTCCGGATCGGGTTTTGTCTGAAGCGAAAAGGCCGCTCCTTCGATGATCTTGAAAACATCGGAATCATCAAAGGGATAAATGGTTCTGAAAGTACCGGTGTCGAGCCCGCCCGCTATCTCAAAGTTCTTAACCCTGCCCGATGACTCGCAATATGAAAAGGCGATCGGGATCGTGACATCAGCATTCTTCCTGATCCTGGGCGCCCAGAAATCATCTGTCACCTTAACAGATGTAAATGGCACGGGCTGAATCGGGTAATCAGCGTCGGTGTTTTTGCTGCAAGCGAATGCAATAAGAATCAGCAGCGCTGCAGTGAGGAGAAAAACAGGTTTCTGCATGATATTAATTTTCAATTCCAAAGTTTTAAGAATTTAACCGCGGATTCATTTCTTCAACTTTCCGCGGTTAAACTCTTTATTATATGCTATTTAGTCAGTTCCAGAACCACTACCGATTTTGCAGGCAATGTAACCGTGAGCACTCCGTTTTTGTATGAATGACCGCTGAATGCTGCCGGTTTTACCTTTTCTGCCGCTTCAAAGGTGTTATGAGCATTTATCGCATCGGCCGTCAGTACCTCTCCGCTAACCTTTTTATATGTGTCGCCTATTATCGGGCAGTTGAGAACTATAGCTTTGTTCGGATTCAGATTGGCCAGTGAGATATGCATCTTACCCTCATTGTCAAGCGACGCGGATCCTGACACTGCCGGTATCCCGCGATCGCCGAAAACATAATCCTCACATTTGAGATCGCTCTTCAGAAGCCTTGCTTCCTGGTGAACCCTGAACATCCTGAACACATGATAGGTGGGCGTAAGCACCATTTTCTCCTCCTTTGTCAGGATCACCGACTGAAGCACGTTTACCATCTGGGCGAGATTGGCAACCTTAACCCTTTCAGCATGCTCATTGAAAATATTAAGGTGAATGGCTGCCGTAAGCGCATCCCTCAGTGTGTTCTGCTGGTAAAGGAATCCGGGGTTTGTTCCCGGTTCAACGTCATACCAGTTACCCCACTCATCGACAACCAGACCTTTTGTTTTCCGCGGATCGTAGCGGTCCATAATTGCCTCATGGCCTCTTATTATCTCGTCCATCTGAAGGTTGGCCTGCATGGTTTTGAACCAGGCGTTCTCATCAAACTCGGTCGATGATCCCTTTGGTCTGCTCCAGCCGTCGGGAACAGAATAGTAATGTATTGACAATCCCTGGAACCTTCCGCGCGAGGCAGGATCCTTCATCAGTGTCTCAGTCCATGCAACATTATAGTCCGATGGCCCGCATGCAACCCTGTAGAGCCGGTTATCCGAATAATTGTTGAGATAGGTTGAGAACTGCCTCATCACGTCGGTATAGAATTCGGCTGTCATGTTTCCTCCGCAACCCCAGTTTTCATTCCCTATAGCCCAGTACTTTACCTTCCAGGGAGCCTCGCGCCCGTTTTCCTTGCGAAGCCGTGTCATCGGACTGTCGGAGTCGGAAGTCAGGTACTCAACCCATTCAGCCATCTCCCTCACGGTTCCGGAGCCCACGTTGCCGTTGATGTAGGCATCGCAGTCAAGAAGTTCGCATAACTTCATGAATTCATGCGTCCCGAAGGAATTATCCTCGGTAACCCCTCCCCAGTGGGTATTGACAATGGAAGCTCTTTTTTCCTGAGGACCAATGCCGTCTCTCCAGTGATAGGTGTCGGCAAAGCATCCCCCGGGCCAGCGAAGGTTCGGAACCTTTATCTCCCGCAATGCAAACAGCACATCGTTCCTGATGCCGTAGGTGTTGGGAATCTTTGAGTCAGTTCCCACCCAAAGACCTTCGTAAATGCATCTCCCGAGGTGTTCCGAAAAATGCCCGTAGATATCCTTGCTGATAACAGGCCCAGGGTTGTTGGCAACAATAACAAACTGATTGACAGCAGGAAACTGATCTTTCTGGGCATAGGAAACTGTTGCCGCCAGAATGATCACAAATGATAACAGGTATTTTAATTTGTTCATAACAGGAATGGATTTTATTGGTGTTAATTTATTTTAGTGATCTGAATAAAAATATTATCGCGCATATCAATCTGAAATGCAGAATATCTGTTTTTCCGATATTCCTGCCGCTCAGGTCAGTTCATGTTCGATAAAAGCTCCAAGCTTCTTGTATCTCAGGTACAATTCATCATATTTCCGTGCCTTTGCCGGATCGGGTCTGTATTCTTTCTCAAAGCCTCCTCCCATTGCTTTACGGGCTGATTCGAAATCAGGGTGGATACCGGCCATTACCGAGGCTGCCATCGCTGAGCCTAAAGCGCAGGTCTGATCGGAGCTTGCTACACTGATCGGCATATTGAGCACATCAGTGACTATTTGCATCACCCATGGGTTCTTCCTTGCCACTCCTCCTATCGCTATCACCCCGTCAATCCTGACTCCCTCCTCAATGAACCTGTCGTTTATCATTTTAGATCCGAAAGCCGTTGCCTCCACCAATGACTTAAATATCCTGGGGGCATCGGAACCGAGCGACAATCCTGCAATGGCTCCCTTAAGTTCCTGGCTGGCAAAAGGCGTCCTTCTCCCATTGAGCCAGTCTAACGCCACCAGGGCTGTCTCATCATCGGGAAGCTGTTCTGCCTCGCGCGTCAGTTCGGCAATTATTCTCTCGGATGTTTCCTCCCTGATCCTTTCCCTTGAGTTCTCATCAAGCCAGCTCATTGTTGAAATAATTTCCTCCACGGGCCAGAGAAGAAGCTTCCCGAACCAGGCATATACATCACCGAATGCCGATTGTCCGGCTTCGAGCCCAAGCATACCCGGGATGATGGAACCGTCCACCTGTCCGCATATCCCGGCAACCAGCTTATCGCCTGCTTCACTCATGTGTGCAACAAGCATGTCGCAGGTGGAAGTGCCCATTACCTTTACCAGGTGATAGGGCTTTATCTCTCCGCCTATAGCCCCAAGATGCGCATCAAATGCACCGGCACCGATTTTGACACCGGATGGAAGGCCCAAACGCCGCGACCACTCTTCAGAGATTACTCCGGCGCTTACATCACAGGTATGGGTCTCGGTGAACAGCCGGTCCCTCAGACCCGAAAGCAGGGGATCGACACGAACCAGAAACTCTTCCGGCGGAAGCCCGTTGAAATCCTTATGCCACATTGCCTTGTGTCCGGCAGCGCAGCGGCTTCTCTTCAACTTCAGGGGATCGGTGTTGCCGGTAAGCAATGCCGGGATCCAGTCGCAGTGCTCAACCCATGAAAAAGCGTTTTCCCTTATCTTTTCGCTGGAGCGCAACACGTGAAGTATCTTCGCCCAGAACCATTCCGAGGAATAAACACCTCCCGAGTACATCGTAAAATCCGTTCCGCCCCAGGTTTTCGAGACTTCATTTATCTCGGCAGCTTCCTTTATTGCCGTATGATCTTTCCATAACACGAACATGGCATCGGGATCATCCTCAAAACCCGGTTTCAGCGACAGCGGCACTCCCTGGCGGTCGACAGCCACAGGAGTCGATCCGGTTGTGTCAACGGTTATTCCGGCTATATTATCAATTATCTCCCGGGGCAGCCCCTTCAGAGCTTCCCTGACTGTCGTCTCCATACCTTCAATATAATCGAGAGGGTGCTGGCGAAAACGGTTGGAAGCAGGATCACAGTAGAGTCCCTGTTTCCACCTGGGATATTCAAACACCGAGGTTCCTGCCGTTTCACCGTTGGCTGTGTTTACAACCACAGCCCTGACGGAATCGGTTCCGTAATCGAGGCCTATAACATACTTATCTGTCATGATTTGATAATTTTAAACTTTACTTTTTACCCTGCCCGTAATAGGCTTCCTTCCCATGTTTTCGCAGGAAGTGCTTGTCGAGCAGATACTGTTCTATCGGTTCCTTTCCACCGAGAAGTACCGTGCAGAGAGCCATCTTTGCTATTTCCTCAAGGGCAACAGCATTGTAAACAGCAGCGGCGGAATCAGCTCCCCAGCAGAAGGGGCCATGACCATGCACCAGCACTGAAGGAACTACAAGCGGATCAAGCTCTCCCAGACGCTCCACGATTACCTTGCCCGTATTAAGCTCATAATCGTTCTTCACCTCATCCTCCCTTAGTTCGCGGGTGCAGGGAACCTCTCCGTAATAGTGGTCGGCATGCGTGGTACCAAAGGGAGGAATATCCCTTCCTGCCTGAGCCCACGATGTTGCATAGGTGGAATGAGTATGCACCACACCACCTATCGACGGGAACTTTCTATAGAGATAAAGGTGAGTCGGAGAATCGGTTGAAGGACTGTAATCACCTTCGACAATCCTGCCGTCCGGATCCAGTACAACCATGTCGGATGCCTTCATTGACGAATAGCTTACTCCCGAGGGTTTGATAACAATAAGGCCGCTTGCCGGATCACGGCCGCTGACATTGCCCCATGTATGAATCACAAGCTTATGCCGCACCAGATCCATATTTGCCTGGTATACTTCATTTTTCAGTTTATCGAGCATGATCTGCGTTTTTTATCCATCCTGTTTCTTCAATGAACCCGGCTAACTGACATCCAGACTGAAGTCAAATCCCTGGTTCACATAGCTCTCATAGCGTTCACGCTGGAAGCTGTAATAAAATGCTCCCTTTTTTGAAGTCGCCTTCTCCTTTTCGTTAAGTTTTTCAAGGATATTCATGGAAAGTATCTTTTTCCTGAAATTCCTCTTGTCGATACTCTTCTGGTAAATAGCCTCATAAAGTTCCTGAAGCTGAACCAGTGTGAATTTCACGGGCAGCAGTTCAAATCCCACGGGTTTAACCTTTATCTGAATCTGCAGTTCTTTAAGGGCCCTTTTCACCATTGTCCCATGATCGAAAATAAGATGAGGCAGTCTCTGGAGCGACTGCCAGTGTGCGCCACTCACTTCACTCAGTTTCCTGTCGATATCCGTTATCTTGATAAGAGCTCGGTATGCAGTTGAAATAACCCTTGCACCCTGATCCCTGTCAATGTCCCCATAGGTGTATGACTGCTCGAGATATACATCCGTCAGACCTGTCAGCTGGTAGAGTATGCGGCTGGCGGCCTCGTCGAGACTTTCCGACTCCTTCACAAAGCCTCCGGCCAACGACCACATGCCCCTGGCCGGCTCAAAGCTTCTCTTTATCAGGAGTAGTTTGATCTCCTTGTCAAGAATATCGTAACCGAATATAATGCAGTCAACTGCATTGAGATGCCGCTGAAATTCCGAATATAGCTTCATGCTCCCGCTTCAGATTAAGGTGCCTGATTTGCAATATCCGCATCAGATCAGAATATACCGCCAGCAATGTGGTAATAAACCTCATTCAGCCGGATCTCTTTCCTGAATTCCGCCAGATCGCATTTCTCATCAATCAGCAGGAATTCAATTCCCATCATCCCGGTAAGATCTTCAATATAATCCGCGTTTAGTGCCGTACTGAACCCGGTGTGATGAGCGCCTCCGGCCATAAGCCATGCACCAGCAGCGGTCTTCAGGTCGGGCTCCGGCTTCCAGAGCACGCTGGCCACCGGCAGGTTGGGCATGTCGGGACACTCAACAACTTCTACCTTGTTCACTATCATCCTGAACCTGTTGCCAAGATCGACAAGGGAAGCACAAATGGCTTTCCCCGTGGCTGACTTGAACACGAGCCTGGCAGGATCAGCCTTGCCTCCTATCGAAAGCGGATGCACTTCGAGATAAGGCTTCTCGATGGCTATCGATGGACAGACTTCAAGCATGTGGGCACCCAGAATTCTCATCCCGGCAGGATCAAGATGATAGGTGTAATCCTCCATGAAAGAGGTGCCTCCCGGTAATCCTGAAGCCATTACCTTCATGGTCCTGACAAGAGCTGCAGTCTTCCAGTCACCTTCTGCTCCGAAGCCGTATCCTTTTTCCATAAGCCTCTGAACCGCCAGCCCGGGCAATTGCTTCAGCCCGTGAAGGTCCTCAAAGGTGGTGGTGAATGCCTTGAATTTCCCGTCCTCAAGGAATCTGGTCATTCCGGCTTCAATACGGGCAGCATCCCATAATGCCTCCGATTCCTCCACTGACTGTGCAACATGGTAGGAGTCCTTGTATTCTTCGATAAGCTCTCGTACCCGGCTTTCATCAACAGAATTAACGACGGCAACAAGGTCGCCGATGCCGTAGCCATTCACCGAATAGCCCATCTGAATCTGGGCGCTCAGCTTGTTACCCTCAGTCACTGCCACATCGCGCATATTATCTCCGAAACGCGCTACCTTCATATTCCAGGCATCATCAAAAGCAGCGGCAACCCGTGTCCAGACCGCTATCTGCTCAATAACCTCCGGATCTTCCCAGTGACCAACCACTATCTTACGGTTCAGCCGCATCCTCGATCCTATAAAACCGAATTCACGGTCGCCATGAGCCGACTGGTTCAGATTCATGAAATCCATATCAATGGTATCCCAGGGGATATCCCTGTTAAGCTGAGTGTGGAAGTGAAGAAAGGGCTTGCTCAGTACCGAAAGTCCCTTTGTCCACATTTTTGCCGGCGAAAATGTATGCATCCATGTTATCAATCCTATACACCGGCTGTTGTGACTGGCATCCGAGCACAGTTCAAAAATGGATTCCGGGGAGGTAAGAACAGGCTTGAAGACTACCTTCACCGGTATCGCGGGAGAATTGTCAAGAGCCTCCGTTATTGCCCTTGAATCAGCAGCTACCTGAAGCAGGGTGTCAGGCCCGTAAAGCTCCTGACTACCCGTGACAAACCAGACTTCTTTACTTTTAAAATCGTACATATTATTTCAATTATGATTAATCCCTGTGCGCGGCTTACCAGAAATAAGCATAAAACGCTATTATGACAGCAATGATAAGACCCGAGAAGAAAAGATCCCAGTTGTTGTAACTTGCCCTTACCAGTGCTTTCTGTTCGGGGCTTACAGATCCCACGTGCAGACCCTTGATCAATTCCGGATCCTTTGGCTTGGTGAAATAGCTTATTATCATCATCAGCACAATCACGAAGAAGAACAGGATAACCTCGTAGTTGTAATTGTTCATACCGATGAATATCGAATAAAGCAGGCCCTCACCCGACATTCCCTTGCCGAAGATATTGAAGCCCAGCCTGGTCATACCCAGTACAAATCCGATAAGAAGCCCCCACAGACCGGCTTTGGGAGTGATCTTCTTCGAAAGAATCCCCAGCAAAAAGACCGCTGCAATACCGGGTGCAAGCATCGACTGCACATCCTGGAGATAGGCATACAGGAATTTCCCCAGTCCCTTCATCACCGGTATCCAGAGCACACCGAGAACTACAACAACCACTGTTGCAATACGGCCTACCCTTACCAGTTCCTTTTCCGAAGCCTGCGGTCTGAATTTCTCGTAGAAGTCGACCGTGAACAGGGTCGCGGATGAGTTGAACAGGGAAGCAAGCGAGCTCATAAGAGCTGCGAGTATGCCTCCGACAACCAGTCCCTTGAATCCAAGAGGCAGCAGTTCCTTAACCAAAACCGCGAATGCCGAATCCGAATCGGGAAGGTATATCATGCCCTTGGTATTAAGAGCATAGGCAATCATACCGGGAATGAGGAAGATGAAGACAGGAAGAAGCTTGAAACCTGCACCGAGGATAGCTCCCCTTCTGGAATGAGTCATATTTCGCCCCGACAGAACCCTTTGAACTATAAACTGGTCGGTACACCAGTACCAGAAACCGATAATGGCCGATCCCAATATAACACCGGTCCATGGAAAATCCTTGTCCTTTGCCGATCGCATCAGCTCTGTCATGGTATCACCATAATCGTTCACCGGCACTGCCCGACAGATTTCCATAACCTCCGACCATCCGCCAACTTTTACGAGTCCTACGATCAAAATCACGATTGATCCGATAAGAAGTATAGGCGTCTGAAGTACTGATGTCGCCAGTACTGCTCTCATACCTCCAAGTGTGGTATAGATACCCGTCAGTACAACCAGACCGATGGCGCTGATCCAGAAGAAGTCAATTCCGAACATCGACTCGATGCCGAAAACCTGCTTGAAAACAATGCCGCCCGCGTATACCGTTACCGCTACCTTTGTAAACACGTAGCTGACAAGCGAGATGATGGAGAGAACACTTCTAGCGCCCTTGTTATACCGCTTTTCAAGGAATTCGGGCATGGTGAAAACTCCGCTTCGAGCGTAAAAAGGAACAAAAAACCACGCCAGGATCAGTATGATCCACCCGTGCATTTCCCAGTGAGCCATTGCCATCCCGCTGGAGGCTCCGGCCCCGGCAAGACCAACAAGATGCTCCGATCCGATGTTTGAGGCAAAAATCGATGAGCCGATAGCCAGCCATGTTGCATCGCGACCTGCCAGAAAGTAATCGGCAGAGGTCTCCGATTTTTTTCTCGTCACCCAAACGATAATACCTATCAGGCCCAGACAGAAAAGGCCTAGAACGATCCAGTCTAAGATTCCCATAACCAGAGTTTTAAGTGAGTAATATTAAGGTTAACTGAATTTTAAATGATCAGATTGAAGAAAAAGGTACTTATTTTTCAAATGTAAATAAAAATATATTATTAAATGTACCTTTTACACTTAAAAAATCTTAAGAACAGCATGCGGCTAGCGGCGGGCGGCGGGCGGCTCATATGAAAGTAGAAAGTGGAAAGTGAAAAGTGAAAAGTGAAAAGTGAAAAGTGGAAAGAACGGCCTGCGGCTGGCGGCTGGCGGCGAGCGGTTTGGGGTTCAAAGTTCGGAGTTCAGGGTTAAGTGTTTAGGGTTCAGGGTTTAGTGTTCAGAGTTTAGCGTTTAGGGTTAAGCGTTTAGTGTTTAGTGTTTAGAGTTGTGTTTAGTGTTTAGCGTAGTCAAATGCCTCATTGTAAGAGACCTGCAAGACCTGCACGACAATGTATCATGTATTATAGGCGATGTATTATAGGCGATGTGCCGCTTTAGAAGAGACCGCAAGACTGCAAGACTGCAAGACTGCAAGACCGCAAGACTGCAAGACCGCAAGACTGCAAGACCTGTCACTGCCCCCTGTGCCCCGTGCTTTTGCTGCCAGCCGCATGCCGCTCGCCGCAAGCCGTTCCTCCACCCTGCGCCCTGTGCCCTGTGCTCTGTGCCCTAAGCCATTTACTAATTGTTCATTGCTAATTGCTCATTGCTAATTGCTCATTGCTAATTGCTCATTGCTAATTGCTCATTGCTAATTGCTCATTGCTAATTGCTCATTGCTAATTGCTCATTGCTAATTGCTCCCCACTCCCTCAGCGAATCCTCAATGAAGTCGATTATCTTCTGATTATCCGCCTTTCCGGTTCCGCTGACGGGAAATGGCTCCCCGAACCTGAAGTGAATATGTTTGCTGCTATCAAGCGGACCAAGTTCTTTGATGATCTTTCCCTGACCCCAGAAATCCGTTTTCAAAGCGATGGGCACAACATTGACTCCTGCCTTTTTTGCAAGTTTTACCCCTAACGAATTGAATTCCTCAGGCTTGAAAACTATGCTCCGAGTACTTTGTGGGAAGATTATAACCGATATTCCTTTTGAAAGCAGATCAAGCCCTTTTGTCATCACTATTTCAAAATCCTTTCTCGGATCAGTCCTCCCGACCACAACCGGATCGCGCGATCGCATTACATGGCCGAAGAGAGGATGCTTCACAAGGCTCTCCTTCACCACGAAAGTAACCTCACGATGGGGAGCAATTATCCCCGGGAGAATCATCGTCTCAAGAGTGCTCATATGATTGGCAATAAAAACTACCGGTCCCGGATCGCGGCTAATATTCTCCATGCCGGATATTTTAAACAAACCTCCGGCCTTCTCAATGAATCTGAAAATGTAAAATGATGAATCGGCCCAGGCTTTCCTGTCGTATATTCCCTTTATAGCCTGTTTCCTTGTCCTTAATACGATAACCGCGTATTTCAAAGTGAAATACAGACGGTTGCAATGGATTATCCTGTCGAAAAACGATTTCTTCCCTTTTTCAGGACTGTTATAATATGACGTATCAAAAAATCCGAATTTCTTCATCCCTGGCAATAGCTTTTTACAGCAGGACGGCCGCGGAAAAACTTCATTCATTCCCGGCGGAAAATGATATCACAGCTCTTTCCCGCAATTGTTCAATACAAATCTATAAAAAATAGTACATTTATGCCCCCGACAGGGGCTTTACTTTCAAAACCAGGCAATGAAACTTACTTTAATTGATGCTTTGATCTTCTTCTCCCTTGTGGCAGGGAGTGTTATCTTCGGCGCTTCATTCTTTTTCAAAAACAGAACAACCGAACAGTTCACAACCGGAGCAGGTAAAATTCCTGCCTGGGTTGTCGGGATGTCGATATTTGCAACTTTTGTAAGCAGCATTAGTTTCCTGGCCCTTCCCGGGAAAGCATATTCATCCAACTGGAATGCCTTCGTCTTCAGTCTGTCGATTCCTTTTGCAGCATGGGCCGCGGTGAAGTTCTTTGTCCCGCTCTACAGAAGCGTCGGAAGTGTTTCCGCCTACTATTACCTCGAGCTTCGCTACGGTGCCTGGGCAAGGATTTACGCTTCGGCATGCTATATACTTACCCAGCTAATGAGGACCGGAGCTATCCTACTGCTGCTCGCCCTTCCCGTCAATGCCCTCTTCGGATGGGAGATAAAGAGTGTTATAATAATAACAGGCCTGGCGGTTATCCTCTACTCCATGCTCGGAGGGATAAAGGCGGTGATCTGGACCGACACCATCCAGGGAATAATACTTATCCTTGGAGCTATTACCTGCGCTCTTTTCCTTATTTTCAAAATGCCGGGCGGAGCCGGACGCCTGTTCGAAATAGCTTCTGAACACAATAAATTCAGCCTGGGAAGCTTCGGACCCAGTCTGAGGGATTCAACCTTCTGGGTTGTGCTGGTTTACGGGCTTTTCATAAACCTTCAGAATTATGGCATCGACCAGAACTACATCCAGAGATACATGAGCGCCGGTTCAGTCAAGGAAGCCAGATTCTCCGCCTTGTTCGGATCATTGCTGTATATACCCGTTTCCCTTTTGTTTTTCTTTATCGGCACCGCGCTTTTTGCATACTATACCGCGCAGCCCGGACTTCTGCCGGCTGAACTTACACTTCCGGGGGCAGGCGACAAGGTATTTCCCCATTTCATCGTTACAGCTCTTCCTCCCGGCCTTACCGGATTGCTGATTGCAGCAATTTTCTCAGCCGGAATGAGCACTGTCTCGACAAGTCTGAACAGTACCGCCACAATTGTACTTACAGATTACTACAGAAAATACTTCAACAAACAGGCCGGAGAAAAAGCCTCGATGAATGTTCTCAGGATCACCTCACTGGTTACCGGGCTCCTTGGTATCCTGATAGCAATACTGCTGGTGGGAGTCGAGAGTATTCTCGATGCCTGGTGGGCCCTTGCCTCTATTTTCAGCGGCGGTATGTTAGGCCTCTTCCTGCTTGGATTTATCGTGAAAAAATCAGGGAAACCCGAAGCAATAACAGGTGTGATCCTGGGAGTGATACTTATTATATGGATGAGCCTCTCCCCCATCCTGATCACTGAAGACAGCATGACTGCCTTCAGAAGTCCTTTCCATGCAAACCTCACTATTGTATTCGGTACCATGACCATCTTTCTTACCGGATTTTTATTAACCATTCTCACAAAAAAGAAAAAATGAAGAGATTATCCTTTATCGCCTTTGCATTGATTATCAGCGGCTTTATTAATGCCCAGGAGCCATTCAGCGGCAGTCAGTGCATCACACTCAGGGAATTCATTTATCAGCCGGAAGACGTCCCTTTTCCCAGCTGCCATGCCTCTACCATTGAAGAAATAAAGGGAGGCTTCATAGCTGCCTGGTTTGGAGGAACAGAGGAAAGAAACCCTGACGTGGGTATCTGGACCAGCAGATTCATTAACGGGAAGTGGTCGAAACCGGAAGAACCTGCCAACGGATTAAGGGATGGTAAAAGATATCCCTGCTGGAACCCGGTGCTGTTCAATCCGGGCGACGAACTGCTGCTATTCTTCAAGGTCGGACCGAGTCCCTCGGAATGGTGGGGCGAATTGATGGTTTCGGCAGATGACGGCATCTCCTGGACGGCGCCGCGAAGACTTCCCGACGGGATCATGGGACCTGTTAAAAACAAGCCTGTTTTACTCGGAAACGGTACACTCCTATGCCCGTCGAGCTCCGAACACGACGGCTGGAGGGTCCATATGGAAATGACTCCCGATTTCGGCATGACATGGAGCATGACCGAAGCTCTTAACGACAAGACCATATCTGCCATACAGCCATCGGTGCTGATACATCCCGGTAAAAAACTCCAGATCGTATGCCGCAGCAAACAATCCAAAATACTGTCGTCATGGTCAGAGGACGAAGGCAGGACATGGAGCCCGCTCAGCCCGCTGAATCTCCCGAACCCGAACTCGGGCATCGACGCGGTAACTCTCCGCGACGGAAGACATTTCATGGTTTACAACCATCTTAAATCGGGACGACATATGCTCAATACAGCTATTTCGGACGACGGCATCAACTGGAAACCGGTGGCGCTCCTTGAGAATGAAACGAAGGGAAGCGAATTCTCATATCCGGCAGTAATACAGTCCGACGACGGAATGATCCATATTACCTATACATGGAACCGAAAGCTTATAAGGCACGTTGTTATCGATCCCACACTGATGGAAGCAGGCGAATTTACAGCTGAAACAGGCTGGCCGGCAGTGACTGAAGCCCGCTGATCAGTTTCCAAGGGCAGGCAGTACCAACAGGGCCAACGACATAAGAACCAGCATCCCGACAGCAGTCCAGCCGATTATATTCTGAAAGGGCTTGTTCGTGTAGTTGCCCATGATCTTCTTATTGTTTATCAGAAGAATCATGCTCACGAGAACCACTGGCAGAAGGATCCCGTTAAGAACCTGCGACCATATTGAGATGCTGATAAGCGGTGCATTTGGAATAAGTATTATAGCTGCAGAGAGTACAAGGATACCTGTATACAGGATGTAAAACTCCCTGGCTTCATCAAGACTCTTGTCGATGCCTGCTTCAAATCCGAAAGCCTCGCATACATAGAAAGCCGTTGCCAGGGGCAGTATGGTGGCCGAAAAAACCGAAGCCACAAACAGTCCGAAGGCAAACACGTGAGATGCCATCCTTCCTGCAAGAGGCTCAAGGGAAAGGGCGGCATCCTTTGCTTCGGATATCACAACACCATTGGGGAAAAGCGTGGAACCGCAGGCTACCATTATAAAAAAAGCAACCACGACTGTAATAAAACAGCCCACTATAATATCAACAAGCGTGAATTTGTATTCCTTTATCTTGATCCCCTTTTCGATTACAGTTGCCTGCATGTAGAACTGCATCCAGGGAGCTATGGTTGTCCCAACAAGCGCGATTATCATGGTAAGACTCTGTGTATTCAGACTGATGCCCGGTCTTACGACAGCCGAACCTATAGCTCCCCAGTCGGGTTTTGCCATGAGGGCTGAAACCACGTATGTTAAGAGAGAAGCGCTGAAAATCAGAAAAATACGTTCGGCAATCTTATATGTGCCCTTTACAACCAGTATCCAGACAAGAACGGCTGCAATCGGAACGGAAATATACTTACTGACTCCAAAAACCTCCATGCTGCCCGCTACACCTGCAAATTCAGTTGTGGTGTTGCCGATATTCGAGATAAGTAGTCCGATGAAAATGAAAAAAGTGACTTTCACTCCTGCGTTCTCCCGTATCAGATCGGATAATCCCTTACCGGTCACTATCCCCATCCTGGCATTCATCTCCTGGATCACCAGAAGCACTATAAGTGAGGGGATCAAAGTCCAGATCATACCGTAGCCGTACATGGCCCCGGCAACGGAATAGGTGGTGATGCCGCCGGCATCATTATCGACGCTTCCGGTTATTATACCCGGACCAAGCAGGGCAAGAAATATTGTCAGGTTCCTGAAAAATCTGCTCTTGCCAATTTTTGTTTTCAGCATCATCGCTACGCTTACCTCTTAAATGTTCTCCTCTTACTCATCAGGTCTTCAATAACGTCATCCACAACCACCATACCCTGTAACATGTTTTCACGGTCAACAACCGGAACGGCAAGCAGATTGTATTTGGAAATGATCTCTGCAATGTCATCAATCCTCTGATCGTCATAAAGGAAGACCGGATCGGTTTTCATCAACTCGCTCAGAACAGTTTCAGGCTCAGCAATGACAAGGTCGCTGAGGCTGAATACTCCAGCCAGCCTGTCATCCCCTTCAGTTACAAAAAGAGAATACAGTTCGGAAGGTTCGGGCTTTTTTATCCTGAGTTCCCGGATTACATCATCCACGGTAAGTTCCGGGCTGAACGACAAGACATCGGTTGTCATAAGCCCTCCGGCCAGGTGGTCGGGATATTCCAGCAGTTCCCTTACCTCCTGCGACAGCTCACTGTCCATCTCGTTCAGAAGCAGCTCAGCTTTCTCATCCTCAATCTCATCCAGAATATCTGCAGCCTCATCGGCGGGCATCTTTTCAAGAACATCGGCAGCCTTGCCGACAGGAAGGCTTTCAATAATATGAACCTGGGTGTCCGTCTCCATTTCCTCAAGAACATCGGCAGCCTTTTCCTCATCAAGGGCGGAAAACACCGAGGTGCTCGATTTCTTTCCCAGATCCTCAAGAATATCTGCAAGATCCGAAGGATGCAGTGTGTGGAGCTTGGCGTAACTCTTTGAAAGCTTGATATTGAGATTGGAGAAATCGATTGCCTGAACATCGTCCCACAGAATGTACTTTGACGGGATATTGATCCTGAAAAGGGAAAGCACCCTTTGCATCGGAACAAGTATTCCTATCCTGCGAAGGAGCCCGGATATACCGATATCAACGGCAACAGCATAAGTGCCAGTTGGAAGAGTTGCAAGCCTTACATCGTTGACACGTACAAGCTTTCTGCCATTAAGATCAACAATCTGCTTGTCCTGAATATTTTCAGCCAGAAGCAGCCCTTCAGAAATCTCTTCACTGCTTAATTCAATAAGGTCGTAGCATGTAACGCTGATGTTCTCGCGTACCTTGACAACCCTGAAGGTAGTGAAGGAATACAGCTTTGTCTCCTTTCCGATCTTTAGCTTGATGCCTGTTATCATCTGCTGGTTGGGATCATTCTGTCCCGATGGAACAGCATTTACCATGAGATCCCTGATCACGCCGATAACATCACCGTCGCTTCCGAAAACCTCTTTCCCGGTTATTCCGCTTAAATAAAAAGTTGTAAGTGATGTCATAGTCACCTCCTTTCTTTTGCCGATATAGAAAGAGGTGACCAGATGAATGGTCCGGCTCCTCTATATCAGAGAATTAATTAATATACTCGCGGGGCCGTCGTCCATAACGAATTTGTAATTTTTTTGGCGGCGTAAAAGTAAAATCCCGGGAAGGAAATTCCAAATAAAAAACAAGGAAATTTGAACTTTATTCAAAGCTTTTTGAAAAAGACATATCATGAAAATCGCTTGCCATCCTAATGATTATTATCCATGCTACTAAGCAACAATTGATTATATCTATCCAATTCAGCAACAATCATTACTAGTTTTGATTAGCAGCGAAAGGCCTGCTGACATTTTCTTTTCAGCACATCAAGCAGGATGAAACCCAGTGAGCGGAATCGATGAAATAATCTGACATTGAATTAAATATAACCTCATCTGCAAAAAGATCCGAATTTTTTAAGGTCAAAATGCAACTATAGTGTTAAAATCACTATTTTTGTACCCTCAAATCCGGCCCGTAGCTCAGCTGGTAGAGCACGTGACTCTTAATCATGGGGTCGAGAGTTCGAGCCTCTCCGGGCCGACATAAAAAGCAGGCAGCTCCACGGTAAGAACTGCCTGCTTTTATTTTAGCAGATTGTTTCAGGAGAAGACGGTACGCGGTCTTGCGGTCTTGCAGGTCGTGCAGTCGTGCAGGTCGTGTAAGTAGTTAGGATAGTGCTGGTTGTGTGGCTATTGCCCTAACGAATTTAGAGTTATAAGCCTCACGCAATTGTTAATTGTTAATTACTAATTGAAAATTGCTAATTGTTTAAACATCGCCTATAATACATAATACATAATACATTGTCTTGCGGTCTTCAATACCTGTCGTATTTACCGTCAATTATAACTTCTTTTACTGCTTCCAGATAACCGAAACCGTTAAGCATGTCGGGTAAAAGATAACTGCCTTCGACCCATTCGTTCCATGCATTGATGGTAATCAGTTTAGGTTGTTCGGGATGACTGTCGGCATATTTTTTAGCTTTTGCAAGAAGGCTTGCAAAACTTCGCGGAGTGTTGTGGTAGTGGACAACATCCTTCATACCTTTTGCAGGAAAACGCGGTGTATCGTCCCAACCTATTGACACGCACGGAAAGACCGGCACATCCAGGATAGCATCCATCTGTTCCCTTATCCTGATTGAATTGGCGCCATAAACCAGATAATCTTCATTGAGTCCTCCCATATTGTACATTGCAACGCTATTGAAGCCCATTGTCTTGACATTGTCGGCAAAGCTCGCGGCAGCCTCTTCCGACATCACCGATCCCCCACCCTGGTTCCACTGGATATGCAGACCAGGAAAACCGGCTTTCTTTACTTCATCACGGAAATAATCCAGTGCTTCACGAGCTTCTTCGGCACTGTTGTCGAAACTCTCCATCAACTTACCTATACTGAAAATAGAAAACACCGGTTCTCCATTTATTTTAAAATAATTGGGCTGCTTGAAATACTGGTTTATCACCCTGTCAACTATAATCTTATAATTTTCCCAGTCCACTTTGGCGTTCCAGAGAATATCCGTATTGTCCTTGTATCGATGAACATTCCAGTAATTGTACTTCACATCGTGATTGGCCCACATAATGTAGAACTGCATCTTTTCGTTGTTCCTAGCTTTGAGGAATCCGTCGTTAAGTGCACTTTCAAGATACGGGCCACCTTCGTACCAGTACCAGTCATAAACGAATACGTTAACACCGTGGTCAGTTGCAACATCGATCCATCTTTCAACCACTTTCGGATCGTTATCCAGTTCATAACCCCACAAGGGCTGACGGGGCTGGTAATGACCATCAAATCGCGGATCTCCCTTTTTTATCACTTCCCATTCACCTGTGCCATCCGGCCACAACTTCTCCCTGCCTAACGGATCATCGTGACATGACGGCCAGATATAAGCCGCTACATAATAATTACTTTTTGACTGTTTCTCAGCCTGATCAGGCGACTGAACACTTGATGAACAGCCTGATAGAATCACAAGCACCAACAGGATGCTTAATCTGATAATTTGATTTTTCATTGCTCTGAATTTTTTAACAATTTAGCTTTTTCTTCAGGATTTACAAAAACATTCCCTGTCACCGGCATTTTCCAACACCTGTTGATAGCATATTTGTTTATTTAAACCCGCAGGGCAGCATGAGGGGGGGAGAAGTCTTGCGGTCGTGCGGTCTTGCGGTCGTGCGGTCGTGCAGGTCTTGCAAGTCTTGCAGGTCTTGCAGGTCGTGTAAGTAGTTAGGATAGTGTCGGTTGTATGGTTAGTGCCCTAACGAATTTAGAGTTATAAGTCTCACGCAACTGTTAATTGTTAATTGACTAGTTAAGGGTTAATCTGAGCTTTGCCACATGCCGCTCGCTGTTCTTCCACCCTGGAGTATGAGATCCCGCATCCCGTGGGAAACCGGGATGCGGGATGACATTGTACAGGGGGACTAAAGGGGGGTGAGGCCGCGGCGAGACTGAAAACTTCCGGTATTGAAACAAATTGTTCTTCTCGCCGCGGCCTCACCCCCTAACTGCCCCCAATGGCGCCTGTCATCCCTCGCCGAACGTTCTGCAACTTACCTTGCCAGAACCGTTAAAACTTCTCAAAGCGGACAATCAGTTATACAGCAGTACTGAGGCGAGGGATCCCATCCTGAAATAAGGCAAGTGTAAACGTTATTCGATATTTGTTTGTGCGCGGTACGTGGGAAAAACGACACGGCTCGCGATATGCGGCCCGGGATATGTTATAATATTGTTATAACGGAGCGGTACACGGTATGCGGCGGGCGGCTAGCGGCACAAATGAAAGTCGAAAGTAAAAAGTAAAAAGCTCAAAGCGTTTTCAGTTGAAAAATAAAAATGTTTATCTTTAGGGTTAAACACGTTCTTTGAAAATACACCCTGCAC
>Ga0302242_1000890_pt1 | contig 25676 bp, 21 predicted proteins | sample AAG_UR_Lys_MG_FD_193510 | JGI IMG/M metagenome (GOLD analysis project Ga0302242, IMG submission 193510) | Enriched activated sludge microbial communities from anaerobic digester in WTTP, New Holstein, Wisconsin, United States - AAG_UR_Lys | ecosystem: Engineered > Bioreactor > Anaerobic >...
TGCAGGTACCGGTATGGGTAGTACAGGTGCTAATATGGGTGCCGGTATGGGAGGAGGAGTGCAGGAAGCAAGACAACAACTTCAAAATGATCTTCAGCAGGCTGGCAGTCAGGGATGGAAACCGAAAACACCACAGCTTAAAATGAAGATTCAACAGGCCCTTGGCGGTCAGGGGCAGCAGATGCAGAATCCTCAGCAGGCAGGGGGATTACCAGTAGGAGGTTCTGTCCCCAAGACCGGTGGTGGTTGAGGGAGTAAAAAATGTTAACTGCTTAGGTTAAGCAGAAAAGTTAAAAAAAAGTTTTTTATTTTATTATTAGATATTCGACAAAATTGTCGAACTCGACAATTTTGTCGAATATCTTTATGTAAAAAATCTGGTAAAGATTCAAAGAAATCTTTTCCTTCTCAGAGAAATAAAATAATACTGTTACTATAAAGCAACCCTTAAAATTGTTTTGTCTTTTTGCTCCTGGTACAGACCAGATGTAAATTCTCAATACTCTGTAATTATACAGGTATTTGCTAAAATTTTTTAAAAAATTGCTAATCTTAGTAATTTGGCATAAATATTGCTTATATATTTATACGAAAAGGAAAAAAGCATAATTTATCCAGATGGATGAAAGAAAAGTTAACTACAGTTAATGAAAATATGAAAGGAGTGTTTTAAAAATGGGTAAAAAAGTAGGTGGCGGTGGCGGCGGCGCAAAAAGAGCAGCCAGCAAACCAAAGAGTAGTGCATCTAAAAAATCTTCACCTTCCAAGAGTAGTAAGCCAAAAGGTGCTGAAAAGTCAAAAGGTGCTGAAAAGTCAAAAGGTGCTGAAAAGTCAAAAGGTGCTGAAAAGTCAAAAGGTGCTGAAAAGTCAAAAGAAGGAAAAGAATCAAAAAAGGGTGAGGAATCAAAACTTTCTGATGACGCTAAAAAAGAACTTAAGGATGGTAAGAAGGCTGAAGACGGAAAGAAACCTGAAGACAGTAAGAAGCCTGAAGACGAAAAGAAGTCTGATGAAAAAGATCCAAATAAAACTGGTGACGAAACAAAGACAGGAGAATCTTCTACAAATGCAGCCTCCGGAGCTGGCAGTGCTGATACATCTAAAGATGATATGTTGAATAAACTACTTGAAGCTCTCTTGAATAAACCACAGGAAGAAAAAGGAGCCGAAAAAGCCGGTGAAGGCGGTGGCGGCGAAGGCGGAGGAGGAAAAGGTGAAGGCGGCGGGAAAGCTGAAGAAAAGCCTAAAGATGCAGGTGCGGCAGGTGGTCCTCAGGCCGGTCAGATGAATCCAAACCAGGGCAAACAAGACTGGGATATGATTATAAATGCAGATTGTGACAGGGTATTAAGTGGTGGCGGCGCAGTAAATCCTATGGCTGCTATGCAGGGAATGCCAATGCAGGGTGGTATGAATCCTATGAATCCAATGGGTGGTATGCAGGGTATTGGTGGAATGCAGGGTGGTATGAATCCTATGATGGGTGGTATGAATCCTGCTATGGGTGTAAATCCTATGCAGGGTATGGGTGGAATGAATCAAATGCAAGGCGGAGTCGCTGGAGCAAAACAGCAGTTACAACAGGATTTACAGACTGCTCAGAGCCAGAACTGGCAACCTCAGACACCACAGCTTAAAATGAAGATACAACAGGCTCTTCAGATGCCAGACGGCGGAGGTATGAACCCCATGCAACAACAAATGGGTGGTGTCCCGGGAATGGGAATGCAGGGAATGGGAATTCCCGGAGCGGGTACCGGTGTGCCCGGTATGACTGGTATGAATAGAATGTTTTAATTATTGATTATAAATAAAAAACCCCTGATTGCAGGGGTTTTTTTTTATAAGGCAGGCCTTGCTTTTAGCAAGTTTTTTTTGATATAATAATTAGAGGAAAATGTTATACAAGAAAATTTTTTATATCTTTATTATTTTAAATTGCTTAATATTGATTTCCTGTATGGAAACAAAGGAAGTGGGTCTTCCGGCTTTTAATACAGGAGATAAAGCAACTCATGAAGAACTGACACTGGAAAGATTATTTCCTCTTCAGTCAGGGCGAAGATGGATGTACAAATATAAGGAAACTAAATTTTCTTATTATTATAACCGGATAATGTCAGAATTTTCGACTATGGAAACATGGGATGTAGAAGAAAGTTTATCCTCTCAAAGTAAATATATATTAATTAAACATGACCATTTGAATAAACCCTCAATAAATTACTCTAAAAAAGCTTATATAGTAATTGGAAATAACTCTTCTGGATTGTTCTGGACCGGTCTTAAAGACGAATATAAAAGTTCAGAGCATTTGTTTGACGGCAAATTACTTATTTATCCTCTGGAAGTTAACTCTTCCTGGAAAACAGATATGCCCTTTTACGGTAGTGATTTTTATATAAAATTAAGTGGTACAAATAAAGTTTCCACTGTATCAGATATAGTTGAAACTCCTGCCGGTAATTTCCCTCATTGTGTAAGAATTGATTTTACTGTAACAGAACGTCTGAATGTCACCGGTACCGGCCTATCTGATGTGTCAGGAGTAATAAATTACTGGTATACTCCTGATATAGGTATAGTAAAGACAAGACTTTTTATAAAAGTAGAATCCATAGATGATAATACTATAAATGAAAGTAGTGAAGTAACACGTATTCTTGAAGGATACTGGCGTATAAAAAAATAATTCTCAAAATTTTTTGTAAATAGTTTTTATCCTATCAGTAATAGAAGGCGGGAATAAATTTATGAATTAGTTAATATAAGCATATATTGTAGCAGGATTTTGCTTATTCAAATTGAAATAATTTCGTAATTATAAAATTTCGGGGAGATGTTTATGGCAACTTATTGTCCTACATGTGGAACGTCTAATCCTGATGATGCAAAGAATTGTCATATCTGTGATACAATTCTAACCAGATTTTCCAGTGATGGCGCCCTGGCATCAGGCACATTAATTAATTATAGATATCGTATTACAAAGCTTATTAAAGCAGGAGGAATGGGTGCGGTTTATCTTGCTAAAGATATAAAAACAAATGAAGTTCATGCTGTAAAAGAATTATTCAAGCAGTTTTCACCTCAGGAAGAACAGTATGTGGTTCAACGTTTTAAGGAAGAAGCTGAAATATTAGCAAAATTAAGGCATCCCAATATGCCGAGAGTAAGTGATTATTTCCACGATTATGATAGATATTATATAGTAATGGATTATGTCCAGGGAGATGATCTGGAATCAATTCTGGAACAGGAAGGTGATCCGGGACTCCCTGAACTGGATGTAGTGGACTGGGCCGTTCAGATATGCGGAGTCCTTGATTATCTTCACAACCAGAATCCTCTTATACTATACAGAGATTTAAAACCTTCAAATATAATGATTCGCTATGAAGATGGACGGGCTATGCTTATTGATTTTGGCCTTGCAAGAACCATACAACCAGGAAGTGAGAGAGGGAAAACTGCTATAGGTACAGAAGGTTACTCTCCTCCAGAACAATATATGGGAAACCCGGAAATAAGGAGTGATATTTATGCCCTGGGCGCTACAATGCATCATTTGCTGACAGGTGAATTTCCTGCTGTTCCCTTTCAATTCAATTATGTTAGAGACTTAAATCCAGATGTTTCAGAAGGTATGGAAAAGCTCGTAATGAAGGCAGTTGAAATAGAATTAAACGATAGATATGTATCAGCAAAAGAAATGGAGCAAGCTTTAATAACATTATATCCGAAAACAGTTAAAAGAATCGATTATATAAAAAGTCTGATGAAGGATAAAGATTATGCCTTACCTGCCTCTGAACCTCCTCATAATTTAAAATCAGAGATAAAATTAGATATTAAGGTGAAGGAAGAAGTAAAGGAAGAAAAAGATGAAGAAGAATTTATAGAAACTATTGAAAAAATAGATGATCATCTGGCTGAAACAGAGAGAGTTCTCATGAAAAAAGTAGATTCCTTGCCTGACAAAGATGATAAAAAAGAAATCTCTGAAAAAGAAAATCTTTCTGAAGAGGATAAATTTGTTTATTTAATTAAAAAGTTAAGTAGCAGAGACATATTGGAGAAAGAAAATGCTATTGAAGAGTTAGGAGAATTAAAAGACAGGAGAGCTGTTAATTTTTTGAGGGAAATACTTGAATATAATAATGAAACACTTACAAGAGCAGTAATTAAGGCTTTTGGTGAAATAAAAGATCCCTCTACAGTTCCCATATTGATAAGATACCTTGATTCCAGGGATCCTCTAACGAACCAATACTGTGCTGTAGCATTAGGAGACATAGGAGATCCCCAGGCTTTAAACCCTCTTATAAATTTACTTTCTTATGGTGATGAAGGAAGTAGAGCTACTGCAGCTTATGCTCTCGGCAATCTCGGTAAAAAAGAATCTCTTTTTGCCCTGATTACATCTTTTCTTGAGGATTCAGATAGTGAAGTTCGTCTTCGTTCTGCAGAATCGATTGCTCAAATAGATGGAAGGAATATGTCTTCTCTTATTGATATGGCAAAAGATGAAGACACTGATACAAGAAAAGATTTAGTAAGAATGTTTTTCTCCGATTATACCATAAAAGATAAAAAACCTCTTACAGTATCTCTACCTTCTGAATATAATAAGTATATAGAAATGCTGAAAAGCAATGATGAAGCAATTAGATTAGATGGTTTGAGTTTTCTCATTCAAACAGAAGACCCACAAGTAGCTCCTATATTAACAACTTGTTTTGAAGATGAAAATGAAACTATTGCGATTGATGCCCTTAAGGCAGTAGTAGGGATGAAAAATAAAGATACACTGGAAGCGGTAATAAATTTATTAAGTACCACGAGACCTATATTAAGGCAATGGACTGTCTGGGGACTTGGAGAATTCGGTGATGAAAGAGCTTTTGATGTACTCCTGAATACTCTGAAACATGATGATCCGGGTACAAGAGCTACTGCTGCATACTCTCTGGGAAATCTGGGAGATAAGAGAGCTGTAAGACCTCTTCTACAATTAATAATAGACGATATAGATATAGATGTGAGGAAAAATGCTACTGAATCAGTCCTGCAATTAGATGCAGAAACCGTTATTCCCAATCTATCGGATATAGCTATGGATGAAAACAGAGAAAAAAGAAAAGGAGCTATCCAGAAATATTTATCAAAAGAACAAGGGGTAGAAGAAAAAATAGAAGTAAATAAGGAAATAGAGCAGTATCTTATTGATTTAAAAAGTAACAATCCTCTGGCTCGTAAAAATGCCTGCAGATCTCTGGGTAATATGAAAATACCCCGGGTAATTCCTTATATTGTAGAAGCCCTTAAAGATGAAGATGAAAACGTATGTCGTGCTGCAGGTTATTCCCTTCTTCAGTATCCAGATGCAGTTCAATATCTTATTCCTCTCTTATCTTATGAGAAATCTTTAACAGTTCAAATGGCAATATGGATTTTAGGAGAATTGAAGGCCCATGAGGCGACTCTACAAATTATAAATACACTATCCAGAGGTAATGATGACATAAGACAAAACTCAGCTTATTCTCTCGGCAATATAGGAGATAAAAGAGCTATTGAACCTTTGTTAGAACGTATACTTGAAGATAACAACAAGGATGTAAGGGTATATTGTGCAGAAGCTCTAAAAAAAATTGATATTACCAGAGATATTAATAAACTTATTAAAGTGGCAAGATCTGATGATAAATTACTCAGAGAAAATCTGATAAAAGCAGTATATTCAAAAGGTCCTTCACAGAATACACCTGAAGAAATAGCTTTAGAGGAAGAAACTATAGAGGGAGTTGAAAATCTCTCTCACAATAATCCGGAAATTAGAAAAAATACTATAATACAACTTGCAAATAAATATAAAAATAAATCTATACCTTATATTCTCGTCTGTCTTGAAGACAGAGATGAAACAGTAAAAGATAAAGCCATACAGGTTCTTGTTGAACTGGGTGAAGCATCAGCTGTGGATAAACTTGTAAAATGTATAAAAGATCCTTCTCCTGTTATTCAACAGCGTGCTGTATGGGCTCTTGGAGAATTAAAAGACAGGAGAGCACTACCTGTGCTGATAGATCGTCTAAAAAAAGCTATTACACCGGTGAGGGCCAGCGCTGCCTATGCACTTGGAAACCTGGGAGATGAAAGAGCTGTTGAGCCATTATGTTATTCTCTTTTAAATGATGAAGATGTGGATGTAAGAAGATATGCAGTAGAATCGCTGGAACAGATAGGGTCCAGCAGTGCAAGTAATACTCTCTTTCAGGCTCTTAAAAAAGAACAGGATATTGAAACCCGTAAAATAATATCCAGGGTATTCAGTAAACTGAGATTTAAGATTGGCACTCCTAAAAAATAAACCCGGATAAAACTTACAGAAAAGGTAATAACTTATGTTTTGTGGTAGTTGCGGAAATGAAAATCAAAAGTCAGGTAAATTCTGTGGATTTTGTGGCAAGCCTTTACAGCAGACTGTATTATCTGATTCTGTACAATTAAATCCTGTAATAAATCCCAGAAGTCACCTGAAAATTAACCTGGAAGGTGTATTCAAAAACGAAAAATATAAAATCATAGGCCGTATAAAGTATTCAACATATGATGCAGCAGAACAGAGGCGATATCTCTGGGATGAATGGCTTTTAATTTCAGAACAGGGCAGATATCTCTGGCTTTCAGAAGATGAATGGACCTTTCAACTTACAAGTGCCTTTACCCCTAAAATACCCTTTAATCCAGATAGTGTTACTAATTCTGTTAATTTAGATGGAAAATCTCTCTATGTTATAGAAAAAGGAATAGCCCGGATAGAATATTTTGAAGGAGAATTAAATTATAAGCCAGAAACAGGAGAAGAAATAAACTATCTGGATATAATGGAAGGGTACAGTGTTGAATGGGATGACAGGGAAATAAAATTCTTTAAAAGTGAAGAAATCCCTGTTGAACAGATATATAAAGCTTTCAATCTGGATGTAAATCTAATCCCTCTTCAGGCATACCAGAAAACAGTAGAATATGAAGACTCTGATGAGGAAATACCAAAATCAATAGATATAAGATCTGATAAAACCTTTTACCACTATGATGCAGAAGTAATTATTAGAAGACAGACTGCAAAAACCAGAAGAAACGTGCCACTTCTATTTATAACGTGTGGACTTTTACTGATACTTGTGTCAATTTCCTGTACTCTTTCGGGGAAAAAAGTTTATACCTTTTCTGCTCGACCGATAGAATGTAAAGAAGGCAAATTACTGGGGCCTATGAAATTAACTAAAGCCGGTTCGCTTTATCTTGTAAGAGTTAAAGGTGGAATTGCCAGTGATTCTAACTATGATTTAACACTGGAATTATTTGATGAAGATGAGCCTGATACAGATATTCCTCTCTGGAGTAAGGAGGATCAATTCTGGCATGAAAGTGGAGTTGAATATGAAGAAGGACAATCCTATCCCTGGACAGAATCCTATTCTGCTGCAAGATCATATTTTCTTCTTTCTGAAGAAGGGGAATACTACTTAAAAGTAACAGCTGAGGGTACAGACAAGGTCCTTTCTTCAAGTGGCAGATTGACAATAGCTGTTTATGAGGGAGTAATTCACGGCCGTTATTATTTCTGGAGTGGCTTTCTGCTTATTTTATTAGGAGTTATAATTTAGCAATTAGCAATTAGCTTTTGTTCCTCAGCTAATTGCTGATTGCTGGATGGTGAAAGTTATATTAAAGAAAGGAGAATTATTATGGATAAAGTTTATAGTACATTAATCAGTTATATTTTAACCATAGGATGGGGAATAGTTGGAGCTGTTACAATGAGTCTATCCCTGGGAATTTTAATAAGGATATTTGACTGGCTGACACCTGTAGATGAATGGAAAGAAATAGAAAAAGGAAATGTTTCTGTAGCTATAATACTTGCAGCCGTTATCATTGCTTTTGGTCTGGTTATAGCATCTGCAGTCTTTGGAGGTTAAGTATGAAAAACTTATTCTATCTTATTTTGTTTCTCTTATACACTATCATCCCTGGATGGAGTGCAAATACAGAAGGTAACAAAGCTTTAACCTTTGGAAAACAACAATTCAACACAGGAAATTATGAAAAAGCCAAAGAATTTTTTGCATCGGCCCTGAATCAGGATCCCAATCTTGTAGAAGCCTATGAATACAGAGCAAAAAGTGCTTCTAAAATAGGCAAAAATTCTCTGGATGCAGATATATCCTTCTATAAATCAAGGCTTATTACAATGAAAGAAAAAAATTTTTCTGTACATTTTGGTCTTGCCTGTACCTATCTCGAGAAAATGTCTTTTGACTCAACTTCAAAACAACAGGCAGCAAAAGAACTTCTGGAAGTAATAACAAAAGACCCTTCAGGATCTTTCGGTACGAGAGCAGTGGAACTTCAAAAACAATATAATATAAAAACCAGTAAGCCAGAATTTTCCATTATAAAAATATTTAAATACTACAATAGTATTATCTTTTATCTCATAGCCGGTCTGATTGTATTTTCTATCATTTTACTTATATTTCGTGCTCTTTATCCGAGGAACAGACTTAAAAGTACCTTTGCTGCAATAATTGTGGCTGTCCTTATATATATCCTTGCAACAATGACTACTCTCACCGGCTTTGGACTTAGAACTTCCTATGGAAAATCCATAAGAACCGGTGGTTCTTATACAGGTGGTATGGGAATTCATCCCGGAAAATGATTGAAGCTAAAATTACAGAAAATCCTATAAAAAAAGAAGAAGAAAAAGAACAGTTATTATTATTAGTAAGTGTTTTTTTTATTTCACTCTGCGGTATAAGTTATGAACTTCTCTTTGGTACCATCTCATCTTATTTAATAGGAGATACGGTATTGCAATTTTCTCTTACCATAGGTATTTTTATGAGTGCTATGGGTCTTGGTTCATATCTTTCAAAATATATAGAAACAAATTTATTGGATAAATTTATTATCATAGAAATCTGGATAGCAATAATAGGTGGTTTTTCGGCTTTTATCTTATTTTTTGCTTTTGCCTATACAGAGATATATTCTTTTTTTATGTACTTTTGTCTAATAATAATAGGAACCCTTATAGGTCTTGAAATACCAATAGTTACAAGGATAATACAGCAATATGGAACACTTAAAATAACCCTTGCAAGAGTATTTTCTCTTGATTATCTGGGAGCTCTTGCAGCATCAATACTTTTTCCTCTTACATTTCTACCTTACCTGGGCTTGATGGCATCATCATTTTTTTTTGGTCTCTTAAATATTGGAGTAACAGCGGCAAATATAATATATTTCTATAACAAGCTGACAGGAGGCAAAAGATGTATCTTTTGGACCCTTATAGCAGGCATTCTTTTACTTACAGGACTTATTTTTTCATATAAAATCGTATCTTTAGCAGAAAGTGCACTTTACCAGGCAGATATAGTCTATACCAAACAGACAAAATATCAGAGAATAATTGTTACAAAATGGAAAGAAGAAATAAATCTTTTTCTGGATGGAAATCTTCAATTCTGTTCTCTTGATGAATATCGTTATCACGAAACACTGGTTCATCCTGCTATAACTATGTCCTCATCGAGGGAAAATATTCTCCTCCTTGGAGGAGGAGATGGACTCGCCCTGAGAGAAATATTGAAATATAAGGATGTAAAGACTATTACCCTTGTAGATATAGATCCTGAAATGATAGAACTTTGTTCTACTCATCCTTTAATAGTTTCTCTTAATAAAAATTCCTTAAAAGATACAAAAGTTAAATATATAGCACAGGATGCCTGGAAATTTATAAACGATACAGATAAGTTATTTGACGTAATAATTATAGATCTTCCCGATCCGGGAAATGAAAAACTTTCTAAATTATATTCCAATACATTTTATAACATGCTGGGACATCATCTGTCGAGAGGAGGAATTATTGCTGTTCAGAGCACCTCGACATTTTTCTCTACAAAAACCTTCTGGTGCATATACAATACAATAGAAAAAGCTGGTTTTCATGTAAAACCAATTCATACCCTTGTGCCCAGTTTTGGAGACTGGGGATTTGTTCTGGCTTCAAATGAAAAACCTGATCCCGGAAGATGCAGAATAGAAGTTCCTCTTAAGTATCTGAATGAAGAAACTATGAAAAGTATCTTTCATTTCAGTGAAGACATACAATGGAGAGAAACTATGGTAAATACCCTTGATAATAGTATTGTTACATATTATTATAATGAAGACTGGTCGAAGTGGAATGAAAATGATTGAGACCTGAAGGGATAAAGAGAAGTGAAAAATTAAATATCCCTCACCCATTACCCATTACGCGTTACAGGTCATATTTTTATAAGGAGGTAATTTTATGGAAATGCAGGTAAGAGAAATGGATTGCCCTTCCTGCGGAGGTTCGCTGAAACTTACAAGTGTTTATGTGAGGACAACTATCTGTCCTTACTGTGATCAAACGCTTCATATCGATGATTTTGGTTTGAGTGTGGCAGGCAAACAGCCAAAGCTTGCAGATTATCCAACACGTTTTGCCCTTGGACGAAAAGGTAAAATTAAAGGAAAAAATTTTGAGGTAGTGGGCAGAGTAAGATACAGGGGGGAAGATTGTTTCTGGGATGAATGGTATCTTACCTTTGAAGATGGTAAACCGGGATGGTTAACTGAAGAAGAGGGAGAATGTGCCCTTTTCAATAAAGAAAAAGTTAAAAGTGCTGTTCCTGATAAATCAAACTTACGGGTGGGAAAAACCATAGATCTTAATAACTATAAAATCTTCATAACAGAAATAGGGGAAGTTTCTCTTGAAGGGGGAGAAGGACAGCTTTTCTTTGTGGTAAGACCAAACACTCCTCTTCTTCATATAGACGGTAATGCAGGGGGGAAACTGGTTTCAATAGAATTTTATGAAAAAGAAATAGAGTTTCATATAGGAGAAAGTCTGGAATATGAAGATATTTTAATTAGCAAAGAAGCATAAGAAATTTTATGAGAAAAAAAATCATATTATTTATTATTTTATCTATGCTTATAACGTGTTCTTTGTTAAAATGGGTATACGGAGAAGAAGTAAAATCTCTTGAAGAGATAGATGTTATCTTACTTAATGTTCCAGATGTAAGGCAGAGCACAGACTATTCCTGTGGTGCAGCATCTCTACAGGGAATTCTTATGTACTGGGGAATAGAATACAGGGAAGGAGAGCTAATAGAATTACTCAATACTTCTCCTGACTCTGGAACTGACCCTGAAGACATAATAAGAGTGGCTATTGATAAAGGTTTAAAAGGAGAAATAAAAGAAAATCTTACTATAGAGGAACTTGAAATATTACTAAAAGAAGGTATACCAGTAATTGTAGCGATTCAGGCCTGGAGAGAGAAAACTCATAAACCATGGGAGCAGGAATGGGAAGATGGCCATTATGTAATTGTTATAGGTTTTGATGAAAAAAATATATATTTTGAGGATCCCTCTCTTCTTGGAAGCAGAGGATTTATGCCCCGTGAGGAATTCCTGGCACGTTGGCATGATTACGCGGGAGATCCGCCGATGGATGAAAAGGATAAAAAATATGTCCGTCTGGGAATAATTATACGGGGTAAAAACCCTTCTGCAACGCCTGTACTGAAGCATATAGATTAATCACTTTTGGCGTAATTACTGATTAACCAGGAAGATGTCCATCGTCATTCCAATAAATTCTTTCTATAAGATTAAGTTCAAAGGAAAACTTTCTGATGCCAGATTGAAATCACTGGAATTGGAACAGAACGTTGTCTTTACAAAAGAACGATTTATAGAAGCCTTGAAAAGATTAAATTTTAATAAAAAAGAAATAGAAATAGTTTTTCAGTATGCCAGTAAGAGGGAGCAACAATCTCTTCTCAAGTAAAATTAAATAAAGGAGAGTTTTTTATCTATGATTGGAAAAAATATAAAATGTGGCAGTTGTGGTGCTTCTCTGGATGTGCCAGATGGTTTTAATAAACTCTTCTGTACTTATTGTGGAAGTCAGAATTTGCTTACTGATGTCCTTGATATACCGGGGGTTACCCTCGTATGTCTAAAGTGTAATACAAAAAATAAAGATGAAAATATTTTCTGTGATAAGTGTGGTGGCAAACTGCAGCAGAAATGCCGTTACTGTGGAGAAACTCATCCTGTTAATAAAAATTTTTGTCCCAAAACAGGCCTTAATATCGAGCAATTCAGTGAAGCAGTTAAAACTTGTCTTTTAAATCTGAGAATGCTTTTAATACCTGGTGGGACTTTTCAGATGGGAAGCAATAAAAATCAATATGAAAGCCCTCCTCATCAGGTTAAACTGACTAATTTCTATATGAGTAATTATAGTGTAACTAATACTGAATACAATTCTTTTTTAAATTCTACAGGCAATCAGATTGAAGGTAAAGTTCAATGGATGCAGATAGAAAATAATGAATACTGTGGTATAAATAAAGATGAAAAGTTTACTGTAAAAGAGGGTTACGAACATCGTCCTTTAGTATATGTAAGCTGGTTTGGATCAGTGGCCTACTGTAACTGGCTTTCTGAACAGGAAGGTCTGGAGAAATGCTATGGAGATATAAATTACAGGGGACAAGTGGATGTGACAAAAAATGGTTACAGACTTCCCACAGAGGCTGAATGGGAATATGCCTGTCGGGCCGGAACTACTACTGATTATTACTGGGGAGATACTATGAATGATGCCTTTTGCTGGCATTCGGGAAATTCTCAGAAGAACCATCATAATGTGGGGACTGCAGGAGGGGGAGGCCATCCAAATAATTTCGGCCTTTTCGATATGAGTGGTAATGTCTGGGAGTGGTGCAGTGATTGGTTTGGGAATTATCCTTCTACACCTGTAGTTAATCCGGTGGGACCCAAGGGTGGCACTTACAGGGTTGTTCGCGGCGGTAGCTGGAATAAGGATGCCCATCAATCCAGGTCAGCCAATCGGAGTAGTATCTGGCCAGGAAGTAGAAGTCATTCCCTGGGATTTCGTATTGCCAAAACACAGTAAAAAGGAATTTTTTAAAAAATATTGAATTTAGAATGAAATTTTGTAATTTACTATAGAAATTTTGATTATTGTTAAATTAATAGTTTTAGTAAAAATAAATAAGTCTATCAGCATCCAGCTATTAGCAATCAGCTCAGAAAATAAAACTGAAAGCTGAAAGCTAATAATAACTTGAAAGAGATGAATTATGAAGAAAAAAGGTGTTTATGCCGGCAGTTTTGACCCTTTAACAAATGGCCATATGTGGATGATCCGGGAAGGTTCTCTTTTATTTGATGAATTCATTGTAGTAATAGGTACAAATCCTGAAAAAACCTATACCTTCACACCTGAAGAAAGATTTAATCTTCTTCAGAAGAGTATAAAAGGAATAAAAAATGTTCAGATTGATTTTATGGAGAATCGCTTTTTAGTTAAATATGCCGAATCAGTAGAAGCTAATTATATATTGAGAGGTATAAGATCTGAAAATGATTATTTCTTTGAAAGAGTAATGAGGAATATAAATGGAGATATGAACAACCAGATAAATACTATATTTCTTATGCCTCCAAGAGAAATAGCTGAAGTAAGTTCCAGTATGATAAAAGGTCTTATAGGCCCCGATGGATGGCAGGAGGTTATTAAAAAATATGTACCAGAACCGGTTTATAAATTATTTATAAAGAGATTCGGGAAATCTTAATGATAATATAATATGACTCCTTCTTCCCCTACGGCCCAACCTGTATCAGGAGCTATAAAATATATATCATGAAGATTTATTATAGAAGGACTATTTCCCTGTATCCAGTCATTGCCATTATAATGTAAAATAGTTCCTCTGTCTCCAACAATCCAGCCATTATCATCTGATATCATACATATAGAGTTAAGATTTTCTTTAACAGGACTTACATAACTCACCCAGGCACGGCCATTATAGTGTATTATAGTGCCAAAGGCACCTACAGCCCATCCATTATTTTCAGATGCAAAATCCATGGAATAAAGGACAGAACCTGTAGGACTTGTGAGTGAAACCCACTGTTTATTATGATATTCCAATATAGTACCATTTTGTCCCATAGCCCATCCCTTCTCAGGAGATATGAAATGAATGGCATATAATGTATCAAATACAGATAGTGTATTTTCTTTTCTCCAGGAGATATCCTTAACAGTCCAGTCAAAATAGTGAATAATTCTACCTGTTGACCCTACTGCCCATCCATCTGTGGGACTGAGGAAAAATACATCATTTAAATCATCTCTTGTAAGAGCATCAGCAACTCTTTCCCAGGATTTACCATTAAAATAAATAATACTTCCTCCACCTCCCACTGCCCAACCTTCACCGGAAGGTAAAAAACAGATATCCCCTATCCAGCTACAATTAACATCTTTTTCTACACCTTCCCAGAGTTTTCCATTAAAATGAAAGAAATTTCCCTGACCGGTTTTCTCAATAAGCCATCCGTCTCTGGGTGAGCGAAGAGCAATAGCTTTTAAAAAAGTATTTGTTGGAGATGGATATAAATTCCAGCTTGGAATTATAGTAAAAGGATGTTCACCATTTGTAAGGGGTGTTATAATTTTCAATTTTCCACTGGAAGAGCCGAGGGAAATAGCTACAATTATCTTAACATCAGACCAGGAGATAACAGTAGCCTCAGTCTCTCCAAATAAAACTGTTCCCCTTTCATCGCCAAATCCTTTTCCTGTAATTACTACACTGTCTCCTACTTTTCCTTTATTCGGATTAACATCTGTAATGTCAACCCTGGGAATTAGAGGTTGAGAATAAGGGGTACCAGTTAACAATATAGATATAAGAATTATAGAAAAAGATAATAATATTTTTGATAACATAATCTTTACTCTTATGGCTGAGATGTGGCCCCCAGATCAGCTCCATCGTTATCTATTAATTGTATTGCTTCTCCGCCATTTGCATCCATTACATATATATCCATAGTACTATTTTTACGATTGGAGGAAAAAAATAATTTTTTACCATCTATTGACCAGGATGGTAGGAAATCATAAGCAGGATCATTTGTTAATCGTGTCTGTCCTGTTCCATCAGAGCGCATTATATATATATCAGGGTTTGAACTCTCTTCAAAACCCCAGTAGGCAATTTTATTTCCATCAGGTGACCAGCAGGGCCCCCTCTCGTCAAAGGTATTTGTAGTAAGAGCTTTAACCTCACCTCCTGTAGAATTCATAATATAAATATCATAATTACCATTCCAATTAGATTCAAATGCAATTTTGGTGCCATCAGGAGAATAGTCAGGATTTCTATTATCATAGGCATCTTCAAGAAGTTGTTGCTCTATACCGGTTTGTAGATTTTTTGTAAATATACCATATCTTTCAGAAGAACCACTTTTAGACATAAAAACTATGCTTGTACCATCAGGCGCCCAGGAAGGTGAACAATCGTCATATTCATTATCTGTCAATCTTGTAACTTCACCTGTATCCATATCCATAATGTATAGTTCAAAGGTAGGAGAGTCTTTAGTAGATTCAAATACAATTCTTTTCCCATCTGCTGACCAGTCTGGTGAACGTGTATATGCATTATACGAAGTTAATTGTTGAGGTTTTGTTCCGTTTAAATTCATTATATAAATTTCCATATGGCCTGTTCTATCAGAGTAAAATAAAATTTTTTTGTCTGTATCTATCTTAATGGCTTCAGCGGGCAATTGGGATGGAGTAGAAAATCTTGGAGTAGGTATAGGAGATAAATGTTTACTACCTTTATTATTACTGCAACCAGATAAACAAAAAAATATTATAAATACTAATAATAGAAAATACTTTATTATAAAACTTTTCATCATACTTTATCACTTTTCATCATCTCAAGATCTCTAATCAGGTATCTTACTATACCTAAGATGGTTATTTCTCTGTGACGTTCTTCATAAAAATTAAATATAGCTTCTTTTCTATTCAAACCTGCCATTAATTTTCCTTCTAAACCAGAAAAGATGTGTCTTACTAAACAGTTTTTCTCTTTTGCGTCATAGAAGAGACAGAGCTGACCTTCTATTTCCAGAGTATCTTTCTTTTTTATTAAGAGCCTGTCACATTTAATAACAACTGGTTCTATGTCAGATTGTTCTACTAAAACGACTACTTCTATATCCTGAAAGAAATCTCCTGGCAAATAAACATAACCTTCTATTCTACCATCATAGAAGAAATCTTCTCCTGCCTTAACTGAAAGAGGAAATATGGGTAATCTCTTCATATTTTTATTCTGATCCGAAGTATGAGGAATATTTATACTCTTATATATTCTATCAAGTTTCTCCTGAAGTTTCTCAAATTTTTCCTCAAGATAATCATCTTCCTTTATTGAAGTGGGATTAATTTCTATTCTATCTCCTTTAAAATAGTCTAACGGTTTTCCTAATGTCTTAGATAAAGTAAATAAAGCCTCATTACCCGGATAATGTTTCCCTCCCTCTATCTTTCTCAATAACTCTTCCGAATAACACATCTCCATAGCCAGATCAGTTATGGTATAACCTCTTTCAAGACGAGCCTTTTGTACTTTATCACCTAAAATTGACGTTTCAAAATTTTTCTCTGAAATTTTTTTCCCCTCATCCATAACTGGTTGACTTGTTTTAAGATATTGTTGTACCTGTTGTTGAAAATCAGAAGGTAATTTTCCGGCTTTTTCAAGCATTTCGAATTCATTTATTTCCAGAGATCTTGCCAGTTTCCGTAAAGTTTCTTCAGGTGGGATACCTCTTTTACCGGAAAGTATTTGAGATAAATAAGAATTAGAAATACCTGACTTGATTTCTACCTGAGTGAGAGTTAATTGATTCTTATCTATAAGTTCTCGTAAATATCTTCTGAACTCTTCTTCCGGGGTAATCTGAGCTTTACCTGCTCTTTCAAGCATTTCTTCTTCTGAAACACTCAGAATTTTTGAAAGTTTTCTTAATGTTATTTCATTAGGCATTCTCTTACCGGAAAGAACCTGGGACATATAAGTGCTTGGTATATTACTTCTCATCTCGATTTGAGAAAGAGTCATTTGATGACGTGCTATTAAATCCCGTAAATAAGTTCTAAAATCCATATATAGACCCTCATTAACTAATCAGGATGCAATTAATTACCTGCTCAATCTCATGTTTTTTCATTACATGTTATTTTTTAGTTATTATAGTTAGTTTCATAACAATCTATAATTTATTCATCGTGAAACGTGAATTGTGAAAAGTTAAACGATTTTTTCTTTTCACCTTTCACTTATTTATTTATAGCAAGTTATGAAATACACTATAATATTGGTTGACTGTAGCAAGAAATTTTTTGTTTCTTAATATTTCTTCAATATTAAAAGATTTTTCCCTGCTTTTACAATTATAAAAATTTTTATAAAAATTTTTCAAAAACCCCTTTACATTTGCAAGAATATATGATAATATATTTACAATAACAAGAGCATCTTCACAAAGTCCGCGAGAAAATCCCTTACTATAAGGGTTTTTTCTATAATTAGAGATTTTTTAAAAATTAAATATTAATAAAAGGCTTGTCGATGTCTAGTAAAAAAAGAGCTAGCCCCCGCAAAACGACAACCTAGCTCTCCTGCTGGTTTCAACTAGACAAGTCGAAAAGCCTTTTTCTTGTGATTATTTTTTTTAAATATATATCTTGCATTAGTAAGACAGTGGTTTTTTGAGAAGTTTCTTCTCATATGAACTTGAATATTTTAGAACCTACAAAAAATTATAGAAATTTTTAGGAGGTCTGATTTATGGAGAAAACTTTACTTAAAGAACATTCTGCGGTAAAAGATATTTTTGATAAAAGTATATCAGAAAGCCAGATAATATTAGTAGACCTGGAAAAAGTAGAAAGAATTTTAAATAGTTTAAATAGCGATTCCTTTAGAAAAGATCTTTACCCTTATATTCTTATAAATTCAGAAGAAAATTTTTATACTGAGAAATCGAAAATAGTAAAAGAAAGTCACCTTAAAAAGCTCATCTCAATATTCGGAGAAAAAAAATTTACTTTATCACATAACTCAATCCATAATGTTTTACCTTACCTTTTCGAAAACAATACTTATAATAATAAGAACAAAGTAAAAGATAAATTAATTAAACTGTTTTCTTTTGCACGTTCTTCTGCTTTTTCTTTAGGAGATTTTACTGTCAATCCATTTTATGAAAAAAATAAGTTCTTTGGATGGCTTACAAAAGAAGAAGTGGAAGAGAATTTTATGAAAATATTAGAAGAACTGACAGATATACATGAGAGATTTACTCTTGAAAAAAAAGGTGAACTTTCTCCTGAGTTGACTGTAAACATAATGGAGTATCTTTGTCCGGGGAATAAACTCAAAAATTATAAGGAAATAGCAAGTCAATGTGAAGAAATGATAAGAATTTTATTTTATTCTTTGAGAAGAGCCCATGAGTTTAAATTAGATATAGTAGCAATGGAAAATGAGATATTGTAATTTCGGATTTATTTACAATATATAAATCTGGTACTTGCTAGAGCAAGAGATAAATATAAAGTTTATTGTTGTAAAAAGGTAGAAATTTTACTAATATTTCTACCACAACTTCCTTCAGGAAGATGTAATTTAAAATTCCTTCCTTACTTGTTGTGATGTAAGGGGCACAACAAAGTAAGAGGATTTTTTTTTTTATTGAAGAAATACTTTGAATGTTTAAAGAAAGAGAAGAAGAATTAGAACTTGTTAAAGCCATTAAAAAAAATGACGAAGAGGAATGGAAGAAATTTGTTGCAAATTATAGCAAATTGATTTTTAATGCTATTCGTCAATGGTGCCAGCCTTACTGCCATAAATCACATAGTAATTATATGTGTCCCTGGGATATTTCTTCTTCTTCATCTTTTGTTAATCAGAAAGAGATCTGTAATGAAGTAATGGATATGTATCTCTTTTCCCTTGAGGAACTTCGGAAACGTATTGTGAAATTTCGTGGAGAAAGTCGTCTTTCCACATTTATTGTAGCCAGTATGAAGTATATAAAACTGGATTATTTCAGGCAGAAATATGGACGATTACAACTTCCACTTGTAATAAAAAAAAGCACACAAAAAACACAGGAAATTTACAAACTTCTCTGCAGGGGTAAAGAACAAGAGTATATAGCAGGTCAATTAAATATTCCTGTATATGAGGTAAATAACATTGAAAAAGACATAAGACAGAAGCTCAGAGAAAAAAATCAGGAATGGGAACACCTGGATGGATGGATTGCTATGAAACAGGATCCACAGCCATTAATTATAGAAAATGAAAATGATATTATAGATCAAACCCCTGTTTATTCGGATATTACACCGGAAGAAAGAGAAATAGCTTTATGTATTAAGAATGCTCTAAAGGAACTGCCTCCGGTTCAACAAAGAATTCTTCAATTGCGATTTCAGAAGAGATTAACAGTATCACATATAGAATCAATGTTAGAGAAATTGAGTTTTTTAAACCTTACCAACCAGAAACAGATATATAAAGAAATAGACGAATCACTTATGTCCATAGCCAGATATGTTAAAGCTTATTATAATCTTAAAGGAGACATATCAGGTGAAGTAAAAAAATGTGTAAAAGAATTAGTAGAAAAATTAATGTTATTATCAGAAGAAGAACCCGGTTTATCCGCCTAAATACATTTGGAGAGAAATGGTGAAGTTCCTTCGAGGCAGGCAGGTTGAAAGATATAAAGATAATAATGGTAAATTTTAAAACATATGTTTTACGATTAGAGGGGATATTGGTATGGAACTAACAAAAATATTTGCTGCAAGTTTTAAAGACTTATATAGTGGCAATGAAAATTGTCCTGATATAGAAGCAATATGTGCTTATCTGGATAATTCTCTACCCTTTAATTCCAGAAAGACTATAGAAAACCATCTGGCTCTTTGTACCCAGTGTTTTAGTGAATATATAGATATTTCCAGAGAATTAGATAATATAAAAGATTTGGAAAATATAAATCCAGGGTGTTTGAGAAATAAAGTCTCTTATAAAAATTATTTGTCTATGTTGTATTGTTTAATTTCATATATTCTGAATAGTTTTAAAAAATACTACTGGCTTTCCTGGGGCAGTGGTTTCGCTTTCGGTATAGCAGTAACAATTATCCTGGTTATTTATGGACCTTTAATATATATGAAAAGTCACGTAAAAAGCCTTATATCCTATCCTACAAAAAAAACTATCTCATTTCAGATAAACCATATAAAAAATCCAGATCCTAATTCTTTTCCAGTACATTATATTTCAACAAATATACCGGATATGTTGAGTGCTCATAAACATTATCAAAATGGAGAAAATCTTCTTTCTCTTTCCAAAAAGGAAGAAGCTAGAGATGAATTTATTCAGGCTATTAAAAGTAATCCTGATTATGCAGAAGCTCACTGGCACCTTGCTATAATTTACGAGGAAGAACATAATTATAATGAAGCTTTAAAACATTGGAAACGTTATCTTTCTCTAACACCTGAAATTGGTTCTTATGAAAAAGCAGAAAAACATATGAAAAATTTAAAAAATAAAGTAAAAAATTGTGAGGGAGAATAAATAATGAAGTTTTTGTGGAAGATAATTTTAATTATTTTAATCACTGCACCTGTTGTATATGCCAGAGATGTTACTGAAATCAAATGGCCTTTATCTATATCTGCAGAAAAAATAATTACCTCCACAGGTGAAAAGGAGAGTATATATAAAGATGAGCATACTGAATATAATAAAGATATACTTCCTCCTGCTGCTCCTTCATTTCTTAGTGTAAGAACAAATAGTGCTTTGAGAGAAAGTCGTGGAGGGACAGTAAGCTTAGTAAGATATATATTAGAATTTCGCCGAGAACCAACAGATACAGAACTGGAGATACTAAAGAATTTAAATTGTAAAATTGAAGTACAGGTTTTCAATATGGTGCAGTTATTGATACCCGTAGAAAAGATAGAAATAATAAAAGGTTTAAATTTTATTAAAAATTTTCGTTTACCTTCTGATGTAGAAGAAAATTCCAGGATTATCCATTCTGTAGCTTTTAATAAATCCGAAGAATTTTCTCCTATTAATCTTGAAGAAGCCCATAAATTAGGTTATTTGGGTCAGAATGTAAGAATTGCCATATTGGATACAGCTTTTGATCCAGCTCACCCTTTTTTTCATAAAAATATTTATTATACTCTTTCCTTTAGAAGCCAGAATAAAAATATACGCGTAGGAAATATAGAGCATGGCAATGCAGTCACAGAAATAGTAACTACTGTAGCCCCTGGTGCAAAAATAATACTGGCTAATTTTGAAACAGATGTAGAATATATGAGAGCGCTAAAAGAATTGATTAATCAACCCGTTTATCTAAGACCAAATATAATAGTTACTGCAGTAAATATTATTCTACCTGATGATTATTATGATGGTAGTGGTATCAGGGCAAGACTTGCTCATCTCGCCAGACAAAAAGGTATAACCCTGGTTTCTTCGGCCGGGAATAATGCTCAAACTCATTATATGGGAAAATTCTTTGACAGTAACGGAAATGATCTCCATAATTTTACAAATAAAGATGATTCTTTAGAAATAGATGTTAAAAGAGGAGATAAAATAAGGATTGTCCTGGCCTGGAAAGATAACTGGAATAATCCCGGAGAGGATCTTGATCTGGGTTTCTTTGATGACAATTTGGATCCATTACAAATTTCAGATACTAAACAGACCAGGACAAAAGCACATCCATATGAGTTAATAGAAATGATAGCTCCTTATAGTGGCACCTATCATATAGCAATAAAAAAAGGAATTAAAGTCTCTAATAACCTGCCTTTTATGATTTATGTATATAGTATATCTGCAGATAATATGGAATATTTTAATCCTGAAACCAGCCTGGACCCGGGACTTCCAACAGCAGTTGATGGAATTACAGTTGGCGCTGTTCAAAACTTATACCCTTACCAGCTCGAACCCTGGAGTAGCCAGGGAAAAACTACTGATAATCGCATAAAACCTGATATAGTAGCGCCAGGGGGAATATATTGTAAGTCTATTCAGAATATGTTTTCTGGCACATCAGCTGCGACTCCTCAGGTGGCAGGTGCATTAGCTTTATTATTAAGTAAAAATCCTTCTCTGAATCCTTATGAATTGAAGAAAATTTTAAAAAATACAGCCCAGGATTTAGGTATGCCAGGGGAAGACCCTGTATTTGGCTCAGGACTTTTAAATATTTATAAGGCATTACTCTATTAGTAAACATTGAGTAGTAAAGAGTGAACAGAAAAATTCTGTTCATTTAATTTTTTTACAGATTCCTGAATTCATTCCCAATCTTTAATCAGGAGTTATGCAAATTTTTATAAAGATTCGATGAATTCGGGAGCCAGGAATCAGAATAATTCCTAAAACTCCTGAAGCCAGGCTACTGTATTCTGAATACTTCTCTTTTTAATTTTCAAAATTTGTAACTCCTGTTTGATTACTATCCGGGAATTTTCAAAATCTGAAACTCAATACCTGTTATAATTACTACTTTTTATTTAAAGAAAAATATGTTATAATTTAAATACATAGGAATTTTCATTATTGTTAAATTATTAGATACAGTAAAGATAAACGTATTATGTTTAAAGCTTTCAGCAATCAACTTGGTACCGCAACAGGTAAAAAAGTATCCAAAAAACATATACACCTGTCCCTGCCCGGGCTCTGGAGCAAAAGATATGTCGTCAAAGGAGAAAGTTATAACTTAAATAAATACAAAACTGTATATTCTGTAATAACAGATTTCATTGTAACAGGATCATAGATTTTGCGTAAGAGCCCGGACAGGGACAGACTTGTGAGATAGATACTAACTTGCCTGTTGCGGTACTTAGAAAAAAGCTGAAAGCTAATAGTAATTTATTTACTTTTGAAAGACACTTAAAATAAACAGGTAAACTGTCACAGTTTACTACTTATCTATTTTATTAAGTTCATAGTATTTATATAAAGAAAAGAGCATAAAAATGATCAATCAAAAATTCAATTATATACAAAAAGAAGATGATATACTCTTATATTATAAACCTATGTGTATTGGTTCCAGAAGAGCCAGAGAATTTCTTATGAAAAAAGGTATTCCCTTTAAAGAACGTAATTTAGATAAATATCCTCTAAAAGAAGATGAATTGCGTAAGATTATGTTAGGTCATTCAGCTGAAGAGTTTGTAGCTAAAAAAAGTCAGAAATATAAAAAGTTAAATTTAGAAAATGAATATCTAACAGGGGAAGAAATGTTAAAACTTATAGCTAAAGAGCCATCATTACTGAAAAGACCCATTATAGTCAAAGGTGATGAGATTATAATAGGATATAGTAGACGACGAGTTGAAAATTATTTAATAACTTAAAGGAAATAGACCTATTTCCCAATTTTTATTAAACCCTGATGAATAGCTATCATTGCAGCCTGAAAGCGATCTGTTACATCCAGCTTGTCTATGATTCTGCTTATATGTGTTTTTACAGTCTTAATACTTATAAGTAGCTTTTTGGAAATTTGATCATTACTCATTCCGATTCCAAGTAACTTTAGAATTTCTATTTCTCTCTTTGTCAATGAAGAAAAAATATCAGCTTTAATCAACATTTGATCTTCCTGTAATTTACCTGAAAGCCTGGTAAATTCTTCCAGGAGTTTTGTGGCAATCTTTGGTTGAATAGGAGAATCGCCATTATAAGCAAGTCTTATAGCTTTTGTAATCTCATCAGGTTCTACGTTTTTCAGTAAATAACCAGCTGCTCCTACTTTAAAAGCCTCTATAACAAAATGGTCATCGTCATAAGCGGACAGTATAATAATTTTTATATCTGGTTTTAATTTCAAGACCTCTTTTGTCAATTTTATCCCATTTTCTTTAGCAAGTTTTATATCCATTAAAATTATATCTACAGGTTTACTGTGAATTAAATTAATAGTACTCTGTGCATCCTGAGCTTCACCAACTACAGTCATATCTTTTTGCTGAGATATAACACTTCTTAAAAGTTTACAAAATAAAGTCTGGTCATCTACAATAAGTATTTTAATTTTCTCCATAATTAACTGGTGAGAAGTGATATGTGAAAGGTGAGGGGAAAATAAAAATCACTGCCCTCTCCTTTTTCACTTCTCACTTCTCACTTCTCACTCCCTTATTGCAAGGCATATATTTTACCATCTACAGAACCTACATATAAAAAACCGTCGACTATAGCAGGAGATGAATCTACTTCACTACCAGTTTTATATTCCCATTGTTTTTTGCCGTTTTCTGTATTTAAAGCATATATTGTTCCATCATCTGACCCTATATAAACAATCCCTCCTGCAATAGATGGAGAAGAATCTACAGCATTTTCTGTTTCAAAAGACCATTTTAATGCTCCTGTCTGAGCATCAAGGGCATAAACATAACTATCAAAACATCCTATATATATAATCCCATCTGCTATAGCAGAAGAAGATTCTACAAAAGATTGGGTTTTAAAAGCCCATTTCTGGTATCCCATATCTACATCCAGAGCATAAACCTTATTATCTGCCGAACCTATATAAAGAAGTTTACCGCTTATTGCAGGTGAAGATACTATATAGTCACCTGTAGCAAAAGACCATATTAACTTTCCTGTGGCTGTATCCAGAGCATAAACCTTACCATCATTAGATGCAATATAAACAAGTTCTCCCCAGATAGCCGGTGAAGCTATAATAGAATCACCGGTTTGAAATTTCCACTTCAGCTGTGAGGTTTTTATATTTATAGCATAGAATAAACTATCATTTGAACCTATAAAGGCAGTGTCCTCAAATATTACAGCAGAGGATTCTATCCACCCCCTGGTTTTAAAAGCCCATTTTTGTTTTCCTTTATTCACATCTATAGCATAAAAATGGTTATCCTGAGAACCAATATAAAGTACATCTCCTATTACTGTGGGAGAAGAATTTATCTTACCTCCTGTAATAAATTCCCATTTAAGGCTCCCATCCTTTGCATCCAGAGCATATAATTTTTTATCCTGAGAACCTACATAAACAGTGTTATTTACTGAAATCGGTGAAGATACAACAGGCCCATTGGTCTGGAATACCCACTTTTCCACACCGGATTCAATAGGTTTACTTTGTATATAACCTGTACGTTGTATATTAGCTCTATATGTATACCATTGATTCACAAAATAAGTTCTCCTTTCAATGTTTATATTATACTAGGCAGTGAAGGCCAGAGCAATAGCCTTTTTAATAAGATTTTTTTATAAAGTTATTCCTTGATTTTATCTCTGTTATTCTGTAATTTAATATTATAATCCTGTCCTATAATTCTGTTCATATAAGCATTTATTATATGTTGAGGTATAGCAATATCATGGTCGAAAAAAAATTGACCACATTCTTTCTTTATAAGAAGAAGTGTACGTTTATAATAATTACATAATTCTTCAACATTCATAGTCATTTTGAGTTCCTCTACAAGTTTATTTGTTTTTTCTCTTTTTCTCCTGATAATATCTCTCTTGAAAAATTTTTTTTCATCTTGTTTTAAATATTTCTTATAGTCT
>Ga0302242_1000892_pt1 | contig 25617 bp, 27 predicted proteins | sample AAG_UR_Lys_MG_FD_193510 | JGI IMG/M metagenome (GOLD analysis project Ga0302242, IMG submission 193510) | Enriched activated sludge microbial communities from anaerobic digester in WTTP, New Holstein, Wisconsin, United States - AAG_UR_Lys | ecosystem: Engineered > Bioreactor > Anaerobic >...
CATGAACAACAAAAAAAGAAAGATCATTTTTATAGGAAACAGCATCGTCAACGGTTTTCCTTACCGCCGCAGTGAATGCTTTGTCAGCCTTTACCGGGATGCCACCGGGGAAGAGGTGATCAACAAGGGGATCAACGGCGAGACCTCCCCCCAGGCGGTGGCCAGATTGGAAAAGGACGTCCTGGCCCACAAGCCCGATGTGATGGTGTTTTTAGGCGGCACCAACGATTACATCATGGGGATCTGCACCCCTGAGGAAACCATGCAGTACTACGAAACCATGGGAAAAATGGCCACAGAAAAGGGCATCCAAACGGTTTTCCTCATCCCCCTCATGGTAGAGGCGGATATGGCTGAAAAATACTGGATCCCGGAAGTGGACTATGCCAAGGTGGTGGCGTCCTTAGAAGATCTTCGTGAACGGATGCTTCTTTTGGCAAAAGAAAAAGAGGTCCGTGTCATAGACACCCAGACTTACTTTTCTCAGCTTTATACCAAAGAAACCCGTGAGGAATACCTCCGGGACGGGCTTCACCCCACTCCGGAAGGGCATAGAAGGATCGCTGAATTTCTTGTCAAGGAAGTATAGAGATCAACAAAAAGCTCCTCTAAAAAAGAAGTTTTTCCACCAAAAGCAGCAACAGGTAGATGATCGGCTGATGGAAAAGATAAAACAGCAGTGAATGCCTGCCAACAAAAAGGACTGGGCGGAATCTCCATTCAGCAGAAAGCTTTGGAAAAAAAGAACGCTTTTGCTTATAGATCAAAGATCCCAGAGAGGCCCCCAGCAGAAAATATCCAAACCAGGGAAGCAGGGGAAAATAATCCGCAGAATGAAAATCTGCTTCTGCTGTAACAAAAACAGCAAGTGCTCGTATGTCCGTCGAAAGGGGTTCAATGGAAAAAGCAACCCCTATAATGATAGTCAAAATGGCGATAAAAATGCGCAGCCGCAAATTCAGCTTTTGGATCATCCAGTATATAAGGATGGAAGCAGCAAGCATATGAAGGATCCCAAAGCGGATAGTAAACTGGTTTTCCTGCTTCATAGCAAGATCTAAAAAACGGGTGAAAAGAGAAAGAAGAATGGCGATCCCTGCAAGCTTTGCTCCTCTTTTTAAATTCGAGTGGCTGAAGGAACAGCTGATCCCGCATAAAAACACAAAGCAAAACACCGCCAGATACCAGATGACATCCCTTGCAGCAAGACCGAAATAGCCTGTGCCCGCAAGATCACAAAGCCAATAGAAAAAACCGCCCGTTTCGCCATCTGCAAACCAGCGGTTTTTGAATATAAAAGCCAGATCATAAAAGGTATGATCCATGATCATCAGGCAAATACAAAAGCCCCGGATAAAATCAAGTTCCCAGATCCGGTGGTTTTTGTTCACAACAGGCTGATGTCTCTCATTCATACTGTTATTCTATCATTCGCCGCCCGTCCCGACAAGTTCGTATTTGGCAGCCCGGGCGACCTGCTCCGCCTTCAAAAAAGGCAGGCGGAACAGGTCGGCTGTGGTGAGGGTCAGCTTTACCACCACAGCGGGAGAGCCGGAAGGCTCTCCCCCGCCCGGGCCCCCTTGACCTTCTATGTTCATCTCATATGCCAGGGTCCCTCCGCTGCCTCCTGCAAGGACCTGCTCCGCCTTTTGGGTAATGTAAGCCACATACTTTTCCGCCTCTTCCTCATTGATCACCATTGCACCCCGGCTGAAGGCCTCTGTGTCATAGTACTGGGCGGCTCCGCAGGCGCATTCTTCTGCCGTTGCTTTCAGGAACTCCCGCACCCTGAGATAATGGGACATATCCCCCTGATAGGCAATGAAGGTCACATTGACGATCAAAAGACCGAGAAAAACCATCCATGTTTTCATCCTGTTTGTTCCTTTACGGCAGGCATTCGCTGGCCGTGCTTCCTTCCACCGAGTAAAGACGGGTGTTCTCTTCGGCTGCAAGCCCCAAAAGCCGTTCCCCCGCCATGACCTTGTGCAGAGGGAAGGAGATCCGGTAATGGATCATCCCTCTTTTTCCTCCCTCATCAAAATAGGAAAGCCTATATTGTTTTGTTTCTGTGGCCTCGATGAGGATCTCCTCCGGAGAAACTCCCAGGGTCCGGGACAGATTCTTTCGGAGCTTGTCTTTGATTGCTGCAGTGAAGCAGCCTTCCTGCTTGGCCTCTTCCTTTGCCGCATAGACCTGCTGCTGGAAGACATTGATCATCTGGTTGTTTTTCTGATCCAGGCAATATTGGGACAAAAATAGCAGCAGGATAGGCAAAACCGCAGCCAATACAATAAATTGCTTCACACACTCTCTCCTTTTCAGGGCACACTGCTTCGGATCAGGATCTCCTCATTCCAGTTACCGGCCAGGATATGCATGATGGAGGAATCCTGAGGCCCTGCAATGAGCTGAAACAGGATGATTCCCAAAGCTACCATGGCGGTAAGTACGATAAATTGTTTCAAGGCATTCCCTTCCTCCCTTAGGGGGTGGTTACATTGGTATAAGAAAGAGCGGTTCCCGTATCCGTTGCCAGGCTCTTGGCTTCTGAAGAAAAACCCATGACAAAACCGGCTATCATGATTCCCAGAGCAATGGTGGATACCAAAACGATCATTTGTTTCATAACTTCCTCCTTTCTTTGCTACAACAACATTGTCAGCATTTCCTTCTGGTCGATGAAATATCCTACATAGACAAAATTGAGAAACACAAGCATCACATTCAAAACCACAGGGAGATACACAAGATCGCTGGCCATTTCATCCCGCTTTTTTCGCTCCGTCACACGAGACTCCCGGATCCCTTTCTGGCAGGAAAAAAGGCTTTCCGTCAGCAGCACCGGATCCATGTCTTCCCATGCCATCAGGATCCTGGAAAACTCGGTACCTCCCACATCTTCCAACTCTTCTTTCAAACACTGATAGGCTTCCTCCTTTTGGTTTTGCCGAAGGAATCTGAGGGCCTTTCCAAAGACTGGCGCCAAAGCCCCTCCCTTCGCCCCCAGTTCCTCTATCAGAGGGTCAGACCCTATCCCTCTCCCGTTTCCTAAAACGATGGCATTGCGCAGATAGGACAAGGCTTCGTACAATTCAGATTCTCTTTTGCCTCGCCGCAGCCTGCGGAAGAATAGGCTTTCCTTCTCCTTCCATATTTCAAAACTTCGGAAAACCTTCTCCATCCCCACTCGCCAGCGCAGACTTCTCCATCTTGTGCGTTCATATTTTTCCCATTTGACGAACAGGATCCCTGCGAAAAACAGAAGCAGGACCACTCCATAAACCAGCCATGTCACCCTCATTTTCTTTCCTCTCAATAATCATATTTCTGCTTTACCAAAAGAGTCAAAAATCCCAGATCACCCACAAACAAAAATGCAATGAGAAGGAAAAACACCAGTCCTTCTCTGGTAGCAAACTGGTTTTTCAGAAAGCTTGCAAAAGGAAGCTCCAAATACCATACCGACAAAAATACCGTGGCAAGATACAAAACCGGCACCAAAACACAGGTCATGCGAAGGGATTCTCCGTTCAGACGCTTCCGTTCCTCGGCAGCAGATTTTGCCTCCCTCAGCTGTATCTGGATGTCCTCCAACGCCAGGGAAATGTCCGTCCCTTTTCCTGCTGCTTCCGAAATATTGTGGGCCAGCATCCTTCCCCAGTTTGTCCCCAGGGCAAAGGCGAATTCCTCTCCGGCTCTTTTTATGTTTTCCCGGTCTCCGGAAGCCCGCAGCCGCAGCAGAAGGGAGAAAAGCAGCTTTCCGGTAACGTGAAGTTCTTTTTCTTCTGCCAAAAGCCTTTCCATGGCTTCACAGATATTGCAGTGGGAAGAACGGTACCGGCGCAGCAGGCCATTGACCAATCGCTCCCCCTCATAGCTCCCCTTCTGCCTCACCGTCACAAGCCTGATAAACAGCATCAGACAAGGGAGTCCGGCAGCCATCAGAGAGCAAAAAAGCGCCTGTATCGGAACAAAAAAACGAATGCAGAGCAGCAGCACCAAAAGAAACAGGGTAAGCAAGAGAGAAAGAAAGATCCAGGGCGAAACAGGCCGCCCCAGGGAAGCCGCCAGGACCCCGCGAAGCCAGGCTTCTTTATCCGAAAAAAATCTTGCCCTGTCAGGGCCGTTGGGAAGTCTTTTTCGCATACGGAATTTTGCCCGCAATATTCTTATTTTTTCAAAAAACAACAGCAAACTGCCGGAGGCAAACACCCCATAACACAATAACCGTGCCAAAAAAGCCACCGTCTCTGTCTTCACTTCTTCATCCCTCCATGGCCAGCCGCTCCAGCTCCCTTTCCATGATTACCAACCACTTTTCTTCTTCTTCCGCAGCCAGTGCCTTTTTGCAGGGGCTGATTCTGTTTTGAAAATGCCATTGATCCCCTCTGTGGTCGTAGGCACAGATATTCTGTATCGATATTCTGTCCTGCTCCCGGTCATAAAACATCTCATAGATCCCGTGGAGTCGTTTTTGTTCCTTGTTTTTCAGTTGCACAAAATGAAACAGATAATCGAAGCTTCCTGCTACCTTCCTTGCCGTAAGCTGCAGATCCCCTCCCACACTGCGGACGATCTCAAAGGCAGCGTCAAAAGGAAAGGCTTCCGGCTCCCCACAATGAAATGTCATCTTCATTCTTCTGGTGCCTTTTCCAGCAAGCCTTACAGCGGTATCCAGGGCGTTCCCGTCCCTGGCTTCGGCAAAGATAAAATAATCCGCATCGCTTCGCAGGAGATTTTTGGAGATCCTTTTTAGCCTGTCATCGTCTGCCAGAAGCTGGATCACCGGAGCAGAAGGCATGAGCTTATGCATGGGAATTTCCGGATCTGTCTCCACCAGAACCCCCTCCAGGTTAGGGTCTTCATAACGCTGCCAGGTGGAAAGGAAGGTGGTCTTTGCGCTTCTGATCTGCCCCAGAAAGACAACATTGAATCCGGCTCCCACCATGGCCCGAAACAGGGGAATGGCATTTTCCGGGATGGTTCCTCTGGCTGCCTGCTCTTCAAAGGTAAGCTGGGGTATGATATAGCGGCGAAACACGATAACATCCTGCCCCGGCTTTGTCATGGCACCCCGAAAAACCGTGATCCTGGTGCCGTCCAGAAGATACACCTCGTGAAATTCTTTGTCTAGTCTTTCCTCCGGGGTCAAAAGAAGAAAGGCCCGTAGCAGCTGCTCTTTTCGTTCCGGGGTGATGGTCTGGGGCATTTGTTTCATCTCCCCGTCTTTCAGGAAATAGATTCTCTCCCCGATGATTTTGGCGGAGCTGCTCTCCCGGTATTTCCCGGAGAACCATTCTGCCATGCCAGCCAGCCCCCAATTTTCGTGAAACACCCCATCTTCCAAACCTTCATACCAGGGAGGAAACTTTGTTTTTTGGGCGTGGTATTTGGCAAGGAGGTTTTCTACCTTTTGCTTAAAATAGGACATCTCATTGGAGTACCCGATGATGGCTCTTTTTTGCAGAGCTGTCACAGAAGAAAATTCTTCCGCGCTCTGGCTCTCCCACTCCTCAAGAAGTTCATCTCTTATCATGGAACAAAGTCTCAAAAAATCGGGTTTTTGCCTTAACGGTGCGGTTTTTTCTTTCTCCCCCAGATAATCTTCTAAATAAAAGAGATCCATTTTTTCTTTTTCATCCCTTCCGGTTTTTCCATGCCGCAGCGATCCAGCACTTGTAATGCCAGTTTTCCGATGTCTTCTTTATATTTTGCTTCCTTAAAGTTCAACAGGGTCTTATGGGCCGCTTCCGCCGCTCTTGCGCATAAAGCTTCTGTCACGGGAAACAGCTTTTCCGGCGGAAGGGAAAGTCTTTTGGATATATAGGAAAGATCATAAGGGTCATCGTTTCGATACTTATTCACAACAGTGAAGGAAAAAGCATACTCCAATTTTTCATAAACAGGGTTTAGTTTTTCAAAGCGTGCCAGCATGCTCTCCTGCTGGGTCAGAACAAGAATACGCAGTTTTGATCTTCCCAGAGCCCCGATGGCAAGGCCGTTATCCAGGTCGTTTCCCGCATCCACAAATACGAAATCAAAGTCTTTTTCCACATTCTCCAGAAAATACTCTGCCGCCTCCGGAGAAAAACTCCTTACCTGACGAAAATCTGAAATGCCTCCGATCACATGGAGATTTTCGCCTCTTTTGCTTCCTGACATCAATTCTTTTCCGGAAAGCAGCTTGTTGTCCAAAAAAATTTTCAGACTTTCCATGGTCTCCTCCGGGGAATCGGTGTACTCGGTTCCCGGTCTGCCGTTCAGGGATACAAACAGCACCCTGGCCTGACGGTATTCTCTGGCGATCCACTCTGCAACAGACTGGGTCAGCATGGTTGTTCCTGTTTTAGAATCCACCCCATGAAAAACAAATGTACGCTGCAATGTCTTTCCTCCTTCTTCTCTTCCTTTTTAGTTACCTTAGTGGTTCCGGCACCTGCACCAGTAACAGTCCGCCGCTCCCCGACTCCGCAGTGGATGTCATTTGGCAAAAGGACTCCGCATCTGCAATGATCTCCACATGGCTTATGGTCGCTGTGCCGCTTGTTCTGGAAAGCACTGTAGTTTCGCTTTTTGTTCCCTCCACTTCCACATCCTTCTCATCCTTTACAAAAGCAACCTGGTATATTCCTATGGCTTGCTTGCTCCCCCTGGGATAAACAGCGATCCAGTCCTGTCTTCGCAAAGAACTGCTGCGCATAGAGATCCACTCCTTTGGAATAACAAAAACAGATTTTCCTTCCGGAATGCGAAAGAGATCCTCTTTGAAAAATCCTGCCGTCACCTGGGCATTCAGGGGAATCAGCTGTTTGGCTTTCCTGCCTACGATATCCTCTATCTTATTCGGAGAGATCGCCCCTTGGACCCTGCTTTCTTCAAGAACGCCTATTATTTTAAAATCCGAAGCTGTGACCACTTTTCCCGCAGGTATGTTTTTTGCCGCCGCCAGCACCGGCTCCGTCAGCAGAGCTTCCCGTCCGGCAACTTCCCAATAAATCAAGCCGGCGATCGCTAACATCATCAGCACCACCCCTATGATCATCCGAATGCGTCTCATGCAAAGCCTCCCTTTTCGTTCGTCTATTTTTTTGATATTCTATTTATTTACATTTTTATTATATAATACCTTTCTTTTGCTGCGTGGTCAACCATTTTTTTACATTTTTATATGCAAAGCATAAAAAAACAAGCCGATGATAGCATCGGCCTGTCATATAAAACACCTTATAATATGCTGTGAAAATGATATAAGAAGTTATCCCCTCGCTCTATGCCATTTGCACCAGGAATTCTTTTACAGCCTGAGCGGGATCGGGAGCCGAAAACACAGCCGAGCCTGCAACGACCAGAGAAACGCCCCTGTCAGTCACTGCCTTGACATTCTCCGTAGTGATCCCACCGTCCATGGCTATGACAAGGCCAGGATTGCGCTTTTCTTTTTGGATCGCCAGCTCTTCCAGCTTCGCCAATGCGGAAGGGATAAATGCCTGGCCTCCAAAGCCAGGGTTTACGGACATAAGGAGAACCTGATCCAGCTCTTCCAGGACATAGTCCAGGACACAAAAGGGGGTGGAAGGATTGAGAGCCACACCGGCTTTTATTCCAAAAGACTTGATGTACTGAATGGTTCTGTGAAGATGCACACAAGCCTCTGCGTGCACCGTAATATATTCGGTGTTTTCCGTGACAAAATCCTTGATGTACAGATCAGGATTTTCGATCATCAAATGAACATCAAAGGGCAGTCCTGTTTTTCCTAAAAGGCTCTTCATCACCACCGGTCCAAAAGAAATATTCGGAACAAAGTGCCCATCCATCACGTCGATGTGAAGAAGCTGCGCTCCGGCAGATTCCACCAAAGCAACATGCTCTGCCAGTCTTGAAAAATCTGCAGATAGAAGAGACGGTGCCAGTTTTTTTGTTAAAGTAGGTTGTTTCATTTGTTTTTCCTCTAGTCTTTAATACTTCTTTGCGCTTTGGATCTCTTTCATCTGTTCAAGGTAAGAGTTGTAGCGAGAGGAGTGGATCTTTCCCTTTTGCAAAGCCTCTCTCACTGCACAGGATGGCTCCGAAAGGTGTCGGCAATTATCATAGCGACACTGCCCCCTATATGGCAGCATCTCCGGATAACAATCCGCCAGCTGGTCTTCTTCCGCTTCGAGGATCTCAAAAGAGGTAAAGCCCGGGGTATCAAACAGATAACCCCCGTTTCCTATCTCAAAAAGCTCTACATGCCTGGTGGTGTGTTTTCCCCGCTGGGATTTATCTCCGATTTCCCCTGTCTGGGCCGAATCATTTTGAGTGATGCGGTTTAATATAGAAGATTTTCCCACTCCGGAGGGGCCAGCAAGAGCAGAGGTTTTCCCTCCCAGATACCCGGTAAGCTCGTCGATGCCCTGTCCCGTTTTTCCGCTGGCTAACACCACCGGATAGATGGGTTGATAGATCTCCAAAAGATTTTGGAGGCGCTCTTCTTTCGCCAAATCCACCTTGTTGAAGCAGAGTACCACCTCTGTCTCATAAAACTCGGCCATGACAAGAAAGCGATCGATGATGGAAAAATTGGGCTCCGGTTTTGTCACCGAAGCCACGACCACAAACTGGTCCACATTGGCTACAGGAGGCCGGATAAAAGCGTTTTTTCGGTGGAGGATCTCACTGACTGTAGCGTCCTTCTCTCCAAGGGTAAGCCGTACATGATCTCCCACATAAGGGGTGATCCCCTCCTTGCGAAAGAGTCCTCTGGCTTTGCATTCATAGACTTTGTCATTTGCTTTTACGTAGTAGAAGCCGGCAATGCCTTTGATAATGATTCCTTCCATTAATTGACCGTTCCATCATCAAAATTCACGGAATACTCTTCCACAAGAACACTGTCAAAGTACACTTTTATACTTCCCGTTCCTGTTCCCGTTGCGGTAAAAGATTCAGAGCCATCGCTCTTGATCCGCTGCTCGTCATTGATGGGGGTAGCCACACCGCTGCTGTCAGCTACAATGACGGTCAGATAAAAGACTTCATTCTTCGCCGACGAATAAGAGATCTTGACGGTCACATCCTCTGCTCCGCCGCTTTCGTCTTTTCCGGTGCTCAGAGTAATGTCAATGACAGTGCCGCTGTCCACACCGGATCCGGCACCTACACTTTGATCTATGATCAGATTTTGCTCATACTCATCGCTGGCGGCGTATTTTGTCTCACCCAACTTTAATTTTTCCCGCTCCAGTACTTTTTTGGCCTCCGTCACCGTCAAGCCTTTCAGGTCCGGGACAGTGGTTTCCACCACCTCTTCTCCAAGACTGAACACAAGGCTGACATTGGTTCCCGCTGAAGCTTCTGTTCCCGCCTCGGGAGACTGTTTGATGACCACACCCTCTGGCATGTCACTGTACTCTTCAGACATCAGACCTTCGTCATATCCGTAGTTTTTCAGAAGAAACAGGGCATCCTCCTTTGTCTTTCCGATAAGGCTGGGGATGGTACCCTCAGGCACACCTTTGCTGATATTGACGGTAATGGTCTTTCCGGCCTTTACTATCATCCCTTCTTCCGGATCCTGAGATACGATTTCGCCTTCATCATATTTGGAACTGGTGATCTTTTTATCCACCGTAATCTCCAGCTCCAGTTTTTCCAGTTCCGCAGTGGCTTCCTCCACCGTAAGTCCTACCAGACTCGGGACTTCCACTTCTTTGGGTGTGTTCAGAGTGTTCACGCCCCAAAGGATAAGCTGGCTTAGAGGAAAAGCTACAACAAGGGCCGCAATGATGGCCGCCACTTTAACTTTATTCCACTTGAATTTCTTCTTCCGTTTCGTTCCCATGTCACCCTCACTGTTTTCTGTCTTGCCCGTTGTCTCTTCCTGTGCCCCAACGGATTCCAGATCGATCCCCGATTCATTGATAAGGTTGATCATGATCGTGCTTTCCAGATTGGGACTTTGCCCATATCCGAGGCCCACCCCTATGGAAGAAAGTGTAGCTGCATTCAAGGCTTCCAGCATTTCATCCGCTGATTTATAGCGATTGGTCTGATACTTGTTGGTGGCTTTCAGGATGATGGCCTCCAGATCAGCGGGGATTCCCCGAACCAACCGGGAAGGAGGAACCATCTCTTCATTCATATGCTTCATGGCCACCGCCACAGGATTGTCCGCATCAAAGGGTACCTTGCCCGTAAGCATTTCATAAAGGACAATGCCCAGAGAATAGATGTCGGATTTTTCATCCACATACCCTCCTCTTGCCTGTTCCGGTGAAAAATAATGCACCGATCCCATAACCGTCCCGGTCTGCCCCACAATGGTAGCAGCGTTCACCGCCTTGGCGATGCCAAAATCCGTTATTTTGGCAACTCCATCCTGTGTGATCAGAATGTTGTGGGGCTTTACATCACGGTGAATGATCTGGTTTTTATGAGCATGACTGAGCCCCGCAGCAATATGCTTGGCAATGGTCAAAGCCTCACGGGCTGGTAAAGGTCCTCTTTCTTTGATGATATCGGAAAGAACCTTTCCTTCAACATATTCCATGACAATATAATTGATGCTGCCCTCCCGTCCTACATCGTACACATTAACAATGTGAGGATTGGAAAGACTGGCCGCTGCCTGGGACTCCCGGCGAAAGCTCTCGATCACTTTGAGGTCTTTCGTAAACTCCGGTTTTAATATTTTTACAGCCACAAAACGGTTGAGCAGTTTGTCTTTTGCCTTGTAAACAACTGCCATCCCTCCATCGCCAGCTTTTTCAAGTAATTCATATCTTCCGGCAAGGGTTCTGCTACTCATTGACGTTCTCCTTTTTGTTGGGCATGACATGGGCACAGACAACCGAAATATTGTCCCGCCCACCATACAAATTCGCCTTGCGAACCAGTTCTTTCACAAAGACATCTACATTTTCGCTTTTCTGCGCCAGCTCCCGGATCTCTTCCCCTGGCACTTCATTATAAAGACCGTCGCTACAGAGCAGGATACGGTCTCCCGGATACGTATCGAAAGCATAAAAATCAGGCATGGGTTTGCCTTCCGTCCCAAGGGCGCGGGTGATCATATTGCGTTCCGGATGATTTTCCGCCTCTGCTCTGGTAATGGAACCCTTTTTGAGCAGTTCATTCACATAAGTATGGTCCTCTGTGATCTGCAGCAGGTGCTCGTCACGGATCAGGTACGCTCTGCTGTCTCCCAAATTGACCACGTAGGCCTTGCCGTCGTCTGAAAGGTAGGCAAGAACCAGAGTAGTTGCCATGCCTTGATTTCGCCCACCCGTTACGGACTGTCGAAGGATCATTTCATTGATACCCGTAAGACAAACTGTAAAATAATCGATAAGGGCTTTCCCTCCGAGGGCCTCCCGAATGGGATTTTTTCTGGCATAGGCATTGATGTATTCTACAGCCATGCGGCTGGCGATCTCTCCGGAGTTGTGTCCTCCCACTCCGTCAGCAACCACAAAAAGACTGTCCGCATCGCTGCACAGCACATAATCTTCGTTAGTTAATCTTTCCCGGCCTTTGTCCGTAGCACAGGCTGTCTGGTGTCTCATTCCGTCTCCGAGTTATTTTCTTCTCATTCTGCAAATATAAAAGCCATCCGTGTCATTTACATTCGGCAGAAGCTGAATGTTCTCTTCCTTGACAAAAGACGGATTTCTCTTCAAAAATTCAAGTACCACTCTGTGATTTTCCTCGGGATTGATGGTGCATGTACTGTATACCAGAACACCGCCGGCTTTTACATACTTTGAGGAAGAGGTAAGGATGGTAAGCTGCTTTTCCGGCAACTCCCGCATCTCTGCGTCAAACTTTTTATACTTGATCTCCGGTTTTCTCCGAACCACGCCTAAACCGGAACAGGGAGCATCCACCAGCACCCGATCTGCTTTTTCCTCCAGGGAACTGTCGATCCTGGTGGCATCCCAGCTTCGGGTCTCAATAATGGAAATTCCCAGTCTTTCCGCTTCCTGGCTGAGAAGGCTCAGCTTTCTCTTGTAGATATCCTGAGCGATGACATGACCCACATTACCCATTTTTTCGGCAATGTACATGGTCTTTCCGCCGGGAGCTGCGCAGACATCCATGATAGTCTCCCCGGGCTGGGGATCCAGCATGGAAACCACTTCCATAGAACTTTCATCCATCACGGAGAACATACCACTCTTATACAAGCGCCCCCCAATCAGATCCGAACCTTTCACATGAAGGGCATCCTTGTTCAAATGTCCATCCGTTGTCTCATAGCCGTTTTGTTCGAGGCGTTTTTTCAGATCTTCCTTTGTGGTTCTTAACAGATTTGGCCGGATCACAAGATCCGGAGCCTGGTTTCCTGCTCCCAGAAGTTCCTCAGTAAAGAAGGCCTCGTAGCTTTCCAGCCAAAGGCGCACGATCCAGGGTTCATAAGAATATTTAATAGAAAGGTATTCCACCTCGTCATCTTCCCTGTTAGGAAGACGGATGTCTTTTCCGCTCCTAAGGTAATTGCGCAGGATCGCATTGATGAAGCCATCTCTCCCGCGGCAATAGCGTTTTGCCAGTTGGACGCTTTCACTGACGGCTGCATAAGCGGGCACACTTTCCATGAAACCCAATTGGTAAATCCCCATCCGCAGTATGGTTTTTTCGGAATTCCGCAGTTTGCTTACTTCTGTCTTGACATAGTGGGACAAGATATAGTCCAGATAAATCTTGTTCTCCAACACACCATACACCAACTGCCTTACAAAAGCAGCGGAATCTGGTTTGCTGATGGCGATCTTATGATTTAATGCAAGATTCGAATAGGCTTGTTTCCCTTCAATATCCATCAAAGTGAAGAAAGCTGTCTTTCTGTTAGCATCCATTGGTTTTATGCCTCCGTTTTCCCAACATGCAAACGACCCAAAAGCCGTAAGCCACATACATCGATCTTTTTATAGTTTACCCTAAAATCGTGCCGATTTCAATTTGATTCCCTTTTAAGTATGCAGAAACGTCCATTGCTTTTTTACCCGCCATCTGTAACTTTGTAACAGTCAGTGTGCCTTTGCCCGTGGCAATTTTTATTCCATGGTTTCCCGCAGACAGGATCTGCCCGGGTTTCCCTTCCGTTACAATGTCTTTCGGCTCCGCAAGAGCTGCCAGCAGCTTCATGCTCTCTCCTTTATAATAGGTATACGCTCCAGGCCAGGGATCCATAGCCCGTATCTTTCTTTCAATGGCATTGCTTCCTTCGGAAAAATCCACCAGGCCATCCTTCTTGCTGATCATGGCCGCATAAGTGGCCTGGGAAGGATCCTGGGGCTCTCTTCCTGCCTGTCCTGTCAAAAGCTCATCCAGATGTTCTATGAGAAGGGCCGCGCCCGCCTCCGCCAATTCGGCAAAAAGCTGGCCGGAAGTCTTCCCGTCCACCGGCGTTTTGACGGAGGCGATCATGTCCCCCTCGTCCATGCCCCGGGACATGTACATCAGCGTGACTCCGGTTTCTTCCGCCCCTTCCAGAACGGCACGCTGAATGGGCGCAGCCCCCCTGTACTTCGGCAAAAGAGAACCGTGAAGATTCACACAGCCGTTTTTGGGCAAGGTGAGAATCTCTTCCGGCAGGATCCTGCCATAAGCCGCCACCACAATAAGATCCGGTTCATGGCTGGCCAGCATTTCAAAAAGTTCCGTATTCCCCTTCAGAAATTCAGGCTGAACCACGGGGATCCCCAGACTTTCCGCCAGTTCCTTTACAGGAGTGGGCTGGAGTTTTTTGCCCCGGTCTTTGGGTTTGTCCGGCTGCGTCACCACAAGGGGAATATCCACCCCCGCCTCTGCCAGTCTGCGCAAAGCCGGAACGGCAAATTCCGGTGTGCCCATGTAAACGATTTTCATGATTTTACTCTCCGTCCACATCAAGTTCGTGTATGGATTGTGCTTTATCTACAAACAGGATCCCCTGCAAATGATCATATTCATGGCACATGGCAATAGCCTTAAGTTCTCTTCCCTCAACGGTGATTTCTTTTCCAAACCGGTCCAGGCCCTTCATCTTCACATAGGCCGGCCGTTCCACGGTACCTGTATATCCCGGAACGCTAAGGCAGCCCTCTTCACCGATCTGCAGACCTTCAGATTCCAACATCACAGGATTGATCAGCTCGGTAAGCTCCTCATCCACTTCCACAATAAAAATCTGGCGAAGAATGCCCACCTGCGGTGCGGCAAGTCCCACGCCGTCGGCATATCGCATGGTCTCCAGCATATCGTCCAGAATAATGCGGATCCGCTCATCCACCTCGGCCACTTCCCGGGCCTTCTTTGTGAGAATTTCGTCTCCCCTCTTCACGATGTTCCTCAGTGCCATGTTTTTCTCTCCTTTTTCATTCCTTAATAAAATCCATAGGGGTTGACATCTATGGATAAATTCCACTCTTTTTCTTTTTCCGCAAAGACTTTTTTCTTTACATAGGACAAAGCCTGACGGAAATTTTCCCACTGCTCCGGCGGACATTTGATCAACAATTGAAAGCGATACAGCTCATTGACCTTATTCACGGAAGCCGGCCTGGGCCCCAATACGCTCATTGCGTGTTCCCTGCCTGCCTTCCTCAAAAAAGCATCCCTGACCTTGGTCGCCGCAATTTCTGCTTCCCCTTCGGATCCGGCTCCCAGCATCACCAGGATCAGATCGCTGAAGGGCGGATATCCCAGTTGCCTTCTCAGGGAAAGTTCTTCCCTGTAAAAGCTCTCGTAGTCCTGCAAGGCTGCACTTCTGATGGCGTAATGCTCCGGGCTGTAAGTCTGTAGCACCACATTGCCCTGCCGCTCCCGCCGCCCGGCTCTTCCCGCCGCCTGGGTCACCAGCTGGAAGGTCCTTTCCGGCGAACGAAAATCCGGAATGTTCAGAGTGATATCTGCGGATATGATGCCCACAAGAGCCACATTGGAAAAATCCAGTCCTTTGGCCACAAGCTGGGTCCCGATAAGGATATCCGTCTTTCCCCGGGCAAATGCAGCAAGGATCCTCTCGCTGCTGCCCTTCTTTTTTGCCGTATCCAGATCCAAACGATCCACCACTGTCTGGGGAAAGCTTTCCCGAACGGCCTCTTCCACTTTTTCTGTCCCCGTGCCAAAATACCGGATGTATTTACTGCCGCAGGAGGGGCAGGTGGAAGGAATGCTCTCCTGTCTCCCGCAATAATGACATACTACCCGGTCCTCGGATTTATGATATGTCATAGAGATCCCGCAGTCAGGACATCTCAAAACAAGACCACAGCTGCGGCAAGATAAGAAAGTGGAATGCCCCCGCCGATTTAAAAACAGGATGACCTGCTCTTTACGAGCCAAAGATTCCTGCATCTTTTCAAAAAGCAGGCGGCTGAAAATGCTTTTATTCCCCTCAAGAAGCTCTTCCCTCATGTCCACCACCGCCACCTTTGGCAGGGCACATTCGTTGAACCTTTTTCGGAGAGGGATATATTCATAGACCCCCTGTTCCGCCCTATATGAGGACTCCAGGGACGGCGTGGCGCTGCCAAGAAGCACCACGGCATGTTCCAGCCGGCCGATCTCTCTTGCGATCTCCAGGGTATCATATTTGGGGGTCATGTCGGATTTGTAACTGGATTCGTGTTCTTCATCCACAATGAGAGCGCCGATGTTCTCAAAAGGGGCAAATACGGCAGATCTGGCCCCGATGGCAATGCGAACTTTTCCGGTGCGTACCTTTATCCACTGTTCATACCTTTCAGAGGCAGTAAGTTTGCTATGAAGCACCGCCACATTTCCGGTTCCGAACCGGGATGTAAAACGGTGTATCATCTGGGACGTCAGGGCAATTTCCGGTACCAGAAGGATGGCGTTTTTCCCCCGGGAAAGGCAGGCTTCGATGACCTGCATATAAATTTCTGTCTTTCCGCTGTTGGTAACACCGTGTAACAAAAAAACACGGTGCGCCTGTCTTTCTATGTAGGGGAGAATACGTTCCATGGCAAGGGTCTGTTCCTCCGTCAGGGTGGGAGGTGGGGCAAGCCCTTCTTCCTCCGACGGAATTTCCGGCAAGGTTTTTTTTCGCTTTTTGCCGGAAGGTAAAAAACACCTGATGGCGTCGATGTAGCGGCAAAAATACCGTTGTCGCATGAATTCTGCCAGTTCGATGGCGTGGGATGGCAGGCTGATTTCCGGGTCTCTCCCTTCAACCTGCTTTAGATTTCGTATCCCGGCATCCGGCTCCTCCACAAAAGAATGCACGTAGCCCTCACGAAGCTTGTTCCACCTTGTGAAAGGCACACTTACCTTGTCCCCCGGCTTTACCCCCGGGATCAGGGAACCATAGGTGAAAAGGCTGTCAGTATGATCTGTATTGTTATCAATGATCACATTTACATACTCCACGATGCCTTTCCTCCCAAAATCCCATTTATCCGTCAAGCATCACAGAAGCTCGATGTTGTTTTCTTTGCAAAGCCGAACCATTTCTTCCGGCCACATAGCAGATTGAACCTCTCCAATGTGCGCCTTGCGGAGAAAATACATGCAAAGTCTGGATTGTCCGATGCCGCCTCCGATGGTATAAGGAAGCTCCCCCTTTAAAATTCCCTGATGGAATTCCAACTCTGTACGATCCTCTGCACCGGCAAGAGCCAGCTGTTTCTTTAAGGAATCTTCATCCACACGAATTCCCATGGAACTGATTTCAAAGGCGCAACCCAGAATTTCATTCCAAAGGATGATATCTCCGTTCAATTCCCAGTCATCGTAGTCCGGAGCTCTGCCGTCGTGCTTTTCACCGTTGCTGAGCTGTCCGCCGATCTTCATGATGAACACGGCTCTCTTCTCCCCGGCGATGGCGTTTTCCCGTTCTTTGGGGGAAAGCTTGGGATAGCGGTCAAGAAGCTCCTGGCTGGTAATAAAGTAGATTTCGTTGGGAAGCTCGGTCTTGATGTCCTTATAAAGACGATTTACATAATCCCCCAGGTTCTTGATGGCATGATAAATCGTGGTTACGGTTTCCTTCAGGTAGGCTTCCGTCCGGTCTTCCTTTCGGATCACCTTTTCCCAGTCCCACTGATCCACATAGACAGAATGGAGGTTGTCCATATCCTCATCTCTGCGCAGAGCGTTCATATCGGTATAGATGCCTTTGCCGGGCTGAATGCCATACCGGCCCAGAGCCATACGCTTCCACTTTGCAAGGGAATTCGGAACTTCCGCTTTCTTTTCCCCCATATCCTTGATGGTGAAGCAAACGGTACGCTCCACACCGTTCAAATTATCGTTCAATCCTTTTTCCGGATCTACCAGCAAAGGAGCCGATACCCGACGCAGTTCCAGTCCATAGGCCAGTTCCTGCTGGAAAAAATCCTTTATTTTTTTAATTGCTCTTTGGGTCTCCATCAGACCCAGGGCCGAACTGTATCCGGCCGGTAACATCAAATTCCCGTTCATATACTGACTACCTCTTTCTATTTTCAATAATAGTTTTAGCTTTATTTTTCAATGCGGCCACGCTTGGAAAATTCACAGCCGCAATAATTCTGCCGGTATAGGTCGTATTGTCTGGAAAGAACAATGGATCGTTGAAACCCATCTTTCTTTTTGAAGTCGTCTGTAAGAAAATGCGAGCCTCTTTCTCCGGCTAATTTCGTCCCCAGCTCCGTGATCAAAGGGTGATTTTTGTGGGGACTGACCGACAAGGTAGTTCCAAAAAACGGATATCCTCGCTTTTGAGCCTCTGCAGCGGTGACCTCCAGGCGTAACAAAATGCACTCCCGGCAGCGCTTCCCGCCTTCGGCTTCTTCTTCAAATCCCCTGACAGCCTGATAAAACCGGGAAACATCATATTCCCCTTCCAACAGGTCTATATCTTCTTTATCCTCGCACTCCCGATTATAGCACTGCAGAAATTGAGCCTGGCTCGCCATCCGCTGTCTATATTCCTCCTGATCTGTAATGTTCGGATTATAAAAAAACAAGGTAATGTTGTAATCCGGCTTTAGTCTTTCCACCACTGCTGTACTGCATGGTCCGCAGCAGCTGTGAAGGAGCAGCCTTGGTTTTTTGCTCATTTTTTCATCCTTCTAAGAAGTATAATCTAAAGATAAATTATACCATTTATAAAACCGGGCTGCAAATACAACCCGGTTTCTTTTGAAAAAAATCCTATTTTCTTTTATTGTAGGCTTCCAGACCCTTTCCAAGGATCTCAATGGCCCGTTGCAGTTTTTGGGGCTCCAGAACATACGCCAGTCGTATTTCGTTTTTCCCAAGACCTTCGGTGGCGTAAAACCCGTCTGCGGGAGCAGCCATCACCGTCTCCCCCTCATCTTCAAATTCCTGCAGCATCCAGATCAGAAAATCCGTAGCATCCTCCACAGGAAGGGCGCAAATCAGGTAAAAAGCCCCCTCCGGTTTGCGGCAAAAAACTCCCGGAATTTTTTTCAGACTTTCATAAACCACATCCCGGCGCTTCTCAAATTCTTCCCGAATGGAATCAATGACTCGGGTCCCCGTGGAGTACAAGCCCACGGCACCATGTTGTTCTATCGTGGAAACGGAAAGCCGTCCCTGACACAGCTTGGAAACGATGTCGAAGAAAGCTTTATTTTTTGACATGACAACACCGATCCTAGCCCCGCAGGCGCTGAATCTCTTGGAAACGCTGTCAATGATGATAAGGCGGTCGTAAACCTTTGGCATGAACCCAAAGCTGGTCATTTTTCTGTTATCAAAAACGATCTCACGATAAACCTCATCGGAAACGATATAGAGATCATGCCGGATAGCCAGTTCTGCGATAATTTCCAATTCTTCCTCTGTCAGTACCATGCCTGTGGGGTTTCCCGGATTGGTGATCCAAAAAGCCTTTGTTTTGTCCGTGATCTTTGCTTCCACCATTTCCCGGGTAAAATGAAAACCATCCTCCGCACGGGTGGTTACCGCAACAGGAGTAACACTTGTCAGCGTAAAATATGTGTTATAATTGGAATAATAGGGCTCCATTACAATGATCTCATCTCCCGGATCCACCAAGGCAAGAAGAGTGAAAAGAACCGCCTCTGTTCCCCCCGTGGTCACGGCAATATTTTCCTTGCCCATATCGATGTTCATATTCTGGTAATAATGAGAAACGGCAGCCAGCAATTCAGGGATGCCATTAGAAGGCATGTACTCCACTGTGCTCTCATTAAAAGCCCGGATGTAATCGTAATACTCCTGGGGAACGGGCAAATCCGGCTGACCGATATTCAACCGATAGATCTTCTTTCCCGCCGCTTCTGCCGCATTGGCATACTGTGTCAATTTACGCACGGAAGAGACTTGCATATTGGCCATTTGCTTTGATAATTCCTTCATAGTGTCCTCACATCCCCCTTTGTTCTCTGATACTATATGGGCGCTATTCTATCATGAATTTGCTACGGCAACAAGAAGAAATCTTTGTTAAATTACAAACAGGCCGACGGAAAATTGAGGTGACAGAAAGTAACACAAGAGGCATAATAATTTTATATAGTGAAGAGAACGTATACAGAGAAGCCATATAGGAGCCACAATGGAACATCAATTCGGCAGCGTTCATTTTAACGCCATCGGCCCTTACCTGAAAAATACATTCCACTGCCGCACGGCAAAGCTGTCAATCAATGGCGGATTTACCTGCCCCAACCGCGACGGCACAAAAGCCACTGGCGGGTGCATCTATTGCTCTCCGGACGGCGGCGGCCACTTTGCCAGTGACATAGAAGACCAGATCCGCCTGCTTTCCGGAAAATGGCCCAACAGCAAATACATTGCTTATTTTCAGAGCTACACCAATACCTATGCTCCCGTTGCTGTCCTGCGGAAAAAATTCGAAGAAGCCCTTTCCGCCCCCGATATCGTAGGCCTGGCTATTGCCACAAGGCCGGACTGCCTTCCTCCCGAAGTCATTGCCCTTCTCTCTGAGCTGGGCCAAAAAACTTTTTTATGGGTAGAGCTGGGTTTGCAGACCATCCACGACACAACCGCACAGCTTATCAACCGAGCGTATCCTCTGTCTGTATTTGATGAAGCATACCAACGACTGAGAGAAGCCGGGATCCCCACCGTGATCCATCTTATTTTCGGCCTCCCCGGGGAAACAAGAACCGATATGCTTTCTTCTGTCTCCTATGTGGGAGAAAAAGAACCTTTTGGCATAAAGTTTCACCAGCTCTATGTCATGGAAGACACCACCCTTTCCCGACAAATGCGAGAGGGAAGCATTTCCTACTCTTCCATGACAAAAAAAGAATACATCGACCTTGTGGTCGATGCCCTTGAACTCCTCCCCCCCTCAGTTACGGTCCACCGTCTCACCGGGGATCCCCCGGAAGGGACGTTGCTTTCCCCCTCCTGGTGTCTGGACAAGAGAAGCGTTCTGAACGGGATTCAAAAAGAATTCAAAACCCGCGGCAGCTTTCAGGGGATGTGTTATTCCCCCAAACGTCCGTCATTGTAATGCTTTCTACAAAGAGAAACGTACATGTCGTTCCCGCCGATAACGATCTGTTCCCCGGTTTTGACAAATTTGCCTTCTACGATCCTGGCCACCATGGTGGCTTTCCGTCCGCACCAGCAGATGGTTTTGATCTCTTCGATCTTATCCGCATAGACCAGCATATAATAGGATCCTTCAAAAAGCTCATTCTGAAAATCGTTTTTCAAGCCGTAGGCCATAACAGGAGTGTCACAGCTGTCTACGATCTCCACAAGTTCCTGCACATGGTGCTTTTTTAAGAACTGGCACTCATCAATAAGGACACAGTCGATCTTTCCCTTTTCATTTTCTTCCATAAAGAGCTTCAAAAGATTCGTGTCGTCATTGACAATGGTAGCTTTTCTGCTCACGCCGATCCGTGATGCCACAACGCCCTCCCCAAAGCGATCGTCCACTCCCGGCACAAAAACCAGGACCCGTTTTCCTCTCTCTTCGTAGTTATAGGCCACCTTGATCAGTTCAATGGATTTTCCTGCATTCATGGTGCTGTAACGATAATATAACTGCGCCATACAATTTCCTTTCTTTGTTCCCTATATGCATTATCATAACATATTCCAAGGTAAAAAGAAATCACCCGCAAAAGGACAAAACCCCTGTCCACGAATGCAGGGACAGAGGTTTCATCACAAGGTATTTATATGGTTGGTCAGTGGAATGCTGATTAATAACTTACCTGACTGCTTGTCACGGTAGTTGTTTCGGAGCTGCTTCCATTGTAAGCGGTCACCTTGGAAACCACACGATAAGTGTATCCGGAAGTCACGGCTTTCGTCTTGGAAATGCTCAGGAAACGACCGGTGGCGGTTTGCGTCCAGCTCTGCACCGCACTCCAGCTTCCGCCGCTGTAACGCTGCAGGGTGGCAACGATTTTTACGCTGGTGACCCCAGTGACTCCCGTAACACTGCTGGTAACAGTGGCAGTTCCTCCGGAGGAAATCCCAAGATTGGCACTGCAGCTGGAGATATAGGTCATTCTAATCCCGATTGAGCTTGAATCAGGATCAGCGGCAATGGAATCGTTGGCTGCATAAACCGGAGCAGCAAACAGCACCATCAGGCAAAGGAATGTACAGATCAGTCTTTTTTTCATTTTTAGAGTCCTCCTCGTTGCTGTAATATAGGGATCCATTTTTGTCCCTCACATATATAACCTCCAAAAACCCCTTTTTGTGACACCACAAAAATATTTTTTTTATTTTTTATAAAAAAAGCCCTTCCCGGTATAAATCGGGAGGGGCTTTTTTCTTCAAGAAATCATTATTTTACAATGCTTTCTGCCATTTTTACAAGTTCTTCTTTGGAGACGGGACCCATCAAATGATACACATAACTTTCACCGAAGAGGATCAGTTGCTGCTCCTCCTTGTTGGAAAAGTAACGGCCTTCGTAAACTCCTATGTATATTTTCTCCATGCTGGTATCTTCCGTGTCCAGTCCCATTCCAAGGTTCTCCGCAAGATCCTGCTGATAAATGATCTGCATCGATTCTGCGTTTTCATAAACCGCATAGTAATTGATGGCAGATTCTCCCGAAGCGATCATGGAAAAGCCGGCAGGGACATACGTGGGCACTTTTGCCACGAAAGCGGTTTCTTCCTCCAGAGGCGTTTTCTCCTCAAAGAAATGCAATCTGGTGATTTCATGGTAGACCCTTGTTACGACCTCGAAGAATCGGGTACGCAGGGCATCCACGCTGACCACGGTAGTAAAGGTCAATGTCAGCAAAAGGACCAGAACCACAGCGGCTCGTCGTGAATATTTTACAAAATCCCGCATAACCGGTGTGCGCCTTTCCTCACGGATCAACCGCCTCATACGATGTAAAAAACCCCGGGAGAATTCATGAGAAAGAGCCTCTTCCTCGGGTATAGCGCTCAGGTAGTACTGCTCCGCCCCAGGCATATATTCATACAGAAAAGCTTCTGTCAAATGAAGACTCATACTTCACGTATCCCTCCTTCGCTCATTAATTTTTCCAAAAATTTCCTCCCACGCAGGATCCTTTGTCGAACATTTTCTTCGGTAATGCGAAGAATTTTTGCGATTTCCTGGTTCTCGTACCCATGAGCGTATTTCAATCGCAATACGGAGGAATAGTTCACGGGGAGTTCCAGCAAAAGGGCCTCAATGCCCCCTTTGGTGAAATCTTTCTTCTCCATATCCTCCAGAACATATTCATTCTCTTCCCAGGACACCGCATTTTCCTTTTTCCTGCGATTATAAAAATCGATAGCAACATGTTCTACTATAATAACCACAAAACCTTTGGTTTTGTGACACTCATTTTCATTAATTTTTTCCAAATTATCTATAATGCGTAAAAAAGCCTGGTGGACAGCATCCTCGGCCAGATGGGAATCCTTCAGAATACGATTGGCCGCATAATACATCTGTTGCTTGTAAGCAAGGTACAATCGTTCAAATTTGCTCTTGTCTTCCTCACTGTCAATCAGGGATAAATAAAGTAACACTCTGTCATCGCTCCATTCTGTCTTTGAAAAGCAACCTTCTTCGTATATATTAACACGACCCCGAAAATCATTCTCCGGTATTTTTGCAAAAAAGCAAAAACGCCATGCAAGAGATCTCTCAAACACAGCATTTTCATTGCGACGTGGTGCCCAGGCTCGGAATCGAACCAAGGACACGTAGATTTTCAGTCTACTGCTCTACCGACTGAGCTACCTGGGCACGTCAAGTATAAATATTATGGTGGGCCATCAGGGACTTGAACCCCGGACCTGCCGGTTATGAGCCGGATGCTCTGACCAATTGAGCTAATGGCCCTTGCCCAATTTCTGATCAGGACCCAATGGTCGGGGTGACAGGATTTGAACCTGCGACCCTCTGGTCCCAAACCAGATGCGCTACCAAGCTGCGCTACACCCCGTTAATGACGGTGACTTTATTGGCAGGGGCAGAAGGATTTGAACCCTCGGCACGTGGTTTTGGAGACCACTGCTCTACCAACTGAGCTATACCCCTGCGATGGCGGAGAAGGTGGGATTCGAACCCACGCACCGGTTACCCAGTCTAACGGTTTAGCAAACCGTCCTCTTGAGCCTGCTTGAGTACTTCTCCAGGCGCTCATTCCAGATCGATGTACAGTATAGTACTGTGGCGGAGAGGGTGGGATTCGAACCCACGGCCCCTTTCGGAGTCACTGGTTTTCAAGACCAGCTCCTTAAACCGCTCGGACACCTCTCCGTCTGTGAGTATTGTCCTCTGAAAAAAAATGGTGACCCATCGGAGACTCGAACCCCGGACACCTTGATTAAAAGTCAAGTGCTCTACCTGCTGAGCTAATGGGTCATATGGCTGGGGTAGCAGGACTCGAACCTACGAATGACGGAGTCAAAGTCCGTTGCCTTACCGGCTTGGCTATACCCCATTTTTAAAAAAAAATGGCGAGCCCACAGGGATTCGAACCCCGGACACACGGCTTAGAAGGCCGTTGCTCTATCCAGCTGAGCTATGAGCCCTTTTATTGGAGCGGATGATGAGAATCGAACTCACGCTATCAGCTTGGAAGGCTGAAGTTCTACCATTGAACTACATCCGCAAAAATTGGAGCGGAAGACGAGATTCGAACTCGCGACCCTCGCCTTGGCAAGGCGATGCTCTACCCCTGAGCCACTTCCGCATAATTATTGGTGGAGGGAGATGGATTCGAACCATCGAAAGCTCCGCTAACGGATTTACAGTCCGCCCCCTTTGGCCACTCGGGAATCCCTCCAAGTATTCAGTTGTAAAAGTCCTTCGGTGTCTGGATCACCGTTCCTGACCTAGCCAGTAGTCATGTCGTATAGTTTGGAGCTGGTGGAGGGAATCGAACCCCCAACCTGCTGATTACAAATCAGCTGCTCTACCGTTGAGCCACACCAGCCCGTACTATCCAACTTACAGTTAGAATTTTATGGCGACCTGGATCGGGCTCGAACCGACGACCTCCAGCGTGACAGGCTGGCATTCTAACCAACTGAACTACCAGGCCTTTTGGTGGGCGCAATAGGGCTCGAACCTATGACCCCCTGCTTGTAAGGCAGGTGCTCTCCCAGCTGAGCTATGCGCCCAAGTAATCGTCATGTTATTGTCTGACACATTTATTTATTATACAGGATAGCCGTTCATGTGTCAAGCTATTTTTTATTTTTCTCATTACCCTTTTGGTCTTTTGGCCTGGCCCCAATCAGATTCTGAAAAAATGGCTCCAAGGGTGGGGCTCGAACCCACAGCCTATCGGTTAACAGCCGAGTGCTCCACCATTGAGCTACCTTGGAACGCCTCATTCGGCTTTCTTGAGCCGTGTTTTATCTTAGCATAAGAGATAGTGACTGTCAACGACAAATCCGCAACAGACTCAGTTTTTTTTGACAAGCTGCATGGCAGCTACTCCTTCTTCTGCTTTGCCTCCGGTAAGATTGGCCATCAGACTTCGCAAAGGATCCGCATCGCCGGGCTCTACGGCCAAAGTCACAGTTACCCTGTCTGTAAAATCCGTTGACAGGATCTGAAATTCGCCGTTTTCAGCCAGGTTTTGGAGTTTTCCGAGATAAGTGTAGTCAAAGGAAAAAGTAAGCAGAGAGAGCTCATGCACCTCGCAGATCCCCACATGGGAAAGAACCTCCTTTGCCGCCCCTGTATAAGCCCGCATCAGACCGCCGGTCCCCAGCTTGATGCCGCCGAAGTATCTGGTCACAATAATGGCCAAATTGGTCAGCCCCTCTTTGGCCATCATCTGCAGCATAGGCACTCCCGAAGTCCCCTGGGGCTCCCCATCGTCGCTGGCCCACTGCTGCTCCTGCCGTTCTCCGAGGATATATGCCGGAACGTTATGATTGGCACTGCGATGTTGTGCCCGAATCTCCGAAAAAAAGGACTCTGCCTCTTCTTTGGTATTTACAGGCCTTACATATGCAATGAACCTTGACTTTTCAATGACAAGTTCGGAACACCCTTCGTCCCGGATCGTCCGATATCGAAACAATTCTTACCCCTTTCCGGAGGATCGTAGGCCTCTAAAGGCTTCGAAAAGCTTCCCAGCGCTGATAATCCTCCATTGCCAGTTCTGTCTCCACGTAAGTCCCCTCCGCCCGGTATTCCAGATTTTCCGGTTTGTATTTGTCCAT
>Ga0302242_1000894_pt1 | contig 25615 bp, 32 predicted proteins | sample AAG_UR_Lys_MG_FD_193510 | JGI IMG/M metagenome (GOLD analysis project Ga0302242, IMG submission 193510) | Enriched activated sludge microbial communities from anaerobic digester in WTTP, New Holstein, Wisconsin, United States - AAG_UR_Lys | ecosystem: Engineered > Bioreactor > Anaerobic >...
CAGGGGGTATCAAAATTGTATGCAGGGGGTATCAAAATTGTATGCAGGGGGGTATCAAAATTGTATGCAGGCATTATACTATTATTCTACTCTTGCAACGCTTTTAAGAAATTTAAACTTTAATGTATTTTAAACTAAGTTAAACATATTAAACAACTACAACCGCGCACGCGCGCGCGTATATATATAAGATAGCAATCATCTTATAGGTAAGTAGCGACTGGCTTATTTTAAGAATTGTTGTTGTTGTTTAATTTTAAAGTTATTTAACCTAAAAACAAACATTATACCCATATTTATTAATATTTTTAGTTGATCGTAGTTTATTCTGATAATGATGCTTATGTAATCCAAAAATACTATAGACTGAAAACATAAAACGCCCATGCCTATTATCTTTTAAAGATTTTAGCATGAGCATTTTAAAAATTCTATATTCAATTTTTGCTTTTAATATATTAGCAAAAGACTATATACTTGATTTTATAAGCTTTTTCAAGGGCGTTAATTTATAAGCTACGCGAATATTACAAATTATCTATATATCTGATAATGCCTGCGGTCGGTCTGTTATCTTGGTAATAAGCCGCAAGACGCACTTATAAAACCTTGAAAACTCAAAAGTGCTTAATAAACGTCATCATGTGAGCCGATATTTAACAAAATATAAGCGCCATCGATCGGGTCAACATCAAAGATAATACGGCAATCGGCAGAAATTGTAAAGGCATAATAGTCTTTTAAAGTTCCTCTAAGCTTGTGATTTTCGAGATGAAGCGCGTGAGGATTAGAGGCAAGTGTCTTAATACGACCTTTAATTTTATCATAAAGTTCAGGGTGTTTTGAAAGAAATTTTGCGAGCTTCTTAGAGAACGTTTTAGCGTTTCTTATTTTTGGCATTGGCGTTCTCCTTATCGACGGCGGCAAAAAGTGCGTCAACACCCTCGATGTAGTTTCCGGCTTTAACATCCTCGCGCGCCTCATCACATTCCTTTTTAAGCTGGGCGCGACGCTTGCGAAGGGCGCGGCGTTTAATTTTATCGGCGAGTGTAATTTGATCATCGAGTTCCAGCTCGTCACAAACACGCAAAATCAAGTTAATAGTAGCGGTCATAAAAATCACCTCGAATATATTCTATCACGTCGGCCTTCAAAAATCAAGTTGTTTGCCGGGTTTTTTAAGTTTTTACTGCTGCTTAAAACATAACGGAGTAAAAAAAAAGGGATTGCTTTCGTGTGGTTCGCCCCTTTTGCCTCCTTTAAATTTATTTCATTTCTAGCCTGTCAATACGCTCTTTTATGGCAAGTTTAGCAAAACCTACAAAAGTGAAGCCGTGCCGCTTTATCACTTCCACCCATGCTTTAGGTACATTGTAGAGATTTACGGAACGGAAGCACTCTTCTTGTGCCTCGCTATTATCGGTTACAGCTGACATTTCTTTGACAGCCTTCTGCGTGGAACCGCTTTTTAATAGTTTTTGCAATGGACTTGTGTTATCTGATTTCTTTGTCATAGGCTTTCGATCTCCTTCAATAATTTTTTAAATTCATCGGCAGCTACCTTTTTTTCACCCATTTCACAAACGCTTTTTCCTTGCTCGAATGCGTCGCGGTATTCCTGACGGCTCGTAAGACGGGCTTTTACGATCTTAAAACAATCTTTATGATCTTCAACGAAGGTTTCCACATCTTTATATCCAGTCGACCTCGCAGCCAGACGGTTTATAATAACATGGGCTTTCAATCCCTTCTTAATTTTTCTTATGTCCTGAATTACGTTCTTAAAGGCCAGCAAACCGCAGAGGTCTAAATATCCGTCGGTCGTCGGCGTTAGAACCACGTCTGCTGCGATTATAGCAAGACGTGTTAGGTCGCTGTCAATGGCGTGCGTGTCAATAATTATAGTACCGCTCGTATCCGTCAATACTTTTTTGAGTTCCTTTGCGCCCTTTATTGTCAATAATTTAAACGGTTCCATGCCGAGTTCTCGCCGGTTGTAGTCGAATATTGTCAGGCTTTTTTGATAGTCAAGGTCGATTACTGATACATCGGCTTTCTTTGATAGTTCGACAGCCAGGTTAAACGCTATTGTCGATTTGCCAACACCGCCTTTAGTACAGACGAGCGCGATTATGCGCGGCCCTTTATGCTTGACTGCGGCGGTTTTGCTTATCACTGCCGCCTTCTTTTTTGCCGGCGTTTTCATTTTTCGCCCTCCATTAATTATATAATCCATCTTTTTCCACGTTATTTCAAGTTACGTTATTTTATGTTTATCGGTAATAAAACCCCGTTATTTAACGCCGAGTTTTTCCCCGTTAATACCCGTTATTATATTCTACGTTAATCTACGTTAAACTCACTTTTAAAACTGAGAATTTCCCCGAACCAGCTTTGCCCCTTCCAGCCACAATATCGAGAAACACATACCACACATATAAAGAACCGCAAACCCTTATCAAACAGCAAAAGTGACCAATAACAGCTAAAGCAAATTTTGGAAATTATTCTCCATCTGAAAGAATGAAAGCCAGTTTTGATGATTTTGAAAAAAAATATGGAGGAAAAGTATTTATAGTTTATAGCATAGATGACAAAATAAAAAATGACGAAATTATTATAGAAATTGAAAAAGAAATTAAACGACTTCAAAGTAATTTTTAGAAAAATATGGTTAATGAAAGTGGGTTAATTTATTATGAAGAGTTTTATCCAGTAAAATCTAAACCAATAATCGACGAAATAGATAAAGTCCTTGCCGAACATTACGGATTTACTGACGAAGAACTTGACTTTATTATCAACTATGATATAAAATATAGGATGGGCAAAGAAGTTGAAGGAGAAGACGGTGAGGACGAATGAAAAATATAGATAATCTTCCAAAGTCATCTGATTACATTAAGTTTTTAACCGATCTAAAAGGACGAATTCACGCATCACAGATGCGCGCCGCGCTTGCCGCTAATTCCGAATTGATATCGCTTTATTGGCACATTGGCAAATGTATCTGTTTTTTTCGCCGACTTCTGAATTTGTCCCACAGGTCGCGGGACAATTACCGTGGGGCCATATACGCGTTATTCTCGCAAAAATTAAAGACCAATCAATTGCTGAATTTTACTTAAAATCGGCTATTGAATTTATTTGATTGATAGATATTCTTGAAATGTAAATAGAGCAAAAATTATATAAACAGTCGGAAAAATTAATTACCGGTCACCATTGAAAAGCCGGCAAAAATTTTTCGGAGCGAAGCCTCCGCAGGCGCCGGAGGCGCCGAGGCAGATCGCTTTGCCATCCGTGGCGCGCTCTGCACTAGTACATCCTTGTACGTCGGACAGCGAGCGGAGAAAAGATTTTTGCCGGCAACAAAGCAAAAAAAAATTACGATTATGACTATGTTGGCGCTTGTAAATATTTCGCCGGAGAAAAAGGGTTTGACGAAGTAAGATATCCAGAACTCATATTGAATTATCTGAAAAAATACCATGAAATAAATAACTCCGAAGTAAGGCAATTGCTTGGCGTGGATAAATTCAAGGCGTCAAAATTATTGAAAAAACTTAAGGAAAGCGGCCATGTCGAAAGATTCGGCGGTGGAGACCGGGCCGCTAAATACGGGCTAATCAAGAAATAAGCGGGTATCCGGCAACGAATTTAGTTGCCGGCAACTAAAAAAACGTCAGTTTTGTTACTGGCAACTGAAAAGGTTTATTAGCAACAAAAGTTATTTAAAGTTTCTTTTTCATTTCGTGCGGGTAACTTGCTAATCAGATATATTTTAAAAATTCAAGAAATTAGGGTGATTTTGTGAAAGTAATAACATTAAAAACTGTATCTGTAAGTATTTTGTTGTTTGTATTATTAATATCGGCTTATGTTGTTCCGGTATTTGCGGCATTTAACGGCGGCTATAAAACGATTAATCTGGCTTCTTTTTTTGGAGAATATAAAAGTTCCGCGTTTATTTTATATAACTGCGAAACTGGAAGAACTTATGTTTATAACTATGAATTAGCGCAAAAGCGGATATCGCCCTGTTCTACTTTTAAGATACCTAATTCTTTAATAGGGCTTGAAACAAAAGTTATTTCGGGCGAAAATCATGTTATAAAATGGGACGGCACGCCTGGTTATTTTAAAAGTTGGAATTGCGATCATACACTGGCTTCGGCTATTAAAAATTCGGTCGTATGGTATTATCAGGCGCTGGCTAAAGAAGTAGGCTTTAAGCGAATGAAAAGTTTTATAGACTTGATCCAATATGGCAATATGGATATCTCCGGCGGAATATCACAATTCTGGCTTCATGGGCCCGGCGGCAGCCTTAAAATTTCAGCATTTGAGCAGGTCGAGTTTCTTAAAAGTCTGCTTTTTGAAAAACTTCCGACTACGATTGAAAATATGAAGATTGTAAAAAAAATAATCGAACTCGACCGCAACGAAAATTATCTTTTAAGCGGAAAAACCGGATCGGGTATGGAATCAGGCCGTCATGCTTGCGGCTGGTTTGTCGGAACAGTTGAAAATAAAAATGCGCGATATGTATTTGCGTCGGTGATAGAATGCGGTTACAAACTTGAAGAAAAGCCGCCGATGGGTATGGAAGCGAAGAAAATAACCATATCGATATTAAAATCGCTTAAAATAATTAAATGAAAATAATAGATAGTTCCGGCAGCTGCGTCTCCGCGCGAAGACTTGCTTGAAGGAAAACCTCTGAACGTGGTTGAATTTGCGGTTAATTTTGATCAGATAAGAGACAGCAGAGCTGAAGAATATCTTTGATTCGGACGAATTGATTGAGTAATAAGTTAGTTCTATTTTGGAACATACTGTGATTATAGTAAGTATATAACAAAAAGTATTATAACCTTGATGTCGTTATTTCAGTTGATATTGATTTGCTGGCGCATTGGCAAATTAATTATCGGTCATCATTTGTAAAAGCCGGCAAAAATTTTTCAGAGCGAAGCCTCCGCAGGCGCCAGAGGCGCCGAGGCAGAGCGCTTTGCCATCCGTGGCACGCTCTGCACTAGTACATCCCTGTCCGTCGGACAGCGAGCGGAGAAAAGATTTTTGCCGGCAATAAAGCAAAAAAATTATTTTACGATTATGACTATGTTGGCGCTTGTAAATATTTCGCCGACCCGGAATTAGGCACACCACATTATCGTAACTATCGATTAAATCGATAGATGCAACGCACCACGCCTCAAAACGCGCCTCCAGCGACGCCAATTCGGTCAAAATCCGGCGATTCAGCATCCTAAACCCCCCCCAATTCTGCCATATTCAGCCGAATCTCGCTTTCCATTAAATCGCGTCCAAACAACCGTTAAAACCAATAGCGGGCGCGCCGTTAAACAGGCGAGTTCTTTCCTGCCAGAAAGGAAGGCTCAACATCGTATAATCGACGATAGGCGCAGGCCCTCCGCTTCGCTTCGGGAACGCCTGGCGGCGTTCGCCTATCTAACGATTATACGAAATTTCGCTGACGCGGCCGTTCGCCCCGGCGCAGGTCCGGCGGCTCGTTCCTCGCACGCCTTCCCACAAGGTATCTTCTCCATTTTCAAAAACCCTGACTTCGATTTAAAACAAACATTTTTATAAAATATGGTTAAAATACAAGTTAATACAGTGTTGACTTATCTTGTATTTTTATGTATAATCGCCTTATGAAAAATATTTATTTAATTTTTATAACCATATTTGTATTGCTATTCAAGGCTTTGCCTGTATTTGCTTTAGAAGCCGAACGGACAAACAATTTTCTTTCTGATGTTAAAAACTATGTTTATAAAAACCAATTAAAAGTTAAAAATCAAACCATTATAAAAGATCTTACGAATATTAAAATTAAAATTTTAAAGCAAATTAACCAGGCTCCTTCATTATACGATGAACTGCAGAACTTTGCCATCGCTAACCGTGGTTTATCTTATTTATTTAACGACATGTTAAAAGACTTAAAAGAAAAACAAAAATTCGAAATTCTTCAAAAGCATTCAAACAACGGATCGAACGCAACACTGATTAAACGATCAAAAACGTCGCTAAAATACAGGCTAACTATGGCCGAGCAAATGTTTTACTATTTTAAATTTACTTCTCGCTTCGTTTCGGCTGCAAATAGGTTTATAGAAGAATCGCCGGAAATTTTAAAAGAATACGAGAGTATAAAAATAGAGTTTTCCTCAATAGAAGACATAGAAACCTTAAAACAAAAAGGCCCGGCTTTATGCAAACGTTGTGAAAAGCTCCTTTTAAATCAAACAGGCGGATTTCATAATATTGAACGTTTTGAAAACGTTGCGATAATAGCCGCGGCAATAAATGTAAGGCTTAACTCAGACGATTGGGAAAGTGCCGATTCGTCCGATTTAAAGATACGTCTAATTAATCGCCTGGCCGAATTATATAGATTGGCTCCTCACTTTAAACATAAATGTCTGCTGACAATAGCTTTAAGCAACGCTTATCTTAATATAGGTTTGCCGCATGAGGCTTTATCCGCTTCATATAGCAATAAAAATGATTTTTATGATAAATTAACCGATAATGAAAAAGCTGATTTTATATGGTATATGGCAAATAATCTTGCTCTGGAATGTTCGCCGGGAAACGAGCGCAGCTTAAAAATAGGCATAGAATGTTTTTATGAATGTTGCCGTTTAATAGATGCTGATACAGGTATCGATGAAAATGCAAAAGCAAACCGCAAGGCTGAAATTTATCTTGAAGCAACATCTGTTTTATACGAAAAAAACGAAAAATACTTTGAAGCGATTACAGAACTTGATAAAATTATTAACGATGACAAGGTTTATGCATGGATCAAAAACAACGCTTTAGAAAAGAAAAAAGCGCTTCAAACTTTTCTAACTCTTAAAATCAATGTATTGTTCAGTAATGAGTTTATGTCCGGAAAATGGAAAATAATAGATAAGCCTTACAAATACATTCCGTTATTAGCCGGCCAAAAACTTAAGTTAAAAGTAGAGCTTGAACAGCCTTCGGAAAGCAATATTCAGTTTGATTCCGTTAACTGGTATGGTGAAATCCAAACAGCCGAACAGGAATTTGAACTTTCGTTTTCAGAACCAGGCAAAAAACGGTTAAGGGTGGAAGTCGAGTTACTTGGAAAAACAATAACAAGAAGTTTTGCTGTATACGTTAAAAACAAACCTGAGGGATTAAGTGATGTTAGCTTTGCAAAAAAAAATCCAATTGAAACGTTTAAAGCACTTTCAAAAAAATTAATCGGGGCACAAACAATGGTTGAAGAATTAGAACCATTTAAATGGGCAGCCGAAACTTATAAAAATAATGGTTCTCATAATGGAATTCAAGACGCAGCTCGTCATGCTTATTGGAATTGTTTACTTACAAGATATTTTGGTGAAGATTATGCCAAGGGTATAACAGACGGGCATGAAGTAAATACTTCTTCAGAATTATTTGCTGAGGTTATTATGGATTTACACAATAACGAAGAAGGTCGGAAAATAGCTCAAAAACACTCACATGATGCCGGCAACAATTATGATTGTTGTCGTAACGCTGTGATAAACGCCGTTCGTAATGGTTATACCTTATATTTTGATGATCTTGCTAATTCGAATAAAGATGTTTTATTATTACCAACTAATAACAAATAGAGGTATTTTATGAAAAAACTACTTATAGTTGCAATTTTTTTGATAGTCGCATTTTTTACAGTACAGGTAAAAGCTTCTGTTCTAAACGAATTCATTCCTACCGAACTCCAAAATATAGATTTAGAAATGAATTATACTGATTTTAAATTGCTTTATCCTGAAGCTAAAAATATTGGAAATTCTTCAGAAACATTTTGTATATTAGAAATTTCACATGATGAAATATGGAATGGCTGCATTTTAATTTTTAAAGATGAAAAACTAAAATATATTGCCGTTTTAAGACAAAAATCTGATGATGTAATTGATGCTAACCAATATTTCAATATTGAACAAAAAATACTTCCAATATTAAAAAAATTAATAAAAGTTTTTGGCCGAACTATTATTAAAAAAATTAATAAAAAGAAAGATAATTTAACGATTTCTCATGAGCCTATAATAATTTGGGAATCTAAAAAAACTAAAATTTGTTTAGGTTATACTCCACCTCAGTTTATAAGTAAAGTTCAAAATCCAAACATAATTTTAGCTGTAATTGCTGAAGGCGAAGATTTTTCTTCTTATTTTCAAGAGTTACATAATCCAGAAAATAGTCAAATAACCTTTGACGAAATGTTAAACACAAGCATAAAAGATGTACTTTATGGCTCTATTGAAGTAAAAATTAAGTAGCAATTATTTTGAAATTATTATAATAAACTCAAGTTTCTTTCCGTCCTGTCTTAAATGAAGTCTGTCGCCGTTTCACTGCGGAATTGCCAAGCAGTTCTGTTCTAAGTGCGCGCTCGCTTGCAGCTCGCACTGCCCGCCCCAAGTTATGTTCCCCATTTTCAAAATACTCATAAAAATAAAAGCATTAAAAAAATGCGTATAACGCATTTTAAGAGGCCTCCGAATCGCCAGACGACTCAAACTACCTTTTTGCTTTTTGCGTTCGTTATAGCTCCGCTTACGGCATCGAAATTTGTTATTTTTTAGGGGAATAGAAAAACAGTTCTGTCTCGATTAAAATTTTTGTCTTGAACAAACCCGGCCGCCCCGCGGCGAGAGTTCTGCGAAGAACAGCCGGCTGATGACCGCGATTGTTTTAACTGCCGGCCGTTCTTCCGGCCGGCGACAAAGTTTCGCAGGCGTCGGGCGGCCTGGAGTTTGTTGTCTTGATTTTAATTTAAAAATTAGTTTTAAAAGATTTAATCAGATCATTAAACTTGATTTAATCATTATCATTGTTTTGATAACTATTATTTTCTGAATTTTCCATATAAATTTTTGCCATTCTCATTTCGATCATCGAGTCACGAATAAAAAATGGATTACCTGGATGTTCTTTTGAGTTAAGCTCTTTAGCTTTCTCATAAAGAGCGTCGTATTTTTCCGGAGGAAACGACCTGACAATATCCAACGCTATTTCTTCACGCTTCTTTTGACTTTCATTATCTTTCACGGCCACCGATTGAGCCTTTTTTTCTTTTGCTTTCTTTGCTTCAATTTCTATATCAAACCCGGCATAATTTTTATTTAAGGCGTTTATCGCGTAATACAATGGATTTTCTTTTGCTTTTTTAAACGCATAACGTAGATTCAGTCCTATATAATCGATAGCCTTGCCTTCGCTGATCCTCTTAATAATCTCGTCTATCAGGGACTTTACTTTGTATTTTTCCGGTATCTCTTTTAAAATTTCTTCTGGAATGATTAGTTTGTTTTCAGTTTCAAGTTTTTCAAACAGATCGCCATTAAGACCTGACTGTTTTGGTTTTAATTCTGTGTTTTTTTCGTATGTCAGATCACCGGTCTTTTTCGTTACAAAAAAGCGAATGCTAGAGTATTTATTTCCAACTCCTCTTTCTTTACTCAATTCAAAATGGCAATAAATATCGGTTTTTTCATTCACTTCTTTTGTGGCAACTTCAAGAACACGTTTCTTAAAATCATTAAAACACTTATATTCATTTTTTTTTATTCCAACCAAATTTTTAAAATCTTCAATAGACATTATAGGCACGGAAGGAGACGTTAAATAATCTCGAAGTAATTCATACAAAATTATTGAATAAGAGCTTTTAAATCCAGCAATTAAAATTATATCTATTGGAGCATATAATCGTGGATTTATAAGTTTATCTCTTAAAAAATCAGGAAACTCGAAAACTATATTTCCTTCATTCGGAACAATTTTAACTCTGGATAATAAAGACATATAATCCCACACTTCGTTTTTGTCTTTATTCAGGTAATTAAATTCAAGTTTTATATCCGCTAGTCCTTTCAAACTCTCTTTTAATTCATTATTGCCGATCATACTTATATTACAAAATTTCTTAAGCGTAGAAAAAGTTATATTATAACTGTCTTGTGGTCCGTTTTTTTGCATCGTGTATATAAGGGAATTAATGATCTTTCGCTGAATTGCTGATAACATTTTTGCATGAACCTGTATTAATGCGCTATTTTTCTTTATTATCATTGATTTTCCGCTATTCATGCTGATCTCCTTGTTTTTCAAAATCACGGTTAAATTATACCAAATACGGACATTGTTGTCAAGTGATGTCGGGGTTAGCTACTGAAAATGTCGGGGTTAGCTACTGAAAATGTCGGGGTTAGCTACTGAAAATGTCGGGGTTAGCTACTGAAAATGTCGGGGTTAGCTACTGAAAATGTCGGGGTTAATAAAGGTATTATACAATGTTTACAACACTTTTTGGATTCTTAAACGGTCTTAAACGGTCTTTAAACAATATTTAAACAACTACAACACGCGCGCGTACTTAACAAGAGAATTGCCATCTTATAGGTAAGTAGCGCTTGGCCTATTTTAGAAATTGTTGTTGTTGTTTTATCTTAAAATTATTTAACCTAAAAACAAACATTACACCCATATTTATTAATATTTTTAGTTGATCGTAGTTTATTCTGATAATGATGATTATGTAATCCAAAAACATTATAGCCTGAAAACATAAAATGCCCATGCCTATTATCTTTTAAAGATTTTAGCATGAGCATTTTAAAAATTCTATATTCAATTTTTGCTTTTAATATATTAACAAAAGACTATATACTTGATTTTATAAGATTTTTCAAGGGCATTAATTTATCGGCTGCGCAAATATAACAAATTACATACATACCAGAAAACACTCAAGGACAGTCTATTGTCTTGAAAATGGTTCTGCATTAACGATTATTAAACCTTGAAAACTCAAAAGGCTTATTTAATGAGCTTTTATTTTTATCATAGCTAAAATAAATCAGGCTTTAATAAACGTCGTCATGCGGACCTATATCAAATAGAACGAACGTCCCGTCATTGTCAGCATAAAAAACAAGTCGGTTATCTTGATCAATAGAAATAGCATTAAAATCTTTAAGAGTGCCTTCGAGCTTGTGATTTTTCAATTTAAGGTTTTGCGGCTCATCACGCAACAAGCAAACACGCTCGTAAAAGCGTTTTCGGAGTTCGGGATGTTTTTTAAAAAACTTTTCGAGAATTTTAATAAAAGCCTTATTCCAACTAATTTTCGGCATAGCCGACCGCCTTCATAAGGTTATCGATACCTTCTAAGCATTTTCCGGCTTTACAATCAGCAATGGCGCGGCGGCCACGGGCGGCAATGGCACGGCGGCGTTTTTCTCTGGCGGCATTTTTAAGTATATCGATAAAAGTTTCCAGATCATCAAGTTTAAGTTTTCTGCTTTCATCAACGAGGGTTTCGAACGTCATAATAATCACCTCAGTTACATTTTATCATATCCTTAGCTATAAAGCAAATTAGAGTGGCAAGGAAAATTTATTTTATAAGACCGTCGCGTTTAAGTTTTTCTTCCATGGCATTTCTGGCAAACTTCGAAACGGCCATTGAGTTTTTATTTATGGCTTCGATCCATTCATGAGGGACGCTATAAATCATTATTTTGGCGCCGTTTTCCTTTTCGGATTTTTTAATATTATGCTTTACTGCCGAATCGTTTATAACTTCTTTCATAGCCATTTTATTAATAGTCGTTGTCATTTTAAAACCTCCCTGGCGAGCGCTATTATTTCAGTGGCGGCTTCTCTTTTCCTCGTAGCTTCTGTTACGCCCTGGCCTTTTGTGAATATGTGGCGATAATCATTGCGTTCTTTAATTACTGTTTTTAAAAGGGTTAAAGTTTTATTATTGTCTTTTACCTGGTTTATAATCTCTGCAGTGCTTGCCCTTGGTGGCAAGTGATTAATTAATACATGTGCCTTTAAGGACGGCTTAGCCTTCTTCATCGATTTTAAATATTCGTTAAACATAAGCAGGCCGTAAATCTCAACCTCTGAATCTGATATCGGGGTTATAACCATATCTGATAATAATATTGCCATACGGTTCAAATCACTATCAAAAGCGCCGGTGTCAATAATTAAAATACCGGCATTTTCTTTTATGATCTTTTTGAGCGCTTTGTCATTTTCAGCTCTAACAATATTAAGTGGCTCAAGGCCGTTGCTCTTTCTGATTTTATTAAAAAGCGTTGCAGATTTTTGATAGTCTAAATCTAAAACCGTGACTGCATACCGACGGTTTAATTCAATGGCCAGATTGAGCGCTATAGTTGATTTGCCCACGCCGCCTTTACTGCAGGCTATAGTTATTATTTTTCTCATGGTTTGCCCCCGCTAATTATTATTATATACCTTTTCGGCAAAAAAAACAAACTATTAATAACTAATTAAGGCGTTTATTAGTTATTATTAGCTATTTATGTCGTTATATGTTTTTTATTAATGTTTAATATCTTTTATACACAAACACTTATATTAGTTATAAAACACTATTGTATTTGTTGCAAAAGCATTATAAACAATAAAAATTTATAATTTTACCGAACCACCAAACCACTTCTCAGCAACAATATTGAGAAACACATACCACACATATAAAGAACCGCAAACCCTTATCAAATAGCAAAAGTGACCAGTTCTTTTTTATTAGCGCTGATAATAATAATATTGCCTTTTTCGATAACATATAACTGTTTTTGATCCGCTATATTTTTAATCGCGTCTTTGTAATAAACATCCATGAATTCGACATATATTTTTCCTGTTACCGATTTATCGACTAAAAGATTAATTCCGGCTTGTTTTGCAATTATCTTAAATAATAAAACGATGTCATCGCCGCCTTCTTTTGTGCGAAGAGTAATGTATTCAGCGGCATAAACCGTATTGAACGTTACAATTATTGAAATTAGAATTATAAAAAAAATAGAAGTTTGAACTATAAAGTTACGGCCTGTCATGTTAAGCTCCTTTTTTTCGAAAATATATTTCAAAATATCATATTTATAGATGAATTGTCAATGCATTATAATATATTCATGAAAAAAATATATGTTTTTGGTTAGAAGTTTTGATTGCCGGGTTTCTGACAAACTTATCACGGCCTTCTGGTTTTGACGAACTTGATTTTTATATTTATTTTCGGTATAATGATAAATATTTAGAGAAAATAGTGAAAGTGAAAGGGAGGCTGTTTATGCATATTCTTGGAATTGTAGGTTCCATGCGCAAAAATAGGCACACGAATTTTTTAGTAAATAGCGTTATAGATAATATTAAAATTTCGCTTCCTTCAACGACTTCTGAAATTATATATGCGTTCGATAAAACCGTTGAACCGTGCCGCGTGGTATGTAATAAATTTTGCTCTGAAAATTCTTATAGATGCATTAATGCCGATGGGGCGATGGAAACGCTTGAAGCTATGATAAAAGCGGACGCAGTGGTGATAGGGACGCCGTTATACTTTCGCAGCGCTCCGGCTAAATTTTATACGCTGGTTGAAAAATTAATAGCGATATTTTTTAATTATGAAGCCGGAGGTAAAGCGGCAGTTGAATCTCCCCTTAAAAATAAACCCTGTGGGCTTATAGGCGTGGCTGAATATTCTAATCCGCATCAAATGCTTGAATATTTGCATGATTTTTGTTGTTTGCTTAATATGAATCCCGTTAAAATATCTAAATTTCCTTATCTTGGTGTTAGCGGCCAGGGCGAGGTAACTGAAGATCAAATATTTAAACCGCTTGAAAGAGCGAAAGATCTCGCGGAGGAATTGGTAAAAGCACTTAAAATCAAAATGAGTTAAAAATGTTAATTATAAATTGTCCTGTGGAATAAAAAAAATAAAAATTATTTGAAAGAGGATAAATCTTGTTTTTAAATGTATCACATCCACCTAAGTACCGATTAAATCGCCACATACACTGCACCCCGCCTCAAAACGCGCCCCCGGCGACGCCAATTCGCCCAAAATTCAGCGATTCAGCTTCCCAAAAACCCCCCAATTCTGCCAAATTTAGCCGAATTCCATATTCCGCCAAATTGCGTATAAACAAACACTAAACAGTATCAATCACCACTTGCACAGTCTCACTCTCAGTCCCCGCAGGTGTGTTCTTTCCTGCCGAAAAGCGGGGCTCAACATCGTATAATCGACGATAGGCGCAGGCCCTCCGCTTCGCTCCGGGAACGCCTTGCGGCGTTCGCCTATCTAGCGATTATACGAAATTTCGCTGACGCGGCCGTTCGCCCCGGCGCAGGTCCGGCGGCTCGTTCCTCGCACGCCTCCCCAGAGGGTATGTTCTCTATTTTCAAAAACCCTGTCCGCGGGCGCGCCGCAACCAACTCGAAAAATCCTCTCGCTCATACTATTTCCGTTTAAAAGAATTAAACAGTTTTAACCAAAAGTCCAACTAACACAACAGTTTTACTCATGTTGCCGACGAAAAACAAATTGACAGACTACGATTTTTAAGTTATGATTACAGCATAATATTTTTTTATTTCAAATTAAGGAGCGTTATGTTGAAAACACCTTATTTATCTATAAAAAATCAAAAGTTTTTATTGTTTGTTATAGCTATTCTGATTTTCGGCCTTAACCATACAGTTTACGCCGAAGGGCTTTCCGGATTAAAAGAGTCCTTAAATAAAGGCAAAATTAAACAAATCCTTAAAAACAATCCAGATCAGCAGCCGGGTGATATTAAAAATTCATCGTCTGAGCTGTCTTCTACAATTAAATTACAACCAAAGCCCAATATATTAAAACCGTCAAAAACATCGCTTTTAGATTCATCCGAAGCTATCGAAAAATATATTATACAGGTTAAAAACTCAAAAACATTTAAAAAAGATTTTAAGTTAAACGGCGGTTCGCTTAAAAAGGCTCTTTTAAAAATTTCTAAAAATAATAAGAACAAACTTAAACGAATAGGGGAAAAAGTACAACCCGTCATATTAGAAGACGATCATCAACAAAAACAAACATCCAGGATATGGATATCTCCTTTACCGGCTTCATTTCCGCCAGAAACAAAAGATACGGTTGAACTGGAGGCAATCCAAGATGTAATTAATTTTTATGGTTTCATTAATGATCCCGAATTCTATAATGACAGCCTTATAAACCTTATAACAAAGATGGTTCAAATCGAGTATATATTGTTGGATGCATATGAAGAATATTCCGAATATCCTTACCTGTGTGCGCTTTTAAAATTTTATTGTACCGAAATGAGAGTAAGCATTCTGGGGACTTATGATGCCAACTATACGGCTGAAAAAAAATTCGATCAAATATATGAGACGTATAGCGCTAATATGCATGACAATGAATGTTGCCGTGAAATTTTAGATATGGCTTTAATTAGAAAAAACAAAATAGTTTCAATCATAAATAATGAATTAAACCAACGAATTAATGAGGCTGAAACGCACATAAGCGACGTTAATAGCTATATAGAAGAGATGAAAGATACTATTTATCCATCTGAGTATTATGCGCCGACTAAAGAACACATTGAAGCTGTTTATAGTGAAATTATTTCATCTTACGAGACAATTATATCATCCCATCTCAAAAAAGGCGAATACAAAGAAGCTCATCTCAAATTGCTTGAAATGGAGAAATATTATTCTGAAACGCCTACTAAATTTAAAGTTAAATACTGGAAAGAAGTTTTTAACCCGGTTACTCAAAAATATGAAAAAGTTGAACAATCCAAAACTTATGATATTAAGAAACTCACCAGGCATTATTTTGCCGCGATAAAATCATATGTTAGTAATGGCGGCGATTATAGTGAAATTGACGAAGAATCGAGCGAAACCGTTTTAAAAGATATTAACTCTTACATCGATAAAGTTAAAGCATATGTGCCTTCTGCCGACGAAGAATGCAGTCCTGAAATATTAAAACATTATCAAGAGCAAATTGACAATAAATTTTCATCATCAGAAACAAACGATCATTATTACAGTCAGAACAGAAACATAACCAAAATGTATTTTACAAAAAAAGAAAACAAAGAGCTCGATTCGCAAGATATACCAGATCCCAGGGATAATCTAACCTTGCGATGCGTGACCGATTCTAAAGGCCCGTTATATAAATTTAATCAGGATGTCGTTAGCACAATATCGTTATCGACAAATGGAACAAACAAAAGAATTAAAACGCTTAAACTTAAAAAAGATTGGTTTTATGGCGGAAATTATTATGCAGTTTTTCGACCGAATGAAACCGATGTTCCTAAAGATGATGTTAAAAATTTGATTAACAACGAAGAAGATGCTTTTAAAGAGAGTATTGCAGTTTTTACCTGTGATAATAAACCAGATGAAAGCATATTGCCGATTTACAATAATACTTACTTTAAGCACCAGGCAGGGCATTCAAATACAACTGAAACAAAGTTTGACGTAAATACAAAAGATTTCAGCAAAATAATATTTAAAAACTCAGTAAGTTTTTTAAAAGCAGGTGGAGCCGAATATATTTTGGCTATGAAAAACAACCTTAAAGCATATGCTTTAATACGTAATCAAGCAGACTGGTTTTTAATTGATGCGCATGGCCGAGTTGATAAATATCCTGATGGCGGCGTTAGTGATGACGGCACTAATCCGGTTTATATAACGCCCGATCAACTATATAATAATGGAAAATCAGAATATACTGAAGACATTAAAATTCTTATTCTACTTGCTTGCGGAGTACTAAAATGGCAAGATTCTGATGATATGACTTTTGCTCGAGGTTGGCATAAGGTAATGAGTGGAGAAAAGCAAGCGATTTTAGGATATCATTGCAAAATAAGCTCAGATTTCGCACGTGCAGCCTTAGCTAATTTTAATACATATATTGAAAAAGCTACTTACGAGTTACAAGCAGAAGAAGTTATTGCACGCTGGGAAATTGTTCACGAAGATATGTTTAAAAAATATTTAAAATTTAAGGATGGCGATCCCGAATATCAAGAGGGTGGCGAGAAATATGTAAAGGGAATTGAAAACTATATAGATGGTGCTTATTATAGTGACATTAATAGCAAATTCTGGACTGGTGGTGGAATAGAAAGAATCCCCGTAACTCGTAAAGAACGTAACAAACCAACCGAATTTCTTTTTAAAATTAAACCAAGTTTTAAATTATTTTAAGGAGATAAATTATGAAAATTATAAAAATAATTTTGACAATACTTATAATCACTCAATTTTCCTCTGCTGCTTTTGCACAGGATAGTACCGAAACTACCGTTGAAGTATATGTTAATCAGTTATTCACTAATCTTCAACAAATAATTAGCTCACCTTCAGAAGAATATACTGAACAAAATATGCATAAAGCTATGGATTATTCCGTTGAAATATTAAAATTAGCACCAGGCTCACTTGCTGCATATTGCACGCTTGGTCAGTATGATTTTACATTAAAATATCGATTTGGTGATAAAGCTAAAGAAAAATATAAACAATTAAAAGATAAGTATCTCAATGAAATTGAAAATTTTAATGATGATGTTGCCGAAAAACTTATTTTAATGACTTTATTATATGAATTTGATCCTGAAAATGATAAAAATTATGCTATAAACAGGAAAAAGTGCCTTGATGTATTGAAAAAAATGAAAAATGAATGCCAAAACAATGATTATGCTGCTTTGGCATTAGCAATTTTACTTGATCGAAAATACGACAAATATAACGAAGAATTTATGCGAAGATACCCTAATCATCCCGCTATACCTCTTATTGAATTAGGAAATTCGATGTCTGAAAATTATCAAGAAAGTATTGAAAAAATATTAAAATTAGCTGAAAAACATAAAGATGTAGTTATGCCTGATGGTATACCTTTTAAGGTAGATTGCTATAGCGCAGTTTCTTCATTTTATTACGAAATGGGCAATAAAGAAATGGCCCAAAAATATTTTGAAAAAATTGAAAAAGAATACCCTAACTATATCTATTTGCATGAATTAAAAGAAAAATTAACGCCCAAACTCACGCGGGAACAATTAATGGGTAACTAACTTTTAAATCATCAAAATACTTAAACCCTCGCCCACCTTCTGTCCTGCCCTAAACATCGCCCGCCGCCGCCTCGCCGATAACCCGGGCCTTATGTAAACTTTCGCCCGGCCTGGCGGCCGTGCTCAGACCGCTCGCCGCATCGTGCGGCTCGCTTTTACATAAGACGGGGTTATCGGCGCGCGCCATCCCTGGCGCTAACGGCGGCGGCTAATTGCCAGACTGTTCTGTCTAAGTGCGCGGGCGCGCTCGCTTGCAGCTCGCACTGCCCGCCCCCAAGTTATGTTCCCCATTTTCAAAACACTTAAGAAAATAAAAACACTAAAATCGAATGCATATAACGCGTTTTAAGGGACCTTCCAATCCGCAAACTACTCAAACTACCTTTTTATTTTTTGCGTTCGTTATAGCTCCGCTCTCGGCCTCGAAATTCGTTATTTTTTTTCAGGGAATAGAAAAGCAGTTCTGTCTCGATTAAAATTCTTGTCTCGAATTAACCCGGCCGCCCCGCGGCGAGGGTTCCGCGAGCAGCAGCCGGCTGCTGCCCGCGATTATCTTGACTGCCGGCCGTTCTTCCGGCCGGCGACAAAGTTTCGCCGGCGTCGGGCGGCCTAAAGTTATGTTATCTTGACTTTAACCTTAAATTTAGTTAAAATAAGATGATTTTTAAAGTTTGAAAGGACTTTTTATTTATGCCCGAATCTATAACTAAACCAAGCACCATAGAAAACTTTATGAAAGCCAATACTAGTTTGAGGATCGGAGCCGATTCTATTAAAGAATTCCATACAAACTTAGATATTATCGCTGCTGCTATAACCAATGAATCTGAAAAAGCGGCGAAGGCGGCCGACCGAAACACAATACAGCCAGGCGATGTTAAAACCGCAATAACAGCCGTCACCGGCTCAATTTCTGATTTAAAACACCTGTTTAAGCAACTTGAAAAGTTAAATGCAAAAAGCACCGCCGATTTATCCGTTATGATTCAAAATTGGATCGATGCTAATTAATGAAAAGAGTTTTTAATCTTGATTAAAAAAGACATTATTAAAAAATTAGTTAACATTCATAATATTTCCGCGCGTGAGGCCGCGGCCATTTTTCAAACATGCCTGGACGAAATCGCCGGGGCTTTGATCAAAGACGATACGGTTGAGTTTCGACGCTTCGGAATTTTTAAAACGAAAAAGCAAAAGCCGAGAATTATAATTCATCCTACAACTGGAAAAAAGATCAAGCGGCCGGCTAAAAAAATTGTTTTATTTGAAACCAGTTCTAATTTAGATAAAAAATTAAATTTAAAGATTAAACTTTAATTATTGAGGCTCACCTCAAATAATTTTCTTGCTTTTTTAAAATTTTTATTATAGAATCATATACACATAAAAACAAAAATAACTCACGCCGAAACATGAGTTATCTATTGTTTAGGCTAACACAAAAATATAAAAACCACCACAGCTGTTATTTTTTTATAATAGCCTTTGTTTATTCATTTTTAACTTATTTTACATGAATAAATAAAAAATGTCAAGCGAAAAAGTGTTAGCCCTCAAAAAAAAAGTTTGGGGGAATTTATAGTGAGTAATTTTACCGATTCTAAGATTAATTCTTTTTTTACGATTCCTAATAATCTCAACAATCTTTTCAGTATTCCTAATTCTGAATTTAAAGTTTATTGCGCTTTACGAAAAGCCACATTCGATAATAAAAACTTTTTAATTTTAACTGGAAACGTTAAAAAATTGATTCTAAACATTCTATCCGATACCTATTCTTCTTTTAAAACTATAAGACGAATAATTAACCAATTAAGAGATCGAAATCTAATAAAACTGACTCAATCAGACTTAGGTTTAAAAATAATTTTTCTCGAAAATAGCGAAGCTCCAATTCAGCACTCTGACCCAATTCAGCACCTTGAATTCCAAAATAACGCTAATCCAACACCCGAATCATCCCTTTTAAGCGCTAACCCAACACCCCCCTTATATGAACTTAAGAATAAGAAAGATTCTAAAGAAGATACGGAGTTATCTAAAGAAAAAAAAGTTATGTCTAAAAATTCATTCATTCTAAATAACTCGACCAACCCAAAAGAAAAACAACAAGACATAAGAATGAATGAATCACCCTTGGTTAAAATTATTAAACCGACCATAGACCAAAAATACATAAAAGCTATTGAGCAACTTACTGAATTCAAAAAATATAAACCGGACGAGCAAACTAGCATACATCGATTTATACATAAAGCCAAAACTAAAAACATTGATCCGACAATTATAGACGATTATTGCAGGTCCATAATTTTCAACAAAACCCCATCCAACATGAAAAATCCTAAATATAAGCCGATCTTAAACATCAAAAATTACTCTTATGCAGCATTATTCAATAACATGAGCATTTATCATAAAATGGATAATCCTAATTTCCCGTTTGACATCAGGACCCAGGACGAACTTAAACATGAGCAACGCCAAAAAGAAACAATAGAAAAACAAACATTGGAACAGCAAACCTCGAAAGCAATAGAAAACACTCAAGAAAACTTCTTAACCAAGTTAAAATACTTACAGGACCTTTTCAAAGAAAATTTTGAAGCATTACTAACAAAAGCTAAATTGGCGGTCGCACGCATTAAAAACTACAACCCATTATTTGTTCCGGAAATCGATGCCGTCGAAGAACTTTATAACAATCATAGTATTTATGACAGTACTGCTATCGCTGTTTAAAGTCATATAAAAAATAGACGATAACTTATTCAGGAGGTGATTATATGACTGCTAATTCCAAAAGCAATACTTTAGCAATAAAGCCTAAAACAAAGGGTATTCAAAAGAAAAAAGAATTAATTAATAAAATACAGAAACCTAATTCCAAAAGTATTGCTAAAGCAATAAAAAGCAATAAAAAAGAAAATTGCGAAAGCAATACTTCGGCAATAAGCACTAAAACAAAGGAAACTTGCGAAAGTATTGCCGGAAAACAACGTTACTGATATACAGCTCACGCCACAACTTAAACAAAATATTGTTAATATCGCCCAGGCCGCGCCCGGATTAATGGAAATGCTTGAATGGTATCATAAAAAACATAAAAATGTGATAGAGATTCCCGAATTAAAAATAAACAGTAAATTATTAGGAAGTGTCGTAATAACCAAAACTTTTAAAATTAGTGAAAAAGCTATTAAAAAGTTTATTGAGTTTGCTGAAAAACATCCTCATCTCAAACATCAAGATTTAATGGGTATGGCTTTGATTGAATTTGTTGAAAAATACCATAATTTTTAATATTACCGTAGCAATACTTTAGCAATATTGCAGATAATTCAGCCATATACAAAAGTATTGCTAAAGCAATTAAATAAATTTAAAGCTAATTATTGCCGAAAAATACCATTAAATCTAAATTGTTTTGATAATCCAATATTAACGGCGATTTTGAGCGTTACCCGAAACGGCAGCGCCGCGGCTGAAAAGGCTTGTAAATCTTTGAATATATATTTTAGCTAATATAGAATGCTTGAAAATATTTTTCGAATATTCCGATAAGTGCTGCAAAGTCTAAGTTTTCTTCCGATGTTTAAAACCGATAATGGCGTTTATGTAAACCTAATTTTTAATTTGCAAAAATATAACTTATATGTTATAATATAATTATGGAATGGACTGTAGAATTTTATAAAGATGTCAGTGGCAATGAACCGGCTATAGATTTTATTGACTCGCTTTCTGAAGAAGGCCAGGCCAAAATTTTGCGCTACATTCAACTTCTTTTAAAATATGGTGTATTGCTTAAAGAACCTTATACCAGAAGGGTTGAAGGTAAAATAAGAGAAGTTCGAACGACCGACCAAACCGGCAAAATAAGAATTTTATATTTTACATATACGGGAAAACGCTTTGTATTATTACATGGTTTTATTAAAAAGGCTAAAAAAACTCCACCAGAAGATATAAAAATAGCTCAAAAACGAATGGATGATTTTTTAAGGAGGTGTTCTTGGTGCAAGGCAGGACTTTACAGCAATTTATAGACAAAAAGATGCAAAAACCAAAATTTAAAAAGTGCTGGACCAACCTGGATAATGAATTTGAATTATTAGAAGAAATTATAAAAGCGCGCGAAACTACCGGACTTACTCAAACCGAACTGGCCGAAAAAATAGGAACTAAGCAGCCGGCTTTATCAAGATTAGAAAAAGGTGGCATAAAAAAGGCTACGATTGAAACTCTTAATAAAATAGCCGATGCGCTCGATATGGAATTAATTATAAAATTGAAACCAAGAAAGGCCGCATAGCAGGAGTTCTTATGTCTTCCTAAGTTATGACGATCAAAGAGCTTACGAAATATCTCGATATAACCCAAACCACTATCTACAAAAAAAACGTCGAACAATGAAATCCTTTGCTGGGAACGTTACTGAAGAAACACCGGAAAACGAACTCGAAACAGCTCTGCGTTATATGAAAGAGTGTTTAAGGAGGATAAAATGAACTTTAAAAAAATAGGAGTTCCTTTTAGCGAAGTTAAAAAGAAACTGATGTCCGATCCAAAAGTTGAAGAAGCCTATAAAGAATTAGCGCCAACCTATGAGATGATAAAGCAAATTATTAACGCGAGGATGGAGCAAAATTTAACGCAGGCAGATTTAGCTAAAAGAATGGGCACGAAACAAAGCAATATAAGCCGTTTAGAAAGCGGCAATTATAATCCTTCCTTAAACTTTTTACAAAAGATGGCATTAAGTTTAGGCAAGGATCTTCATATAGTACTGAACTAAAAACAAATGGAGTTTTCATGTCATTAGAAATCATGACCATAAAAGAGCTCGCTAAATATCTGGATATAACCGAAGCGACGATCTATAAAAAAGTATCTAACAACGAAATACCATATACCAAGTTAGGCACGCTGCTGCGTTTTTCAAAATGGTCGATAGACCGCTGGATATCTGAAAATACGGTTAATCCGTCTGACGGCCTTTTTAACGAATTCGCCAAACTCCAATCGCGCTATCACTTTAAAAAATGGCTCGAATCTAAAGGCATCGATCCCGCGGCGCTTTCAGATAAGCAATTATTAGACTTAGTTAAAAAGGCTATAGCCGATCTCGAGGAAAAATCCTTATGACAGCCCCTGAACGCTTAATACAATATGCGCGCCGCTTAGCCGCGGCTAAGCTTGACACGGCGGCCATCCTCAAAAAACTCGGCATAAAGCAATACAAAAAAAATATTCTTAAAATGTCTAAAGACGAGCTTTTCAAAGAATTCGGCCGCAGCTTAAAAACCTTAAACAAATCACTTTTCATTAAAAACGTTATCTGGCAGACGTACGGATATATAAAATCCGGCGCAAAGCCTTTTGACGTCGGCAATATTCGTTCATTCTGGTATTATATAAAAGACACGATGGACAGAATCGGCGCCAACAAAAAAGGCGATGCATATAACATCGTATCTAATATGTTCGTATTAATGGTTAAATCGGGGCTTTTTAAATACCGCGACTTCGGTTTCGACGACGACGACAAAGGCAACCGCCAGATCGGCGGCAAGCACGCCCACATCATTTTATTTGCCGAAAAAACATCATATACCGACATCCTCAAAGAAGTTAACCGCGATTTCGATATAACTACAATAGCGGTTGGCGGCCAGTCTTCATATCTCAGCATTGAATATTTCGTAAAAGAAATGGCCGATCAAAAAATAGATTTATCGAAACAATTCATAATTTTTTCGATAGTCGATTTCGATCCGGCCGGCGACATAATCGCCACTAATTTTGCCGATAACCTCGATGACAACGGCATAAAAAACATTAAAACTTTCGCCGGCCAATTTTATAAAAACTTCAAGCGCAATGATTTAGTTATTCCGGCCAACATGGACCCGCAGCAGCGCAAGCGTGTTTATCGCCTGCCGCTATCCGTTCGCAAATCCGGCCAGGCCGCGAAGTGGGCGGCGCGTACCGGCGGAGTTAACGGCAAAAAAAGCATCGAGCATGGAATTGAAACCATAGTCATGCCCAAGGCGCAGCTTCTTGAATTATTTGTGCGCGAGTTAAGCGAGGTTATTTCGATCGACCTGGAAGCAATAGCCAAGTATCGGGAAATGAAAACGCTTAATTCTAAAATGCAGGCCTGGGCGGTTAAAAAACTTCAATTAGAGGGTTGATATGGCTTACAGCCGATGGACAAACAGTGTCTGGTATACATTCGCAACATCTAAAGACGGCTACGGTCAGCCACAAAAACGTTCAGATTGGTATTTCGCTATATTTTCCGACAGTCTTGAAACAATAGGCGGTTTCTGCTATGACGATTTAAAAAACGACATCGATAAGTGCCTTCTGGCCGTTAAAAATGATATTAATCCGGACGCAAAACCGCTTATAACCGAAAACGAAATAAACGAATTGAAAACATATATGCTCGAATTTATTTTTGAAATCGAAAGAGATTGCGAAAACTGATTATTATATTGCTTTTATTTTCAAACCATGCTATAATTTAATTGGTGGGATTTTCCCACCAAGGAGGCGACCATGAATACTATGTCATTGAAAGTTGATTCTAAAGGCAGAATAATGTTACCGATTGCAATAAGAAAAAGTCTGCGTATAAACGCGGGCGATGTTTTATTTATAGAAAAAGAAGAAACGGGAATTCATCTTGCTAAGGCTGAAAACCCTTATGATATTTTAATAGAAGATGCGTTCGAGCAGCACGAAACCGGCAAAACTACAGGGCTTCGAGCGTTCGCGAAAAAAAACGGAATTAAACTCAAATGAGTGACAAAACATATAATATCGAGCTTACTTCAACCGCCGGCAAAGAATTAGCCTCATTAAAGCCTTATGTCGAAAAAATTGTAAAAATCATATTGGTCCTGGAAAAAGACCCAAATGCGGGGCACTCATTAAAAGGCGATCTCCACCGATTCAGGGTTCTTGAGTTTTCTTTACCTGGCAGCGGACAATATCGAGCGGCTTATATTGTTATCGAAAACAAGAAAACTTGTGTTGTCTTTGCTATAGGTCCGCACGAAGGATTTTATGACAACGTAAAATTGCGCGCCAAAGCGATCAAAAAACGGCATAATCTAAATTAATAACACTTTCCGTAATTCTATCAAAACGATACCGCACCACTAAAGAACCGCCCTTCCGTATAAACCTTAAAAAGTGACATACCACATTATCGCAACTATCGATTAAATCGATACATACACCGCACCCCGCCTCAAAACGCGCCTCCAGCGACGCCAATTCGGTCAAAATCCGGCGATTCAGCATCCTAAAACCCCCCCAATTCTGCCATATTCAGCCGAATCCCGCTTTCCATTAAATCGCGTCTAAACAACCGTTAAAACCAATAGCGGGCGCGCCGTTAAACAGGCGAGTTCTTTCCTGCCAGAAAGGAAGGCTCAACATCGTATAATCAACGATAGGCGCAGGCCCTCCGCTTCGCTTCGGGAACGCCTGGCGGCGTTCGCCTATCTAACGATTATACGAAATTTCGCTGACGCGGCCGTTCGCCCCGGCGCAGGTCCGGCGGCTCGTTCCTCGCA
>Ga0302242_1000906_pt1 | contig 25398 bp, 11 predicted proteins | sample AAG_UR_Lys_MG_FD_193510 | JGI IMG/M metagenome (GOLD analysis project Ga0302242, IMG submission 193510) | Enriched activated sludge microbial communities from anaerobic digester in WTTP, New Holstein, Wisconsin, United States - AAG_UR_Lys | ecosystem: Engineered > Bioreactor > Anaerobic >...
ACAGATATTCCACTTATTGAAATCAATGAATTAGTAGGTTTTGATAAGCTCTCTGTGAACTCTATCTTCTCACTAATAGGAATAACTGCACTGTTAGGATTAGCATTAGAAGAAGTTAATAGTATAGAATAACTCTTCATTGGGGCATCTCCTGCATATCTAAACTGAAAATCTAAAGCTCCTAATTTTCCAGAAGATATACTGTCTCCATCCTGGTAATAGTAATCACACCATAAACATTGTTCTTTCTGGTCAGTAGTAGCTGCCTTCTGGACCAAATCCAAAGGATTACGGAATTCAGTTAGATTAATATTAGTACATGGTTGAGTGATAGGATTAGGATTAGTCCCGGTACAACCAGCCGGAGAAGAGGTGCAAACCCTAGTCTGGGTTCCTCCTACGCAAGTACTCCAAGGGTCGCAGGTCCAAGTACATGCACCATCACGCACCTGAATACTAGTCACTAACTCTGCCCCAAACCAACTAACATCTGCAGGGCCGTTACCCACATTAATAGTACGAAAAGCATCCTGACCAAACCACGACCCTCCTTGGACAAAGACATTAATCAAAGACTCATCCCCAAACCAAGCTGAATAAGCTAAAGGAATTTGTAAGCATGAAAGGAAAATAATCGATAACCCTAATCCTAACTTAGATTTATTAAGATTTTTCATGAATTCTTTATTCAACTTACTAATCCTTTACCATCTTATACCTAATATTATATGCTTTAGATGTCTTAGGAGCTTTAATGTCAAACTTAAAAACATGTTGCTGTCCTGTTGCTACGCTTACCCCAGCAGGAAGCTCTAATCTACTTGGACCAAATAAAGATGCATCTCCTAATGCCCCTAGCTTAATATTAGCTGCCTTATTCCAAGTCACACTTCCAGTATTCTTCATTGTCACAGTTACATTCTTAATAGTTTCCTCTGGTAATATACTTGCTGGAATAGTATGAGTAACCAATTCTGAATCAAACTCAAGAATATCAACATTGGCACTACATGTAACCTCTTTACCTCCCCCTGTTCCACTACACTTCCACGAGACAGTCTTACCAACTCCAGGAAACACTATATTTGAAGGAATATTAGTTCCTGACTCACAAAATGGCCCAACAAAATTTGTATCAGTAGCAACATAAGTTTTAGCAGCAGTACCACATTTTCCATCAACCCCAACTACCTGTGTAGAACACTTTTTACTCAAGGCTCCAGCATAACAATACCATTCCCAAGGACCGCTATTGCTACTTGTTATACTTTGAACAGCTCCGAATACAACAAATGGTTCAGTAGTGATATTATGATTCTTTCTTACAGTCACCCAATCAACCACAGTATTAAAGCAATTATTCCCCATAATCCCAGCACTAATCTGGATAAATGGATTTTTCAGAGGATTAGAAACTGACCCCGAAGCAATATGTGTACCATCGCCTCTAGCTAAAATAGACTGTACTGTTTTATTTGAATAAGATATTTTCGATGTCAACCTCTGCCATCCATCATAATCCATTGTATTATAAGCAATTTGATATCCCCCTGAATCAGAAGCATAAAGTCTTGTATTAGATAATGCCCAAGATCCCATCATTGATTGATACAAACTTAAATCATCACCAAAATACCAATAATTCACACCCAAAGAAGTCACACTAGCTGGATATTTCTTATCGGTAGCAGCTGAAAGCATCCACACATTTCTAACACTATAAAATTTAGTATCAATTATTAAGTCAGAATATAAAGGCACTCTCACATTTGTCGCAACCCCCCTACCTCCACTTATATATCCATAAGTTTTAGGACTTTTATCTAAAAACAACGCCCCTCCCGAATTATATGCTGGAAGTGCATTGCTAATAGCCCCCCATATAACATTATCTAAAGCAGAATCAAAATCATCAAAAAATACAAAAGTATCATGTCCATTACTTCCAGCTTGTACTGAACTATTTCCATAATACATATACATAATGCTTCCATTTAACGGAATATTAGGCATTCTCACCCAAACATTTGCACTCACTCCATCAGTCTTACTCTCTATCCAATAACTCAATTGAGTTTTTCCATCTGCTCCAGTAAAACGGATATCATTGAAATTTGCCTGCATCCCGGAAGCGAAATCAACTTTAATATTAAATGTATAATCACTTAAAACAACATTTGAATAATTAGCAAGTATCATTGGTTTTCTATACATATAAGCTCCGTCAAGCCAGTTCATATTCACTGGTTTGCCCTCTTTACATAAATTTGATGTTGGAGGATTTACTGACGTTGCAGAAGCAGTTCCACAAACACCAATTATCGGAGCAGAGCATTGAGAATCGTCAGTAGAAATACTTGCATTACTGCCATAACACTTCCACATATAATAATCCTTATGCTTCGTTACAAAATCAGATACCCCTGATGCACATAAATTATTAGCAGGAGCTGATACTGTTGGAACATTATTAACAACCCCACACTGCGCAATTGTATCAGCTGCTAGAACAGATGAAGACGATAATAAAGATAAGTAAACAACTGAAAGCATTAAAAACAGTAGTCTATTATTATGCATAAATTTTAATATTAATCACTTAATAATCTTCTTAATATATTATACCCCCTCAATATACCAACGTCAAACAAATGACCAAACAAATGATTATTGACAAAATAACTTTCGAGATATAATATTCCAAAGTCAAAAGAAAGTGATTGCAATGACAAGAATTTTATTCGTATTTCTAGTAATAACTCTATTAAGTAGTCCTGTATCCAGCCAAGAAAGTTATGACCACGGCACACCTAACCAGAACGGATTAATTGACTACGGCAATGGAGTGTACTATATCAGTATGGATTACAAGATAGAAAGCCACCATTTCGATAAGGTAAAGCCTCAAAAGAAACCATTTGGAGAAAGATTATCTGAATTAGTTGCTAATCATTCCCAAGAAAAAATGATTACCATGATACCTTATCAAGAAATAGGATATACCCAAGGGTATTATATCATTTTCAAGGCCTAATGGAGATTATTATCTCCTTTTTTTATACCCTATAAAAGCCCCATCTTCTTAAGCACCCCCTTATAATTATTCATGAACATATAATATAAGTCGAAACAATCGGTCTCTTCAAACTTCACCCTATTTATACCTTTATCTGACAACTGTAATATATCGGCTTTAGGATGCGACATTACAATAGGAGAATGAGTAGCAATAATAAATTGACTACCTTTTTGTATTAACTCATTCATTCTTCCTAAAAATGCTAATTGCCTCTGTGGAGATAAAGCTGCTTCAGGTTCATCGAAAAGATAAAATCCTTCACCTCTTAGCCTATTCAAAAACAAAGAAAAGAATGATTCTCCATGAGACTGGTCATGAAGAGATGTACCCCCATAAGACCCAACTACACCTATCTCATCAATATTAGAAGCTAAGTTATAAAAACTCTCAGCCCTAAAGAAATAATCATCCTTAGGCCTTCTAATACCCTTCGTAAGACGAGAAACCTCCCCTAATGGACTCAATATCTTCTTTGTCTCAAAATTGAAATTCTTAGACCCTCCCTCAAGATTAAAACCATAATTATAGGCTATTGCCTCTATAATAGTAGACTTTCCAGTTCCATTCTCTCCAGTAAATATAGTTATCGGAGAAATAAAATCTAATCTCTCTAAATCTTTAATAATAGGCAAAGAAAATGGATATCCATTATCCATTTTTCTTTCTTTTAAACCTATTGAAGATACATATAAATTACTTATCATTTATTTCACTATTTCAATTAAAATACTATACATCTCACCTAATTACACTTCCCATTATATAATATTCCTACCCCAGCAAGACCAGCAAAACACTTATTCGTATAAGTCTTATTATCAGTTCCACAGACAGGGGCATAATCCATAGTACAGTTATCTATACACTTATTCCTACATATTCCTCTAATATCTGACCTAGTACCTTTTTCATGACATAATACTAATCCTGCGCAACATTGAGCTGAAGAATTAAGAGGCACTGAAACATCCTTCTTTATACAAGAAGAAGAAATATCTGCACCCTTCAAAGCAAAACATACTGCAAATGACCCTCCGTTACTTCCATTACAAAGCCATACCCAAGGACCATTACCATAAACAGGAGAAGCATTTCCTGAAGAACATAATCCAGTAGCAGGAGCAGAAGCATACGACCCTTTATGAGAAGATCCACATACTCCATCAACCTTAACTATCTTCTTAGTAGCTGAACATAGATTGGCATCATCACTATTCTTATCCTTACATATCCAATACCATGGACCATCCCCTACTATAATTAACATATCAGCATTGTTACACAATCCAGTAGTTGGTTTAGTTTCAAAAGACCCTCCATGAGCAGCACCACAGAACCCATTCCCTATCGAACATGGCTGAGTAATAGGATATGGATTACTACCAGTACATCCAGATGGAGAAGAAGTACAAGTTCTAGTCTGAGTGCCGTTAATACAAGTACTCCAAGTACCACAGGTCCAGTTACAAGCTGCCGAAGCCTTCTCTGCCCTGCATGAAGCATTGCTACCTCCATTTACACCACTACAAGTCCAAGTCCAAGGACCAGAACCCGAAACAATACTAGGTGTTCCAGAATTACATAATCCAGTTGCAGGAGCAGAAGATAATGATTGTCCATGAGATGGTCCACATTGAGCATTAACTGGATTATTACTCCCTATCTGAGCAGTACACCAAGCATCCCGTCCTCCATTTATTCCTTTACATATCCATCGATACTGATTATCCCTAATCTCTACATCTCCTGGAATCCCAGTATCGCACAATTCTGTAGCAGGCTTACTAGTAAAATTCTTTCCTGCTGACGGTCCACATAACCCTACCTCCTGACCAGTTGTTAATTTTTCTACATAACAACTTACATTATCACCCTTCCTGTCAGGACTTAAACATTCCCATACCCATGCTTTTCCATTCCTATATACAGTTACTTCAGAAGGATCCCCTTTTTCACATAACCCACTTACTGGTTTTATTGCTGTAGAATAAAGAGTTCCACAAATTACACTTAAGTAAATCTTCTTATTAATCATACCCCTTACTCCACAAGCATCATATCCATTACACTTCACATGCTCTTCATTAAACTCGTCCTGCCCAAACTCTGCTTTCAGAGGAATACAGTTATATGACCAACCCGTAAGAGTCCTTTTATACCCAAAAACCCTTCCCGTTCCACATAATCCAGTAGTAACTATATTATCAGTAGGATTTGAAGATTGTGTCTTAACATCAGGATAATAATACCTATCAACAGCTGAACATTTCGCATCCCTTCCTCCATTTATCCCCTCACAAGTCCAAGTAAATCCATTTCCTTTCGCTAATTCATCCCTAACCATTCCTTTCTTACACATTACTGCATCAGGATTCAAAGGATAATATCCCGTAAACCACCTATAAAATTCGGTATCACCACATTCTCCATCAATTTTTCCTAAATCCTTTCTCTGAAGATATAAAATATTCGCTTTAGTAGTATAAAGTATTTTATAAATGCCGATATTTAACCCAGGATAAGTTTTAGTCCTCGGATCATAACTAGGAGCATGCAAAACCAAAGTCTCAGGAATCTCTTTATTACCCGTATAGCTTAACACTTTTCCCCCAAACTTCTTCTCCACCTCATACAACTTATCAACAGCTGTGCACTGATCGGTCCCGCAAGTCCATCGAAAGGTATTCCCAGTCTTAGTTACTGTCACAGGTTGTTTATTCTTGCATAATAAATTTTTCATAGGAACACTGGAAGAAAAACTATCTCTCAATGAATAATCAGGGGTATATACTGACATCGGAGCCCCTTCCAAATAACCGCACTGACTAGTATTCTTCGCTCTACATACATTACTAGACTCCCCATTCAAAGGCTCACATGCCCACATAAAATCACCATTTTTATCACGAAAAACAGGAGTAGCCTTTCCTGTATTACAAAGTCCAGCAACTTCTACCTGATTCACCTTTGCAAACGATTTTCCATTAGCAGGACCGCATTCTGTTAAAGATATTCGTCCTGCTTTGCAATATGCATCTACGCCTCCCTCAACATGACATTGCCAAGTCCACTCACTCCCCAACTGAAGATTAATTGCCTGCCCAGAATGACACAAACCGCCCAAAGAAAGATTCAAATCTTGAGAAAATGCCCTTTCATTATATATCCCACATACCCCATTATTCGCATAAGGATTAATAAAAGCACTACCCCTAGAACTCCAAGGAATATCATTTGCACTAACATTACTAAATATAATAAATGATAAGATAACTACTGATAATATTTTTTTATACATATATTTACTCTTTCTCGGCATAGCAATGGGCAGTTTCACCTTTTCCTGAACCCTTGCAATCCCAAGTTAACTTATTGCTTATTATCTTCTTATTTATCATAACCCCTAACTCACAAGAACCATTAGTCATATCTTTATCAACTGGTCCACATTTTCCATTAATATCTACGGGATTCGCCATTGATATACTTTCTAATTTAATAGTATTCATACCGCTCGCTGCCATTCTACCCTCCCCTCCTTCTTTTATTACTGCCTTTAAAGAAACTCCTATAAACAGCAATCCTATTAACATAACTGCCATCAACACCAAATTATCAAAATGTTTTTCCTTCTTATTCATATTATTATTTCCTTATATCATTAATTATAACATATATCACCTTTCTATCCAAAGAGGATTAGGTAAAACATTAGGAAGTAACTGCTTTGCAAATGCACAACCATCTGAACCCGTTATCTTCAACTTCAGGTACTGACTCTTTACCGAAGAAAAACTAGATATAATGTTCGGACTGCTGCTTGTTGCACCATTCAAAAATTCAATTTGAGAATCAGGCATTGTCCAATAAAAACTATTTCCATTCTCTGCACTACAAGGCACAGGATTATTAGAATTATCGTAGCATACAGAACATTTCCAATTATATGTCTCTAAATCAAACGAAGATGGCACTCCTGCTCCCTGCCAACAAGTCGAATAACAAATATCACTAGTATTCGTTAAATCAGTAGTAGAACATATTGTAATTGGTTGATCAGGAACAACTGGCGTTGTCTTTACTTGAAACCTTACCTTTGGCCATTTTCTCATTACAGTAGAAAAATTACCTCCATATAGCCAGTCTGTCGTTTCATCTATATCGTTCGTTAATTGGATATACCAATAGTAACTCTTTCCATATCCAATCTGATTAAATATCTTTGTTGGAGACGGTTTGATTGCTATCCTATTATCTACTATAATTTCTTCCCCACTCTGATATTCCCCACTTGGAACGAATATCCAATCAGTCTTCACTGCCTCTTCATCATTCAAGATATCTCCAGTCGTCGTTATCCCTATCTTATAAGACTTCAAAGATCTCTCCCCCATATCACGATAAGTGAAAGCAAAATCCAGATAAGCATTTCTTCCCGATATGACATTATTATTAATGTCATAACATTCACTACAATACCAATAAGAAGCATTAGAATCCAACATCAAAGAACTTCTTGGGTTGCTCATCGTCATTACTCCTGATTGCACTGCTTCGCATCTATCACTAACTTCTTTTAACCCATTAATACATTTCCAGTTCCAAGGCCCTGAAGATGATAATACTAACCCATATCCTTCTTCAGCCCCAAAAACCGAAACTGGTTCCACTGCTGCATATTTTCTCGCTAGTACCCAATCAATATCTACATCGGCCGTATAATACTCACTCGTTCCTTTAGCAAATAAAACCATTGTTCCGTTTCCTGTCGCCCCTTCAAAAATATCATTAGATATATTTCTTACCCCAGAAGCATTATGAATCTGACTACTTGGCAATATTGTCCAAGAATTCCTTATTTCACCTACTACAAGCCCTCTATTTTCCCCAGGCTTCCAGCCTAATGTCGTAACAGCATCGACATACCTATCGTAAGAATCAGACTCAGCATACCACCTCAAACCAGCAACATAAACTCCCGCAGACATAATTCCCGGAAAATGTCCAGCCGTATAGGCATAACCCAACATGCCAGGATTGTTCACCTTCAAATAAGAATCAATTATTATTGGCGAATTAATCGTTTGTTTGGATTTTAAATATGACCCTTTCACATCGTCAGATGCAAACCCATTAGAAACTCCAATCGTGCCACTAATTGTCCATTTACCCTCATCTATCTCATCCCCATCAAAACTATCAAAAAACTGAAAGGTTGCATCACCATCAGAAGCAGAAGGTACTACATCGTTCCCATAATACATATAAATACCAGTATCTCCCATAGCCAAACTTTTTACTCTTACCCACACAACAGCACTTACCCCATTCGTCTTCTTCTCCACCCAATAACTTAAAACAGTGTTATCATCCCCCGCAACAAATCTCAAATCATCAAAATCAGTTTGCATATCCGAATCATAAGAAATATTCAATTTCACTTGATGATCATCCAAAGCAGAGCTACTAGTAACCGATATTTTCTTTCTTTTTGTAAAAGCATAATTCCACCAATCAATTCTTACTGGACTTCCTACGCTATTACAAAACCCAGTCAATGGCTTACTAGGGAGAAACTGTCCATTAACACTGCCACATTGAGGTAATTCTAAATTCGCACTACACATTGAACTCATTCCTGTAGGATAACCACATGCCCAAGACCAAGGTCCATACTGTGAAAAATCATAATCATTATAATTCTCGTTACTCCCAAAAGCATATTCTACTCCATTTAACCGATGAGGATATACCATTATATCGTCCATAGAAAATATCCCTCCTTCAAAATGAGAAGCACCCACCCTGAACGTCCCCTCACTCGAATAAACAGAATTATAAGCCAATTGCCATGTATCTCCACCATCACTTGATATCTGAGTTAATGCACCAGTATCAGTATTTACTATCTGCCTCATCAGATACTCAGTTCCACAGTTAATTGTAGGAGGTGTTGCTGCCATCAAAGTCCCATCCTCCACGTACCTCCCTTCCAACGGACCAGCTGGCACTTTTCTCGGATAATATGCATATATATAATCAGCAAAAACAGACCCAGTCCCAGAATCTTTTATCCACAAAAGAGTAGTCTCATTATAATTCGTTCCAAATTCGCAAGTCGTACTAAACTTTCCTTGTACAGCCAAACCATCTATCCTATTAAACACATTATTTGAATATATGGAATTCTGTCCCCAAACTGAACTTCCCCCAAGTAATCTCAATTTACCTCCTGCCTGAACAACGTTAGTTCCAGTATCTTGTTTTATCCATTTTTCCTTATCAAGGGTTTGAGAATTAAAATCATCAAAGAGTAAAAACACTCCCTTAGAATCACTAAAGGACGCCACTTCCTCATTCGCAAAATAAACATATATATCCTTTCCTCCAACAGGAATCTCTGGTACCTTGACCCACACCTTCGCAGAATCAGAATCAATCTTAGACTCTATCCAATAATTCAAAACATTTTTTTCTTTATCGACAAATCTTATATCATCAAAATCTGTCTGCATACTACTATCATATGCAAGATTAATTCTAACAGGATAATCAGCTAGATTACCCCCTGAATTATTAGTAAGAGATACCATTTTCCTTTTCAAAAATCCTGACAAAGCCCAATCATTCTTATACGGATTTATATCTAACACGCACATATCAGTACTAGGAGCAGAATCTAACCTCACTCCACTTTTAGTTCCGCAATAAGAAGAAGGAATATTAGCTGTACAATTCTCTCCTCCTGAAATATCCTCTCTTACCCATACCGTCCAAGCATAACTCTCGTTAGTCGGTTGCATATCACCATTCATTGCAAAACCTCTTGAATTTCCCTCTGTCGCATTCGGAGAAAATGCCCAACTACGCTTAGCTCCTCCTGTCTCATCAAATGTTAAAGTATTTATCCATTGAGGCTGAGTATCAATAGTAAAATAAGTACCCTCAGGGTCATGAGCTCCATAAAGTCCTGTTAAATTCCTATGAACATGATAAGTCTTTTCAGTCTTCAGACTTGTTACAAGAGAAACGGGTATATTCCCCGTATTATAAATAAAGTTAGCATAATCTACCTCCGTTGGATTTAAATCCTTTCCAAAAGCAACTTGATTATGCACAGGTATCTGCATACTATTAAGAGTAAAGCTCTTAGCAGTCAACAGACTCGGATCATAATCCTCTTGTATTCCTTCATTCCAATCAATAACAGGATCAGCTTCATATTGAGCTGCTATCATTGTCCAACCTCCTCCATCTGTAACCATATCACAATAAGCACTTATCGGAGCAGCTCCTCCTAATCCATCAGGATCTATCTGTTTTACTCCACTTACGTTATCCCCTCTCTCTTTCAATTCAGAGCAAGACCTTGCCACATCCCCTCCAGGGATATCCCTTACTAAAACCACCCAAGCAAATAATTGAGAAGAAGAAATTAAATAAGTTCCATTATAAGAAAATCCTTTAGCATTATTTGTTGAGGCATTCGGAGAAAAAGCCCAACTATACTTTACTCCACCGATTTCATCAAATGTTAAAGTATTTACCCATTGAGGCTGAGTATCGATTGTATAATAAGCCCCCTCAGGATTATGTGACCCATATAAAGAAGTTTTATTCCTATGTACCTGATAATTCTTTCCTCTCTTCTTACCGTAAACCACCTTTAAAGATATATCATCAGTTCCATAAGAATAATCAAAATAATCCATAATAGTCAAAGCTCCATCAAACTTACCAATAGCTACCTCACTATGAGCCGGAATCTGCAAATTATTCAACACAAACCCTTTTGCCGTCAATAAACTCGGATCATAATCTCCCTGCACTCCTTCATTCCAATTAATAACAGGATCAGCCTCATACTGAGCTACTATCATTGTCCACCCACCTCCATCTGTAACCATATCACAATAAACATTAATTGGAGCAGCCCCTCCTAATCCATCAGGATCTATCTGTTTTACTCCACTTACATTATCTCCTCTCCGTTTCAACTCAGAACAAGATTTTGCAACAGTTCTTCCTCCTCTACAAGACCATTTCCACTGCCCCTGAACTACAATCAAAGAAGGATTGCCCGAAGAACACAACGATTCAGTAGGTGCTGTCAAATAATCTTGCCCAGCTGCACTGCCACACACGCCCTCTTCAATTTTAGTAGCTGAACACTCATCATCATCTCCTCCTTCTATTCCTTGACATATCCAAGCCCAAGGACCAGACCCAGTAAAATTCTTTACAATCCCCTTTGAGCACAAATTAGCACTTTCCGAAGAAAGAGTTTGATACTTACCAGAATCAACCTCCCCACAAACCCCATCAATCTCCTTATAAGCCGAACAATAAGTCACAACACCTCCATTGGTTCCTGCACACCCCCAGCTCCACGGACCAAATCCACCAAACTCCACCACATTACCATAATCGCAAAGATTAGGTGATTCACTATTCAAAGAAACTACCACCGTACCACCTGCCGAACCACAGGCACCATTCCTAGGTTGAAGATCTTTTGTACACCTAAATCCAATATCTGAACCAAAACTCGAAGGAGAACGATATTGACTTAACGAATAAAGGCCCGACTGATTTCCGGTCCCCCAATAGCCCCCCTTAAGAAAACCGTTCCCATCAACAGAACAACCATAATACTGTCCAGCATTATATGTAGACGTATAAACCGGATCTGGCCCAGCTACACCTCTTTCATAATCCTGAAGATTAGTATCGTTCCATTCTATATACACAGTATTCGAATGCCACTTTCCAGTTCCAGTACCTTGAACGCAGGTATTATTATTCCATTCCCAAACATTACCAGCAAAATCCCAAATATCAGTATTATTAGCCAAATAATGAACTCTTTTTAAAGAAAATAACCCAGAAGAGCCTACGGAGTTAGCAGAAACATTATACACATCACTACTTGCACCAGTTGTACTAGCCGCCTGCGTGTTTGTAAAACTGTCGCCACGAGTACTATTAGCCGAATAACCCCTAGAAAGCACTCCATTCCCCACCGCTCCATTACTCCAATTAGTAGCCTGCCCAGTCAAATGCCTGGCTAAAGATGTCCATTCAGCATTAGTAATAAGACGATAACCTGCTCCTAACGACTGACACTCAGCAATGGCCTGGGTCTGACTAATATTCACCCAAGGTGTTCCTGCAGGTCGTGATTCTGGCACAAAAGAAGCACTATATGTCTGATTTCCATTACTATACCCCTGTATCTTAGCTTCATACTTCATAATATGAAAACCAAGGCCAGTATCAATCCAGTTAGCTAGCCCAGCTGAACAAGTAGCTGTCTTTCCACCATGATACCCTTTACAGTTCCATGTCCATGGACCAGTACCTCCAAAATCAGCTACTTCTCCAATCGAGCAAAGATTGGAAGATGAACTATTTAAAATAGCTACATCCATTCCATTTGCCGTTCCACAAACACCATTTGTCCTTATATCCACTGCGCATCTAAAACCGACTTGATACCCAAGATGATCTGGAGAAACATGAAGAGCCAAAGCAAAGACACCAGTAGAAGTTCCGCTTGCAAAAACTCCTCCTCTAATAAAACCGTGAACATCTCCACTTGGGCTTGCATCGTCAGCATCAGTCAATATCTTCCCTACAGCATAAGTAGAATCATATGACGCATTTGTAGGAGCAACATCATCACGAGTCAATTTCGACCCCCAATCAGTAATAACTGAAAAATTATACCATCCCCCTCCTTTTGGGCTAGGCATTTGAGCATTTGTCACCGTTTCATCCACCCATTCCCAAGCATTGCCCGACATATCCCATATTACCTGCCCATTCGACAAAGTATGATACCTCCTATAAAGAAACGTGCCAGATGACCCAACCGTATCAGCCCCCGTATTATACTCATACCCTGGACCAGAATTAGGAGCATGAACAGTATTAGTAAAAGCATCACCCATCGAAGCACTAGCTGAATATCCTCGAGAAAGAGTCCCATTCCCAACTACTCCATTACTCCAATTAGAAGCAACTGATTCAATATTTCTAGCAACTTTCATCCACTCCGAATTAGTAACCAAATGTCCGCCAATACCCCCACACTTAATTTTAGCATTAACTTGACTGAGATTCCAAGGATTACCCTCTGGGATAGAAACAGGAACTCCATCAATATTCTTAGCTTCATATTTCATAATGCAAAACCCAAAATCTGTGTTTATAAACCCAGAAGGACAAGCAGCCAACGTTATTTCAAAACAAAAACAAGATAATATAAATATAGTCATTATTAATATCCTGTTTCTGACCTTCATCATGGATTACTAAGTATATCAATTATTGTTTCTTTTATTTGATTATACCTTTATTAACTCAAAAATAAAAGGGTCCGCCTTAGCGAACCCTCGTCTTCTTACTCTATTTCTCAGTCCAAATTGGTCGTATCGTCCTTGCTGTAGCAGAAGCATCTAATGGACAGTCAGAACCCCTCAACCTGAATCTTATCTTCTTCGGAGTACTTTCCAAAGAAGAACTAAATTTCACTATAGGGTTGAAAGCAGTTTTTCCATTAGTTCCTCCAGCATAAATATTTGTTACCGTAGGGAACGTTGCATCCTCAACTTCCCAAGTGAATCTACTAACAACATTATTGTTTTTATCCTTTGCAGGAGGAAGATCTTGACATAAGACAGGAGCTCCTGATGAATTATAACATACTGAACATTTCCATCTTGCATCATCTAATAACGGAGCTGTTTTATTAGCATAATCTGACCAACAAACCGAATAACATGGATCATTAGTATACACACTCGGATTAGTAATATTCACCATTGTAGAACAGACCTGAACATTACCTGTTCCAATATCCTGCTTAATCAAAGCACCTACTTTTGGCCACTCATGATTAACGGTAATGAATTGCTTCATCGGACTCCAAGAAGATATCGCTCCATCTACATTCTTTATCTTCACCCACCAATTATATGTCTTATTATACTTAATCTGCTTAGTAGTCTGATTTTCTGTACCAAAACGATTAATCGTAATATTTGGCTTAATTGTTACTTCTTTTCCAGAAACCTTTTCTGGAACCATCCATCCACTATTAATATTAGCAATATCAGGATTAGTACCAGTACTAATAGCAAACATATATTGAGAAATCTGTTTTCCGCTTAGGTCATTAAATGAGAACCTAAACTTAGGAGAAACTACGGCAATACCTGAATCAGTTGCCTCTTTCATTCCCTTATACACAGCACTATTAATATCTTCCGGATCTTCCCTATAATACTCACACCAGACACACTGCTCAGGATTGAATTCCTCCGGATTAAGCATCAAACTTACTGAAAGCGTTTCCAACTTATAAGCAGTACAACCTACTGAAGTTCCATCATTTGACCCACTACACATCCAATTCCAAGGACCTGTTCCAGTAAAGTTTTTCACAGTTCCAGACTTACACAAATTAGGAGAAGTGCTGGCTAATGCTGTAACACTTGTTCCCGCAACCGTACCACAATCTCCATTAATCTTCATGTTAGCCGAACAAGATGCATTAGTTCCTCCATAATTACCGCTACATATCCATGTCCAAGGACCTGTTCCAGTAAATCCTGTTACCGTTCCTGACGAACAAAGGTTAGGGGAAGCACTAGTTAAAGTAGATACATTTGTTCCATTAACCGTTCCGCAAGCTCCATTGTTAGTCTTATTAGCACTACCATTAGCATTATTTCCTCCATTTAGCCCCTGACAGACCCATACCCATGGACCAGAACCACTGAAATTCTCGACTGTCCCTTTGGAGCACAAATTTGTCGAAGTAGAAGCTAATGTCGTAAAGTTTCCATTATTATCCGAACCAACTACTCCATCTATTATCTTATTCACAACTGCTGTACAAACATTACCCGTTCCTGTTCCTGTCCCAGTACAAGTCCAAGTCCAAGTTGTAGCCAAACTTGTCAAAGCCGAAGCAGTTCCCTTTATACAAGTAGGTGTTGGCGTTGCCCTAGAGCTTGTAGTTACAGGACATTGCCCAGCAGTAGTTGAACTATTTGCTACACACTTCGGACTCACTCTAGTACCCATCGCACAATACCATTCCCATGGCCCAGTTCCAGTCGGGGTTGCAGAATTAGACTGTTCAGTATCGAACACTGCTGTCGGCTCTGCAGACACATAATTACGTACAGTCAAATCGTCAATAAATACCACTCCCCCATCATAATGAGTAACTCCTACCTTAATTGAGCCAGCATAATTAGCAGAATCTCTAACAGTAGTCCAAGAAGCTCCATTGTTACTACTCAACTGAGTGATTGCTCCTCCAGCAGGCTTCACAATCTGCCTTATTCTGTATTGAGTATTACATGCTAGAGCCCCTGTACCAGCTATATTCGTGCCACTCTCATATACAGTCCAATAGTATGAACTATTATACCAAACTGCATAAAAAGCATTAGTAAATTTAGGATAATCAATAGAAGTACTAGTGTCCTTCATCCACAACATAGTAGTATCCCTGTAATATGCTCCAGCTGTACAATTATTCATATACTTTCCTTCAATAACCATTGAAGACCTTGGAAGATTAGTTACTGAATAAAGTCCTGTATTACCCCAATTTACTGGACCATTGTTTAATCTCAAAGTTCCACCAGTCTGGACTACGTTTCCAGAGCTATCGACTTCTGTCCATTTAGCAGTATTAATTGATCCTCCATTAAAATCATCAAAAAGAATAAAAGTATTATCTCCATTACTTCCGCTAGATACCTTACTATTTCCATAGTACATATAAATAGTAGTACCAGTCGTAGGAATACTAGGTAATTTTACCCAGACTACAGCTGAAGAAGAATCGGTCTTTGACTCAAGCCAATAGTTTAACAAGGTCTTCTTGTCTGAAGAAGTAAATCTTAAGTCATCGAAATCAGTCTGCATATCAGAGTCATAAGCAACTGTTAACTTAACCTGATAGTTAGATAAAGCTACTCCAGAAGAGTTAGATACAGTTACAACCTTCCTCCTCAAATATGAATTATCCATCCAATCAGTTGACCCAGGATTTCCGTATGAACACAATCCAGTAGTAGGAACAGTAGCAAATGATTGCCCATTAGCAGTTCCACAAGTTGCAGTTGGCTGATTAGCGATACATTTCGGACTACTTGTACCTCCTCCAACACAATACCATTCCCATGGACCATCAGGTCCAAACGATCCACTAGCAACAGAATATGAAACAGTACCGTTAGGGGCTCCGTTTACATAGGAAGCATTGCCTGTCCCCTTATACCCTGCACCAGAACCAAACCCAGGAATTGTTCTTCCTTTTATCAAAGAAGTTCCAGTTCCATTACTTGCTTGCCCACCAGTACCATTAGCATTCTTACCGTCAATAGCAATTACATTACTCGAAACTGTTACAGCTCCGCCAGCTCCGCCAGCTCCGCCATCTCCTCCAGTATTAGCATTATATCCACCTTTTCCTCCGATTCCTTCATTAGTATTATAACCACCTGCACCATAAGAATATCCTCCGTTACAATTTCCACCAGCACCACCGCCGCCACCGCCATAACCGCCGCCACCGCCGCCGCCACATTTCACGCCGCCGCCGCCATAACCACAAGAGCTAATTTGTCCAGATGCACCACCGCCGCCTCCTCCTCCAATTCCAGCCGCAGGATAACCACCTCCACTACCTCCATTTGTACATGCATACCATGTAGTACATGATGCTCCACCAGTTCCGGCAGCTCCATTAATTCCAGCCGATCCACTTACACATCCCCAACCTGCCGGCCCACCAGCTCCACCATCAGACCCATTTCCTCCTTTAATTACCGACTTCACAAAAACTTGTATTGTTCCTGCCCCCTCTCCATTTCCTCCATTCGCTCCTCTTGCATCAGGAGGAGAACTTGGACAATTATAACCAGTACCCCCATTTCCGCCTATTCCCGCTCCAGCACCTCCAGGACCAGCACAAGGATAAGTACTTGCAGCAGCATTACCTCCAGTAGCATTAAGCGTGCCACTTCCTTGCACCACCAAAATAGCACTAGTTGGGACATTAATTCCTGCATAACCATTCTTCAATAGAGCCGCATTACCTCCAATGACGTTAACAGTCACCCCGCTTGCAATATTAATTGTCAATTTTGATCCAGCCCCCAAAGCAACCGCTGCTTTTCCCTGAGCAGACATATCAATTGTTGTATTTCCATTGAAATTTATCGTCGCTGTCACATTTGGATTAATAACGATATTATTCGCCCCACTAGCAGTTCCAGAAACACAATACACTGAATTATTCGCACTAATCGTCAAGGTTCCTGAAGACATATTATGAGTATTAGTACAAGCAGGGATATCAGCTATACTTGCAGTACCATAAGCACATAATCCAGTCGTTGGAGCAGTTTCAAATGTTCCTCCATTAGCACTTCCACAAGCAGGAGAAATAGTGTTAGCTGTACACAATGAACTTACACTTCCACCACTTGCACATTTCCAAGACCATGGTCCACTAGCAGAAAGATTAGCGGCAACTGACACTTCTGAACCAAACGTATTAGTAGTATTGGCAGCCAAAGATCCAGTCACTTTTACATTGTCAATCCATATATACGTATTAGAATGATCTCCAATATTACAAGCCCAGCTTTGAGTAAGTGCAAATCGTAAATCAATATTACCATTTACCGTAACTTTATAATCTTTAACTGAACCAGTATATCTTCCTCCAGGAGTATTGCCCAAAGAATATCCTCCCTGAGGGTTCAAAGCTACTCCATTTTCCATAATCATCCAATCGCCCATCTCCCCCCAATATGACTCGACATATCTTTCCCAATCAAAACTCACATACAAATCACCAGAAAGAAATCCTAAATTCTTTGTAATAGTTGCATTATAACACTGATAAGCTCGTAATCTTATTCTATTATTATCAGCAATAATATCTCCACTACTTGAACCCCATGAGGATTTAGTCCAATTGGAAATATTATTTCCATCGAAAGAATCTTGGAAGAACAAACTATTATAACTTACCGTGCTCGAAGTAGTTACCACATTAGAGTTACCATAATACATATATATGGTAGCTCCAGCTACAGGAATACTAGGTATCTTTACCCACACCCTAGCAGTAGCCCCATTCGTCTTCGACTCAATCCAGTACTGAAGAGATGTTCCAGTGCTTGAATAAAATCTCAAGTCGTCAAAATCAGCCTGCATATCAGAATCATAAACAACATCCAACACTATTGCTGAATCATTTATAATAGATCCAGCATTATTCGTCACAGTTATTGCCTTCCTCTTCAAGAAATCATAATTAAACCAAGTTAAAGTAGCAGAAACAGGCACCCCGATATTGCACAACCCAGTAGTAGGAGCATCAACAAAAGAAGATCCATTGGCCGAGCCACAGGCAGATGGAATTCTAGTAGCAGAACAGCTTGAAGCAGTTCCACCATTAACCCCATTACAAGACCAAGCAAAAGTATTTGTCGAAGGAGTTACTTCAGAAGCAACTCCGGCACTACAAAGATTTGCCGAAGGAGTATTAGCAGAAGAAGTTCCATTAGCCGAACCACAAACACCATTTAGTTTTCGAGGAGCTGAACAAGAAACATCATCAGTTGTCAAAGAAGAACTCGATCCATTACACTTCCAACTATAAACATCGCCAGCCACCGATACAGTAGAAGCAGTTCCTTTTGCACACAATAAAGTAGGGGTGGTATATGTTGCAACAGTATTAGCAGATCCACACTGTCCTTTCAAAGGAGCATTACATGATACATTTGCTCCCCCATTAACCCCAGAACAACTCCAAGTCCAAGGACCAGTTCCTGTTACAGCAGATGGATTTCCAGATGAACACAGTCCAGTAGTTGGAGCAGCCAGAACTGGCACCCCACTTGAAGTACCACAAACCCCTGCCGTAGATTTCAATTTAATATCAAACTTAGACATCACACACCAATCACACCCTCCATAAGTTCCAAGAGTACTATCAGAACTACAAGAAACTAAATCATACTTTTGATAAATAGTCTGATTCTCTGTTGGCATCCCCCATGAACAAAAATACTGAAGCCAGACTGAAGCAGTATCGGGAAGATAAGGATTACTTCCAGTATACGATTGCATCATCGTAGAAGCAAAAGGTCCCTTATAGTCCTTATAAGGATCAGGTGCATGGCATCTAGTACTTCCACACCACCAATACCAATCACCAGAAATCGTATCAGCTGACCAAGAAGGGCCAGACACATAACCCGAGTATACTTTTGGACGAGACCCATCTGTACAAAGATTAGCACTTGGAATAATATGCGTAGCTACTTCTGCAGCAGAACCACATCCACTATAAGTCACATTTTTATTGGCCGAGCAATTAACAGTAGCTCCTCCATTTGTACCACTACAAGTCCAGGCCCATGGACCAGAACCAGAAACAGCCGAAGCCGTTCCATAACTACACAACCCAGAAGTTGGCGCAATAGTATAATAAGCTCCATTAGCACTTCCGCAAGAGCCTGATACAGCTGCCTTTTTCTTCCAGACTACCCTAGACATAACACAGCAATGACAACCACCATGATCCCCCATCGACAATGATTGACATGACTCTATATCATATTCAGAATAAGCTGGTAATGTATACATTAAACTACAAAACTGCTCTATCCAAGTAGTGACAGTAGCTGGTTTTGGGAAAGATCCCGAATAAGACTCTATTTCTGCTGCCCCAAAAAAAGGCTTATACGCAGCGTTTGGATCAGTCGCATGGCACTGAGTATCATCACAATACCAATGCCAATTATGGTCAGCTGGACTACACCCGGTTCCGCTAGGACACATCGTTGACCAACAAGCTCTAGCATTTGGTCTAATTGACGGATTAGCCGTTAAAGTCCCAGAACTACATAAACCAGTTGTAGGTGCTTGAGTTAAAGACTTTCCATTAGAAGTCCCGCAAGTTCCTGCAATAGCACTATTCCATCCAATCAAAAAAAAAGGAAAGGAACAATAAGGGTCTGAATATTTTCATATTTGAAATAATTATTCTTATAATAAAAACATTATATCATTTTATAGAAAAAGAGCAAAATAAATTGCTCTTACTTCTTAGAGTTGATTACATCATCGATTACTCCATATGTCTTTGCCTCTTCAGCAGTCAAATAGAAATCTCTATCTGTATCCTTTGTAACTTTTGACAAAGGTTGCCCTGTATGCTTGGCTAATATCTTATTCATCCTATCTTTTATCTTCAATATCTGCTTTGCAGCAATTTCTATTTCAGTAGCCTGTCCTCTTGCTCCACCTAAAACCTGATGAAGAAGTATCTCCGAATTAGGAAGAGCATACCTCTTTCCTTTTGCTCCAGCTGCTAACAATAATGCACCCATTGATGCAGATAATCCAATTGACACAGTTGATACATCAGGTTTTATAAACTGCATCGTATCATAAATAGCAAGACCTGCTGTAACTGCTCCTCCAGGACTATTTATATACAGTTGTATATCTTTCTCAGAATCCTTTGATGCAAGATACAACAACTGAGCAACAACAGAATTCGCCATATAATCATCCACTGGCCCAGCCATAAATATGATTCTTTTATCAAGCAACCTTGAATAGATATCATAAGCTCTCTCCCCATGCTGTGTCTTTTCTATTACAGTTGGAATTAAGTTCATATAATTAATCTTAATTTTATTATAAACCTAAAAATGTAAATATTTTTTCTCGAGTTATCTCATCAAACACCATATACCTTACCCTTTCAATATCAATCTTACTTTTATCTTCTCCAGGATATTGACTCAATAACTCATTAACTTTTTTAATAACTTCTTCTTCACTGGCTAAAATGTTTTCATTCTTACTTATCTGGTGAAGGACAAGAAATCTTTTCATCCTTTCTTCCGCCATCTTTTTAAAATCTGCTTTTACCTCTTCCTCCGTCTTTTTAATCTGTTCAAAATACTTCGGTAAATCAATATTCATTTCATAATTTACCCTCTCCTTGAGATTCTCCATCAAGTTATCCTCTTCCCTTCTTAATAATACTGAGGGTATTTCAAATTTTACTTTCTCAACAATTTTATCTATTGCCTCTACCCTTTGTCGATTACTCTCAGCAACTTTTTTCTCTTCTATCAAACCCTTTTTAATATCCTCTCTCATTGCCTCTACGGTTTCAAACCTACCTAAGCCTTTTACCCAATCGTCATTAATTTCAGGAAGATTTAATTTCTGAACAGATATAACTTTTACCTTTGCCTTAACCAATATCTTCTCAGGCTGCCCCTTGTCTATATTCTGACTAATAGATCCTTCGAACTCTTTTTCTTCTTCTTTCTTCATTCCTACCACAGCCTCATCTAATCCAGCGATAACATTGTTCTTTCCGAGAATAAAAGCATCTCTCTGAACCCCCTTCATATGATCAAACAAAGCGGGTGCCTCAATAAGACTTATGTCAATCTCCACATAATCACCCATTTCTGCTGCCTGATCTTCTTTGTCTGTCAATACAGCTCTCGAAGTCCTTAACCAAGAAACAGCATCATCAACCTCCTGATCCTCAACTTTTATTTCCTCCCTCTTTATTTCAGAAGCAATCTTTTTAATATCCGGTAATTCTAAATCTCGAAGTACCTCTACCGACGCAGTGAAAATGAAAGGATTACCTTTTGCCATCTTTATTACCTGTATTTCAGGTTGAGACACTGCCTCAATAGATGCCTCTTTAAGATAATCTCTCCAATATCTCGAAACAATATTTTCTGCAGCTTCAGCTAAAACTTTTTCCTCGCTGACGTACTTCTGCGCCACAGAAGACGGAACCTTTCCTTTTCTAAAACCAGGCAATTCCAATTCTTCTATAAAACTTGCCAACGCTTCTGTATAATATTTTTCAATCTCATCTACAGGAGCTTCAAACTCTACAATATGCTTTACTGAATTACTCTCTTTTACGGTATATTTCATGATTTTAAGTATTATTTTTATTCGTCACTTTCCTTTTTAGACTGTATCTCGGCTTCTTCCAACTCTTCTTCTATATCTAATTCTTCTTCATCCATTTCCTTATTATACTCTTCTTGACTTTTTACCTCAATCTTCCATCCAGTCAATCGAGCTGAGAGCCTTACGTTCTGACCATCCTTACCTATAGCTAGAGATAACTGGTCATTAGGAACAATTACAATAGCAGTATTCTTTGGCATCACTTTAACATCTATTACTTTTGCCGGAGATAATGCATTCTTAATAAAATATACAGGGTCATCACTATATTCTACAACATCTACTTTTTCTCCCCCTAACTCATTAATTACAGCCGCGACCCTTACGCCTCTTTGCCCTACCATTGAACCAATTGGATCAATTCCATCCACACAAGAAGCCACCGCTATTTTCGTTCTTGAACCAGGCTCACGAGCAAGAGACTTAATTTCAATCTGTCCAGCATTTATTTCTGGAACCTCTAACTCGAAAAGTTTTGAAACTAATTTCGGATATACTCGAGACAAAATAATTATTGGTCCTTTAGGGGTAGTATCTACTTTCACTATATAAAGCTTTAAACGTTGACCAACTTTATAAAATTCACTTCTAATCTGTTCCTCTTTCATTAATACTCCATTAGCCTTCTCAATATCAAAGTATATGTTCGATCCTTCAATCTTCTGAATAATGCCTGAAACAATTTCTCCTTCTCTTGACTTATACTCCGCAATCACTGCATCTTTTTCAGCTTCTCTAATTTTCTGAAGTACCACCTGCTTAGCCGTCTGAGCCGCTATCCTGCCAAAATCATCCTTCGATTCCAAAGGAATAATCAACTCCTCTCTTGGCACCAATCCTAAATTATCCTTCTGAACTTCTTCAATTAATATATGTTTTTCCGCATTGTATCTAACTCTCCTATCATCTCGTATAACAATATTCTGATTAGCATCTTCAGTAAAATTTACCTCATGCTCTAATGGCCTATACGCAGGCACTATTTCAAAATCAAATGATTCAGGATCCTCTTCTTCCTTTGGAAAAGGTATATACACCATTGTTGAATCAACAACTAATCTTACCCTGAAAAAATCAGTCTCGCCTGTCTTTCTATTAATCTTACCCCTAATGACCTGCCCTTTTTTCCCATACTCCTTCTTATACGCAGAAGCCAGTGCATGTTCTACCCCTTCTATAATTACTTCCTCCGCTAACCCTTTTTCTTCGGCTACCTGAGCTACGGAAGATAAGAATTCTTGAAAATTCATTTCTTCTAATTTTAAACTAATTATTTGATTACTATCTTCTGATATTTATTAAAAAAAGTCGGCAATCCGACTGAATAATAAACCCCAACTTCCTTATAATTAAGGATATCATTCTTTATAAAAATGTCAACAACAAAACATAACAAAAGATAATGATTAAAATATTAGAATAATTTGTCAAGTTAACTATAATAGGTTAAGATACTATCATCAATATTATTATAAGATAAGCAAGAATTATGATTATTCCTAAACACGTGATATCCTGTCTAGAAAATCTATGGTCCGCAGGATTTGAAGCTTTTATTGTCGGAGGATGTGTTAGAGATTATCTCCTTGGGACCAAACCTTCTGACTGGGATATTACTACAAACGCGACCCCCGAAGAAATACAAGACATGTTTACTAAATTAGGTATGACTACTTTTTACGAGAATTCCTTTGGAACAGTAGGAGTAGCTATTAAAACCTCTGAAAATAAGCAAGAAATCATTGAAATCACTACTTACAGATCAGAATCTTCCTACAGCGATAATCGTCGTCCTGACAAAGTTATTTGGTCAAAAAGTATTAATGAAGACTTAAAAAGGAGAGATTTTACTATCAATGCTATTGCTCTCTCTCCAATTAACGGGAAAATATCAATTATCGATCCCTTTAACGGACAAGAAGACATAAAAAAAATGACAATTAGAGCAGTCGGAAACCCCGAAGAAAGAATCACTGAAGACGCCCTTAGAATGATTAGAGCTATAAGATTCAAAACTGTCCTACCTGGTCAATGGATAATAGAAAAGCATACAGAAAATGCCATAAAAAAGAACATCAAAACCCTGCAAAAAATATCTCAAGAAAGATTAAGAGATGAATTAGTAAAGATAATCTCTTCCGAAAACTCCGCCGAAGGAATCGAGAATCTAAGAATATATGGACTACTAAAATATATTATTCCCGAACTCGAAGAAGGATATAAGGTAAGTCAAAATAAACATCACGCTTTTGATTGTTATTACCACAACCTGGAATCTCTAAAATATGCAACTAAAAAGAATTACCCTATTCGCATAAGGATTGCAGCACTTCTTCATGATGTGGGCAAGCCAGCTACCAAAAATGGAAAAGGAGAAAATGCAACATTCTATAATCACGAAATAGTCGGTGCAAAGATGACAAAAAAAATACTACAAAGACTTCATTTCCCCAATAAAGACATTGAAAGCATTACTAATTTAGTTAGATATCATCTATTCTACTACAACGTTGATGAGGTGAAAGAAGCTTCTATTAGAAGACTAATAAAGAATATTGGAATAGAAAACGTTGAAGATCTTTTAAAGCTAAGAATGGCAGATCGCATAGGTTCTGGATGCCCAAAAGCCGAGCCATATAAACTCAGACACCTCAAGTACATGATTGAAAAAGTCTCGAAAGACCCTATTTCTGTTAAAATGCTAAAAATTAATGGCAAAGATGTTATGGAAATACTAAAAATTAACCCATCTCCTCGTATTGGATGGTTACTAGAAATACTGCTAGAAGAAGTTTTGATTGACCCTAAAAAAAACGAAAAAGATACACTAGTCAATGAACTAAAAAGAATCAATTCCCTAAATGACAATCAAATTAAAATCCTTTTTAGCCAAGCAAAAGAACAAATTGAATCACGCGAAAAAGACGAAGATCAAAAAACAAAAGACAAGTTCTGGGTTAAATAATTAATACCAATCATCGCAAAGCCTTGATCCAGGGCTCTTTTTGACCAGATTAGGATATAAATGTTTCACGTGAAACACTCTCATTTAGGCTAATCTGGACATAATCTGGACAGGTTTCAATGTGTAGATATTCATATGTTTCACGTGAAACACTCTCATTTAGGCTAATCTGGACAAGTCATTTAGATTGATAATACGTTAAGAAGCCTTGATCCAGGGCTCTTTTTGACCAGATTAGGATATAAATGTTTCACGTGAAACACTCTCATTTAGGCTAATCTGGACA
>Ga0302242_1000918_pt1 | contig 24998 bp, 21 predicted proteins | sample AAG_UR_Lys_MG_FD_193510 | JGI IMG/M metagenome (GOLD analysis project Ga0302242, IMG submission 193510) | Enriched activated sludge microbial communities from anaerobic digester in WTTP, New Holstein, Wisconsin, United States - AAG_UR_Lys | ecosystem: Engineered > Bioreactor > Anaerobic >...
GGGTGGTCTCGGAATAATTTTTTATCATTGTATGAAGGAGTGAAGGTTGTCAATACCTTGAATTTACTGATATTTCAGCAATTTCAGGGAACTTTCTCTCCTTTATTTATGAATAATTCAGGATAGTTTCGGATAAGCTTCTAAACTGACTTAATCACTCATTGAATTTCGGAGTAATGCCACGAATGCTGATGCAAAACAAAATTTAAAAGTTATCAACAAACGCAACAAAATAAATCACTCGTCGTAAAATTTGGTATGTTTGTCAAGTATTTTGGTATGTTCGTCAATAATGCTTTACGCTTGAGAAAGGCCTTTATTATGCTTCTTATAATAAGTTCTTCTGTATCAGCGAGGACTTATTATGTGGCAACGAATGGAAATGATGCTACAGGTGACGGAAGCATTATCAATCCATGGGCAACCTGGAATTATGGGATTCGGCAACTTACAACCGGAGACACATTGTTCATAAGAGCGGGATTGTATATGGCTACAGGAGCAGTATCAATATCAGCCAATCCTAACAACGGCACAGCATCCAATCCAATAGTGATTATGGGTTATCCAGGTGATGCCACAAGACCTATATTAGATGGCAGTAATTTGAATCAGACCTCTCTTTTACGGATTGAATATAAATCTTATTGGACAATAAAAAGAATTGAAATAAGGGAGTCACATGACACTGATGGTGTTTATACAAATTTCTGTGGCATTAATTGCTACAGCTCCAATCAAATAAGGCTGGAGAACATAGTTGTACATGACATTGATGGACAGGGGTTTAGAATTCAAGATTGTGATACGATTTATATAAGAGATTGTGATTCTTACAATAATTACGATCCATATAATAGTGGTGGTAAAGCAGATGGATTTCAGATAAATGGTGCTCCTGGTAAAGTTGCCATGGTTTATTTTGATCGATGTAGAGCATGGAATAACTCAGATGATGGATGGGACTTTCTTGATAACACAAGAGGAGTAGTTGACTCCTGTTGGGCTTGGAATAATGGTTATGATACAGACGGTAGCGGACAAGGATTCAAGGCCGGTTTACAAACTGGCCCCCCCCCATCAGAGGCCTATGTCTTTACAAATAACGTAGCAGTATATAATTCTCATGGTGGGATGAGGGCAAATTGTAATGGTCAGGAATTTTTTATTGATAGCAGATGGTATAATAATACTGTTGCCTTTAACCTTCAGCATGGATTTAGTTCATCAAATCTTCCTGGCGCACAGATGAACACGAATATTTGGCGTAACAACATATCTTATGCTAATGTTGATGGAGATTGGTGGGAGGATGTATCGACTTTTATTAGAGATCACAATTCTTGGGATATTACCGGACTAGTAGTCAAAGATTCAGATTTTTTATCAGTTGATAGCACAGGAATTTCTGCCCCAAGAAAGATCAGCGGAGGCCTACCGGACAATAGTTGCTACAACAACTTCTTGAAGCTGGCTGCAGGTAGTGATTTAATCAATAAAGGTATTGATGTTGGGTTAGCCCCACCAGATGGGAGTCCTGATCTGGGAGCATTCGAGTTTTCATCAGAAAATACAAGTGTAGTCAAAACTACCAAAATCGAAGTAACTGGCACAGGAGATATTACAACGATAACTAAGGATAAAGGATCACTTCAATTATTAGCTACAATCTATCCATCCAACGCTACTGATAAGTCCGTTACATGGTCAATCGTCAACGGTACCGGACAGGCTACAATTTCATCATCAGGCATGGTTACAGCAGTCTCAAACGGAACTGTAACGGCCAGAGCAACTGCAAAGGACGGATCAGGTGTCTATGGCTCATTGATCATTACTATCTCAAATCAGAATTCACCTGCTAACTTTCCACCTCAGGTAAGTATCTCTTCACCAACCAAAAGTACTTCCTTCATAGCTCCTGCGATAGTTACTATAGAAGCGAATGCGGTCGATAGTGATGGGATAATTGTCAGAGTAGAATTTTTTAATGGCAACACCAAACTGGGAGAAAAGATAACCGCCCCCTATGTTTTTACATGGAAGGATGTACCAGAGGGCTCTTATTCCATTACGGCAATAGCTACAGATAACGATAATGCCCGGACTGTCTCAGGTGCAGTAACGGTAGTGATAGAGAAATCCACTACCATCGTAAACCAATCACCTGTTGTAAGTATAACCAGACCTTGCAACAATGGCAACAATAAAAAGAAGTATAATACGAATGATCGGATTATTATCACTGCAGAAGCAACAGATCCGGACGGCAGTATAAGCAAGGTCGATTTCAAAATCGGAGATGTTACACTGGCAGAAGTAAAAGCTGCTCCTTATTCATTTATATGGGAACCGTCTGATACCGGCACTTTTGTAATTACCGCAATTGCTACTGACAATTTAGGTGCAACTTCTGCCAAATCGAATGTAGAATTGAGTATTGGGCTTCTATCTGATGAATATTCTGATAATGTTAATCTCTTCCCGAATCCAAATAATGGGCACTTCACAATAGAGATGGTTCAAGGAATTAGCGAACTCTCAAACAGCCTGACAATCTTCAACCTCTCAGGCCAAAATGTATACAGTGAAATATTGGAACCAAGACAACGGACCAAAGAAGTTGATATTTCAGAGTCAACCTCCGGCATATATATTTTGATGATAACTGATGGTAAGAGGGTTTTAGCGACAAAGAAACTAACCAAGAAATAAGAACACCCATTACTACTCAATTATCTTTGCTGGATTGCCAAAGACCTTCACGCCTTCAGGCACATCCCTGATCACAACGCTTCCCATGCCTAAAACGGAACCCCGTCCTATATGTCTGCTCTGAACTATTCTTGTGCCAGCATTAACAGTTACAAGATCATTAACTGTAACACAACCGGCAAAAAAAGAAAAGGAATTAACATGGCAGAAATTCCCTATTTTTACATCATGACCGCAGATAATAGAGCTTTGCAAAAATGTAAAATCCCCGATGATAACATTGCTGGCCAGAACGCTGAACGCCTTGATTGCGATACCTTTTCCCAGTCTGACGTTTGGGGAAATAACAGCTGTAGGATGAATCAGATTAATAAATACCCCCCCTTTCCTGAGAATTATTCCTACCACCTTCTGGCGATCCATGACATTACCAATACCCGGAATAAACACATCATCCTGCATGACTTCATATCCGTTAACGGTTGACAATACAGGAGGATAGCCGTAGCTTTCAATATTGCTCGGTCCATCACTTAAGAATCCGCGAATTCTAAATTCAGGATCATTCCCATAACAATAATTTGCCAGATCATAAACTTCCCTGGCTAAACCGCCAGCCCCCAGGATAACTAGATTCTTCATTGTTTATTTTGATAAGTACCTTGGCATAAGGCCGGTTTATCTGTATGTTCTCATCTTGAAGTATAACCACCGTCAATTATTAAACTCTGACCCGTAATCCACCGTGAAGCACCAGACAGCAGATATATTGCTGCGTAGGCAATATCTTCAGGTTTTCCTATCCCAAGAGGATAGCCATCAAGGCGCTTTGCCCTTTCCTCAGGTGTCAGAGTCTCCAGGTAATTAACTAGTAATGGAGTAAGAATAGTTCCCGGAGAAATACAATTTGCACGGATGCCTCTGTCAGCCAGTTCTAGAGCCATCGATTTTATCCCTGAATTCAGCGCACCCTTAGAGGCTGAATATCCAATTATACCTCTGCGGCCTACTAGTGCAGTTATTGAAGATATAAATACAAAACTAGAGCTGTCATTCGAATTTTTACGTTTCGAAATCAGCTTAGCAACCTGAAATCCTGCAATTACATTTATGTTGAAAATACTCGAATAATCGGAATCCTTCATCCCGGCAAGCGGCATTGTTTTTTCAATTCCAGCTGAGTGTATAAGGCCATCAAACTTACCATGCCTGAAGACAAACTCATCGACAACAGGAATAAGGTCTTCAATACCAGTAGTCAAGTCGATTGAATAAACAGATGCAGTTCCATTATAATTCAAATTATCGTTCTGAATAACACTCAATACATCATTCAATTTGGTAAGGTCCCGACCTAGCAACAATAAGTTTGCTCCACTCTTTGCACATTCCACTGAACACGACCTGCCAATACCTGAGGAGGCTCCGGTAATCAGGATATTTCTTCCCTCCAGGGAAAACGGATTATAACTCATCATCTAATGCTTTAAATTTCAATCAGTTCAGGACAAACTATGCGATCAGTAATTATGTTGCCGGTTGCCCAGGACAAACCACCTCCGAAACCGCAGATAATCAGGTTTAATCGAGAATTGACCAACTCTCTTCTTTTTGAAGTAATCATTGTCAACGGAATGGATGACATGGATGTATTTCCAAATAATTCATAACTTGTCGGAGCCTTCTCAACTGGCACCTTTAACTTGTTACAAATCTTTTCAACCATAATTTTGTTTGCCTGATGAAGGAAGTAATAGTCAATTTCTTCATTGGCAATGGCGGCGTTTTCCATCAAAATTTTAATGCTTTGAGGCGGCTTGGTAATTGAAAAGACAAACACTGCTCCGCCATCCATTATGTACTGTAGCCGGTTACGCGTTACACCTGGTTCAACTTCCTCAGAATTTAACGATTGCAAAGTAGTGGGATTTCTGAATGCTCCATCCGGGATGTAAATCACCTGATGTTTTGATCCGTCCGTACCAGTATGAAAATACATAGGAGGTGCTTTCGGGGAATGCTCCATACATGTTGCAGTTCCAGCATCTCCAAACAATGGAAAAGTACTTTTATCCGTAGGCGATTTGGTTTTGGTAGTTGTTTCTCCTACCAGAAGTAACCCCTTCTTGAAATAACCCGTTGACAATAGAGAGCCTATTATTGAAACGCCGTACACCCAACCCGAACAACCCAATGTAACATCAAAGGAATAACACTCAGATGATAATCCCAATCTGTCCTGCAATATGCAAGATGTTGCCGGCACTATATAATCAGGGGTTTGAGTAATAAAAACAAGACAATCGATTTCTTTCCGATCCCATCCCAGATCACCAATGAGTTTCTCTGCTGCATCGTAGCAAAGATCCGAGGAACATATGTCGGATGAAGCAATGCGTCTTTCTTTTATCCCGGTAGACGAGATAAATTTCGACGCATCCTCAGCACTGAGGAAGACAGGGGAATTGATGTTGCTTACAATGGTTTTAGGAACACAGGCCGAAATTCCGCTTATTCTCACATTCTCAATTTTCTGATAAGCCATAACCTTGGATATTATAAGGATTTAACCCCAGGGAAACAAAGGAAAGAAAGAATAAATTCCTAAGTCTTTATTCTCTTACCGATTTCTTCTATTAATCCACCTACCGTCTCAATTTTTTTGAACTCTGATGTTTCTATAATCACATCATATTCTGAGTCTATCATAGCAATTACTGAAAGGTAGCGGAGAGAATCCCATTCATCATAGTCACGAAATCTGTCTTCAAGCCTGATCTCTTTACCCTCTGAAGCATCAAGAGCTTCCCTGAAATGATCAATAAATTTTTCCATCATTGTTTAGTTTGTTAAGTTCATTTACCCGATACTTATAGTTATACATTGATTATCTGTACAATTTATAGATATCAAATATTCATACCAAAACTAGTTCCGGACATGTAATTTTTTCTGTCTCAAGATATATCGTTCCCCACGACAGACCGACACCAAAACCACATGTGATTAACTTACATTGACCTTTCGTCAACTGCTGTCTCAGACGTGTTACCATCGTTAGAGGAATGGATGAACTTGATGTATTGCCAAATTCTTCTATTGAATAAGGGACCTTTTCAACAGGCAATCTCAGTTTGGTCCTTATTCTTTCATTAAGAATTTTATTTGCCTGATGTAGGATGAAATAATCAACTTTATTAATGTCCAGGTCGAAATGCTCCAAGAGGCCGTTTATGCTACGAGGAGCCTTACTGATAGCAAATACAAATACACCCGGACCATCCAGTGACGTCTGAAGATTATTACGTACTATCCCATCCTCATATTCAACTTCCTTGAGAGAGTCCGGGTTGTAGAAATTCCTGAAACCTCCATCAGGTATTATTATGGCCTTATATCCCTTGCCATCAGTGGCTGTATGCACCATTAGTCCAGAACTTCCTTCAGTATATTCCAATGCGGTGGCAGTACCTCCATCACCAAAAAGCGGATATGTACTCTTATCCTTGGGAGATTTGGTTACTGTCGATGTATCTCCAGCCAGTAATAAACCTTTTTTAAATCCCCCGTTCTGAATTAAGGCTCCAATAGCAGCCATGCCGTAAATCCACCCAGAGCAACCAAGAGAAATGTCCATGGCGAAACACTCGTGTGCCAATCCTAGTTTTTCCTGCAGAATACAAGCCGTTGCCGGCATAATATAATCCGGTGTCTGTGACACAAAGAGCAGACAATCAATTTCATCAGGTCTCCAGTTTAACTCACTTAGAAGTTTTGCTGCGGCATGAAAACACAGGTCTGAGGAACACAAATTCCTGCCATTCACCAAGTGTCTGGTCACGACACCAGTAGTATCGATATATTTCTGAATCTGATCGCTATTACCCAACAATGACAGCTTTCTGTTGTCAAATACATTTGATGGCACGCAGGCAGCGATACCTTTCACCGTCACATTCTTAAAGTGCTGAAAACCCATAATCAATTGTTCCCCTTGAATGGTTCCATAGTAACATTTGCAGTAGAATTAACTCCTTGCCGGTTAAAAACTTTAAATATAGTTTTTAAAAATATTTTCATGTCCAAGAAAAAACTCATGTTGTCAACATACCAGACATCAAACTTTAATTTTTCAGTCCAGGTAATGGCATTTCTACCGTTTACCTGAGCCCAGCCAGTCAATCCTGGTCTGACTTCATGTCTTCTGGCCTGCTCAGAACTGTACAATGGCAAGTATTCCTTTAGTAAAGGCCTTGGCCCGATAAAGCTCATATTACCAGTAAGAATATTAAGTAACTGAGGTAATTCATCAATTGAAAAAGAACGTATAAATCTGCCTGTCCTGGTTGTGCGTTTATTGTCAGGCAATAACACTCCTTCACTATTAAAAATGTCCTTCATCGTCCTGAATTTGATAAGTTTGAAGGTCTTTCCGTTTTTCCCCGGTCTGCTCTGACAGAAAAATGGTTTTCCACTACTTGACACAAGCAAGACAAAAGTCAGGCAAAAAAGAAATGGAAAGAGCAAGACCAAAAGTACCAGCGAAAAGGTCCTATCAAAGAAAGGTTTTATAAACTTTCTGTATGCCATTATTAATTCATATAAATTTGCTCCATGCCTTTCCAGATAATCATATTATCAAAATTCCCCGCCCAAATTGGGCCATTCTTTCCCAGGGACATCCGAAGCTCTTTATTCATGTAAAGCAAAATCATGGCATTTTCCAATTCCTGCGGATTTTTAGGTTCAATCTGCAAACCATTGAATCCATTCTGAAAACTATCCCTGATACCGGTTGCATTGGTTCCGATTACCGGTATACCCATAGCAGCCGCCTCAACCATAACATTGCCAAAGCCTTCACCCCATGCCGGCAGAACGAATACATCCATCAGGGATAAATAGAGAGGAACATCCATTTGAGACCCAACCAAAATTATCTTGCTATGCTTCTTTAATTGTTCAAGTATACTCTTATCAGCTATCTGACCTTCCTCAAACCGCCCCACGATTAATAAAACTATGTCAGGCAATTGATTACTCAGCCTGGAAAAAGCATGATAAAGTTCATTAATCCCCTTTCTGTCATAAATGCGACTAACAAATCCAAACACGAATTTACTCTCAATTCCCAATTCCCTGATTAATAATGATCGCTTATTCTTATCAATCATTTCAGACGAAAATCTCTTCAGGTTAAACCCATTACTGCTTCCCTTGTTAATAACGATGGCAGATTCTGCTTTAAACAGATTATGCTCAATTCCGAAATCTCTCAAGGAAGGACTGATACAAATAATTTTATGAGCACAATAAGCCGTAATCCTTTCCATCAGAATAAGGATCTTCCTTTTTATTCCATGCTCATGCTCAAACCGGAAGCCTCTACATGTATAAATTCTATTTGGCACACCCAGAAGCTTGCCTGCAATCATCCCCAGGAGAGAGACCTTTGGAGTTCCAAGATTTATGATGTCCGGTTTCACCCTAAGAAAAATCCGGAATATTTTAATTAGTATAACAATATCATGGAAGACCGAGATGTCCCGCTTGACATTAATGAATAAATGAATGCAGCCCTCCCTTTCGCAGTACTGTCTGACCCTTTCGCTATATGGTGCCATAAGGTAAGCATCAAAACCCTTCGATTTAAAGTGTCTCATCTGACCTTCCATAAGGACAACTGATCCTTCAGCAGAAATTCCAACAATAAGTTTCATTACTCAGAGAAGGTAAAACTACTATTCATTACTTCAAGGGCAAATCTTATCAGACTCCGAAATCCTTAAACTACGTGTGTTTTCTTTCTGCCTGAAGTATCATTTGATTTTCAAAATCAAATCAGCAAATGCACCTATCGTCATAGATTTCATATTGTACTTCATATTGCACTTTTTATAACAATCAAGTATCCTGGTTAGAAGGTCAATATTTTGATCGAGATTGGATCCGAAATTATGAGGATGCCAGCGAAGGTGAAACATTCTCCCGGTTCGGGCGGCATACTCAATTTGGCCTTTTATTCTTCTGAATTTTGCCCATTCCAGACACTTAAGTGCAGGATTGTAGGGTCGTAAAAAGCGACTAGCAGCTACGTTTACAGCTTCCCCCTTCTCTGCCTTAAGCTCATCAAAGCACCATGTATTCGAACTGGTTATCGGAAGGTAAGTATCTAAGAATCTCCCGAATTTATTAAATACTCCTCTTATTTTTGACGGCTTTGGATCTTGTATGCTACATATTTTATTGTACATCCATCCCTTTTCCGCTCCCCTGAAAGCATTAATCCCCAACTGTGGCAAAACATCTATAAACTCCTTTATCAATCTATTCTTCGGGAATACAATACTTCTGATTCTTATATCATAAACTTCTGAAATCCTAATTGCACTCTCAATATCTGAAAGAAAAGCATTAATCGTTACACCGTCTTCACGACTTAAAAAGTGGGAGAATGTGTGGGTTGCTATTTCCTGGTTTGAAACTGATAATATTTTCCTGATTATAGAGGGAGCGTAATGTAACGGATCCTCAGCTTCATTCCGACCTATCTGCAATAAATATGGGTTGTGATTTCTTTTTTCATAGACTGGTTTTACATCTGGGGCAAATGCCTCAATCATATCATGAGAATCAGCCAACAATAATCCAACCACCGCCCATGTAGCTGACATCTTGTATTCCTTCAAAACCTGCAAGATTCTCTCAATCGCTAATGGTGTGTTGTTAATGTTACGCATATAAGGTGATTCATAGGTTACTGTTCTGAAAACGCCCCAATGCAATTCCAAATCCAACGAAATGATGAATACACCCACCTTCATTGTCTTAAAGACATATAATCCAAATACCTCTGGTGAACGAACAACTTTCCTCTGTGTAGAAATTTGAGATTCTAAGTCCTTTAAATTCCTTTACAAAAGCAAGTCTTGTGAAATAATAAATCTAATCACCTTAATGTTAATGCTTTAATGAGTACCTCAAAAGCAAGTCTTTCCCAAAGTAGGTTAACAGATTCTTCAACTGCTCATCATTGCCTCCTTGTAATACATTTACTGACACAAGCTTGGTTCTTTGAGACTTGCCAACGGAAGCAAAATCTTTATTATACGTTTTATTGGTTGCAATCTTTTTGTCTTTTCTCAAGGACATAACTTTTAACCACAGGTCATCAGCATAAAAGCACAATTCGCGTATCAATTCCTTATTGAGTACATCATTATGCAAACTATCAGGTGGATATAGAGTTCCTGCTCCTCCTGTTGCCATTAGTAAATATGATGGTTGTGTGTCTGTAACATTATGTTTCCATTGTCTGTAAGGATTCAATTCTTCCCCGCTAAATGTGATTTTATGAGCTCTATTTGTTACAATAAGATCTGGAAACTCACGATGTAGTTTCACAAGGTTACTTAATAGATTTCCGGGATAGTACAAATCATCATCAACCGTAATAATATTTGATCCCGGATAAGTGATCAGACTAAAGAAATACTTCTTATGAGCCCTTAAATCTTCACAGAAATTAATAGTTAATCCCCTATCTTTCAGCTTGGTTAGACTCTCCGGAATTCTTTTTCCGGGAAATTGCTCCTCTGCAAGCCATAGTATAATCATATCAGGCTTGAAGCTTTGATGCATCAAAGTCTCAATAGTAATCCACACCTCGTTTATTCTTTCAGGAAACGATGTTAAGGATACAATAAATAACTCATCTCTGGGATCTGTATTAATACCAGGACCAGCCCTAAACTCATCCCTTTTATATAATGCAGGCATCATCCTGTCGAGAATCCATTTAAGGATTAACTGAAGCATTCGGTTAGCCGCTCTCCCTGGAAGACCCAGAAAATCAAAGTTTGGCAGCAAGAAATATAACTTATAAATCAAGTTCATCACCCAAAAATTAAAGCATCTACCAATTGACCAACTTTTTCTACATTCAACCGAATTTGAATTTTCTGAGCTTCCAATCCCAATGATGTCCTTAAATTTTCATCATCCATTAGCATATTCAACGTTTTTGAAAGTCCAGCGACATCGCCACCTCTTACAACAAGTCCATCTACTCCATGTGTAAGTAATTCCATATAGGGAATTGTGTCAAAACAGACACACGGCAATCCAGCAGCCATGGCCTCACATAGGGAGTTAGGGAATCCTTCCATCAGGGATGGCAACACATAAATACTTGCCCTGGCATAATATTTATCAATTGAATGGACTTTACCAGGGAAAATTACTTCATTTGCAATTCCCAGTCTTGAAGCAAGGGCTTTCATGCTTTCAAGCAAAGGTCCAGTGCCTACATAATGCAATTGCCAACCATCACGTTCAGTCAGGTTGTAGAATGAACGCATCAATCTTTCCGGCCCCTTCTCCCATGATAGTCGTCCGACATACAGAATGATCTTTTCTCTCTTTATTGTAGGATACTTTAAGACTTCTCTTAATGGATTGGGTATAACGGCAATATTCAGTCTCTTCCCAAACTGTCTGACCTTATATTCTGCAGCTATACTGGTCTGAGCAATAAATCCAGCTGCCCCTGGATATAATATTCTCTTTAAAATCCTAAGCAATGGCCTCAGCGCAAAGTTCGGACTTGTACGATCAGAAATATAGACTGGATATTTTAACCCTTTAAGTGACAACAAGACTATTGAGCTGAATAAGTCACCAAAAACAAGCACAGCGTCAGGACTGATCATTTTTACTGTTCTGCGCAAGAACAATACAATCCGGGGATAGAAGGCAAGTTTACTGAGTAAGCCATTAGTATGTTTAAAACCTGGCTCATATAATTCAACTCTTGAGTCTAGCTTATAAAACGTATCATTAGCCAAACATGAAATAAAAGTTACCCGATACCCCATCAGCGAGAAGTAATCTGCTAAAGTTACCAGTGAGCGCTCAATTCCACCCATTTTAAGTGAAGGAGATATCAAACATAATGATCTTTTACTGTTCATTGAAAGACTTGAAGAATATGAACTTTCATTCTTGTCCATATAAGAATACACGTTCATCAAAAATGACTTTTAAAATATCAATTACAGCTCATGATTTTCTCTCCGAGAGTTGAAGAATCAATAAACCTTACATCTGGCCATTTTTTGATGATTCCGGTTAATAACCTGTCAAAAAGTATAAGGTTATCTGTGCGATTTGCATTATTAATTGAACCAATGAAATTGAGTCTGTGGCAGCTTATAATTGCTGGTTTATGCCACGAAAAAGCAATCTCTATGCTCTTCAAACAAGCATCAACCCAATCAATTCTTGGGTTTAATGCAGGCTCAAACAAGCAATTCCTGACCTGGTAATGTTGCCCAAATTCATTTCTTTGACCATTGTAATGATATTTCTTTGAATAATGCATGTTTCCGGGTTTTGGAATATTTTGTGTTTTGCTGGACTTAATATACTTGATTCCTTTCATAGACAATATCTCCTCGGTCTCTGGAGACCACACATTACAAGGAGGAGTGAATGCAGCAGATTTTATCCCAAGCAAGGACTCAAATATTTCAAGACCTTCAACTACCAACTCATGAACTCGCTGTTTTTGAAAAGCATTATTATAATCAAGTGCAGCTTGAAGATTGTTTCTTTTCTCTCCTGCTTCTTTCGAATTGATAGAATAGGTATTAAAGGAAAAGGCAATTCTATAGTCCCTGGCACCTTTTTTAAGCTGATCCATCCATTGCACAACATTCAAATGCTCTCTACCATGGTACTGAGGGAAAAAAATATTGTTTTCGAGTCCCTTTTTCCAGAGATTGAAGCTTTTATCATGATTAGGGTATCTTTTAAAAGTTTCTGTTATCAGCTCGAAGAAGTACTGGTTGTAGTCAGACTCCATAATACTTTGAAAATCAGGATTTGCTATAACACAATTTGCTGATATGATTGGATTACTATCAAAGTTATCCTTCTTTGAAGTCAATATTTCAAAGAGACGTTCAAGATCATCATTGCTCTCAAGTGAATCTAATGAAGAAAATGGATCATCTACTGAAATACCAGCTGTTTGCATTTTTCTCAGTACTTCAACTGAAGGCATTCGAATTGCGCCCCAGTCATCTGATTCAATAACAACCAATTTTTCTGAAGTTTTCCATCCCGGGATATTTACCAGTCTCTTATTTACCCACAAGCGTAGTGCTGTAAGATTAATCATGTAGTGTCTTATATTTCAATTCCCTCGATTTCACGATTATATCTCCAAGTTGGTCACTAGTCAGAAATTCGACATTGGGCCATTCTTTCAAGATCCCTGATAGCAGTTCTGACAATAGTTTGTTTGTATTTTCTCTGTTTTCAGGAAAAATTTCACCCATAAAATTGACTCTGTGAGAATTAATTACTGCAGGTTTTCCCCATCTAAAAGCAATGCTTATTTCTGACATGCAACTATTTACCCAATCATAATTCCAATTACGACTAGGCTCAAATGTGCAGTTTCTCCTCCAATATACTTGTCCGAAACTATTTTGCTGACCCCATAATCTATCAATAACCTTCAAAGAGCCATTTTTAACTGGCTTAAATTGTTGACCGCATTGATGATACTTTATCCCATTATTATGAAGCGTTTCATCAAGATGATCTCCTCTTATAGAACAAGGTGCCACAAAAGATTTTGATGGAAAACCAAATATCTCTGAGAATAACTCAAGCCCCTGGCATGCTATCTTTTCAAGTTCTACCCACTCGGATTTGTCTGAATATCTAAACGCAGCCATATAATCATGTTTTCCTGAGTGTTGGTCTTTTGACTTGAGTCCTAAAAGTACATTATGCTCAAATCCTTCACGTTCCCATGGATCAGAAGATCTAATTGCTTCCATCCATCGCTTTACATTAAGATGCTCTCTGCCGTGAAACTGAGGCCACAATAATCTCTGATTTATTCCAATTCTTTTCCATAACTCAAACGTTCGAGCACGCCCTGGATACGCCTTGTATGACTCAGTAATTGGTTCAAAAAAATAAACACTCTTGCCTGACTCTTTTATCTTCCTAAAGTCCGGATTTGCAACAACAGCATTAGCGGTTATGACTGGATTATTCCCATTTTTGTCCCTAAATAAGTGTAAAACCTCAAACAAGGCAGTTAAGTCATTCTCACTCTCCAGTGCATCATACTTCAGGAAGTAATGTTTTTCAACTGGGATTCCTTTTGAAACAAACTTCTCATAGACTTGTCTGGAAGGCATCCGGATGCTGCCCCAATCGTCTGATTCAATAACCACTATCCTGCGATTAGTCCTCCAACCAGGTATATTGATGAGATTCTTTCTAATTATTTTTTTTATATTCACCTCAGTAGTTCTGATATTGATTGATCATAAGTGTTATCTGATAGTAATGCCACAATTGGGTTTCCTAGTATCGTTACAAGCCCGATGGTCATCAACGCCGTATTAATCTGTCCTATACAATAAAAAAGTAATAACGGTAAGGATATACTCAATACAAATTTTTTCAACTTAAAATCAGAGGCGTGCTGTAAGTAAAGGAAAAAGAAAGAAAAAACAAGTAAATATGTAATTGGATAAAATCGCATCATTGCAGGTATATTACTAAAAAAATTAACCACCCCTAGCATTAATAGAGAAAAACATAGTAGGTTTCTAAGGCTTTCCTTACCTTTTAGAAAATTACGACCATAAAAGAATATTACACAAAAAAGTATTGTTGAAGCCCACTTAATTGCTAAGCGGTAGGAATTGTACCTCCAATTTTTTGCTTCAGTGCTAGATTGAGTTGCTTCTAGGTATGCCTCACTTGTATAACCTTCGATGCGTGTGTGAAAAACGTCTGGTAATATTGAGGTTACTCTATCTGTAAACACTTGGATATCTACCTCCGAGAGAAAAAATGTTATTATAAAGAATGCGAAAAACCACGATTCCCTCTTAGGTAAAGCGATAAATAATAGCATCATACCAATAGGGAATACAAAAGAAAAATGGAATAACAGGCTCAATGACGCAATCACTATCCCAATCTTTTTCTTGTCTATAATATACATAAAGAATCCATAGAAGAATATCTGAGCAGCTGTCCACATTCTGAAACCATTTATTTTCCAAAAGCCAATGACGACTGCGAACACAATTATGTAAATAAGACTCTCGGTCTTAATCTTCTCACCTGACCTATCAAGAAGAAACCAAAGATTCCTTGAATAGAAAAAGCCAAAGATAAAACCAAAAACAGCGAATAATACCCGCGGATCACTAGTGAACCTTGAAACAAAAAAACTAATGAATAACTGTGCTACATCCAAGAAATTTGAACCTTCCTGATAAACTAGATCCAGCAGACCCCTCAGGTCATATCTGATATAACTCATACTTATGAAGAAATCCCTGTATCGATTTGCATCCATTCCTTCATTTGATATAATCAATGTATAACCATAATAGGTAACGAACAGCCAAATGATATTCTTGGTATATGATTCCCTATGATTACTAAATGCAACCACAACTGCAGATAATGGATTCAGCAGGAATATCGTCCAGACGGATAAAATGGCTTTGTATCTGCTACGGATTTCCATCATGCTGCATTTTAAAGAATTCTAAATAAATATTGGTTTTCATTCTATTGTCAGTTCCAAAAACTGCATGGCAACGCACCTGATATCATATTGCTCCAAGTTCTCTATAATAAGAGCTCCGGAATAATCCCTGGCCAAAAAGGCATCAATTAGTTTCTCCTCAAGGCTAGACGTTACATTAAGTATGGGCCTTTTCACAACTGCGTAATCAATCAGTTTACTGGGCGTATGAATATTCGTATTATTGTCGAAATTTACAAGAAAATCCATGGCCGACAACACTTTCAACAACTCTGCCCTTGGAATATACTCCCTGATTTCAAACTTCTCCTTCAGGATACTTTTATGTTCCAACAACAACTCTTTTTTTCTTGTGTAAACAATAAACCTGAAATCCGATGCAAGAGTAGCAAGATAGTCCAGGAATGGTCTGGGATCACGCTTCAAAGGAACAAGGTTACCGGCATAGGCAAACGTTACCGGTTCATTGTGTACCCTCTGTGGCAGTTGAACCTCGTTAAAGTTTAATCCTTGTGGTATGACCCTGATTTTTTCATGAAATTCTTCATAATAACCATTGATACTATCCCGGGTAGGTACCGAGATGTAATCAGCCTTACGGCAGAACCATTGCTCAATGTATTTAAAATAAAACAGCTTCCTGACTGTATCTATTCTGTCTCCCATATACGGATCACCACAGTCAGCAACCCATTTCCCTGCGATCGGGTGATTAGACTTCCGAGCCCATGCAACTCCCCAGTGAACAGGATAAGGTACCGCAACAGAAATCAACAGATCGTAACCCTCCTCTTCATTCAGAGATCTTGCTACCAATTGCATTAACTGAATATCAGGATATTCAAATAGCATCAGAAGCACTCTGTTTATAGCCTTAATAAAGAAGTTTCCTTGCCATCTTCCTGTCTGACAAAGTATACGAAATCTCTCCTTTCCAAAGTTTTTGAACGTAACACCAAAAGATTTTGTCAGTTGTTCATAATCAACCCCATCCTTAAAGGAGGTTATGACCTTTACTCTATGACCAAGGCGGGCTAACTCTTTTGCAAGTTCCGTAGCTCTGAATGATCTGGGGGATACAGTCGGATAAAAGCTGCGGCTAACTATGAGAATGTTCTTAGAACCCATTGATGCCTACTTGTTAAAGAGATACTGCTTCGCTCAGTAATTCAAAAATCAAGTCCGTCTTACAAACTCCTGATGTTGATTCATCAGTGTACAGGTGTTGTATTAAATCCTGACACCAGATATTAATTTCAGGGCACGTGAGATAGCAAACCTGTGACTTTCACATCTCATATAATTCAGAATAAAACGGTATTCGGTCTTCCTTCTTTGAAAGATGTGAGAAATATATTTGACCCATTCTTTAAGTGAAAACGTTGATCGGTCGCTATTGAGTGCTCTTAATAAAGTTGCCTCATAGGAACGCCAAAGTGTAAGACACATTTTATTAACCTGTTCAATGTACACCTTCTCATTTGCCAGGATTCTGCACGTCTCTGCATTATGCAGTTTGATCTTCTCCGAATTGTCAATCTTGATATTCTTGCCCTCAAATAATGTGTTATATACCTGGAATGAAAAATCCCGTTTGTCATTCAGGCTCAATACTACAACCAGACCATTATTAAAATAATCTCTTTTATTTGGCATATCAAAATAGAAATTACCAAGACTGTAGAAGATAGGTTTGCCTTTATACAACTCCCATCCCTGTGGCACATGAGGATGCCCCCCAATAACAGCATCAGCTCCTGAATCAATCAGTTGCCTGTAACGATCTCTCCATTCAGGCAAGGGGATATCAAAGAACTCGATCCCGGCATGTGTTATAACAAACAGATAATCCAAGGATCTTTTTGCTTCAGTAATAATATTATTGAGTTCCGGATAATTGATCCATGCACAACCAACCGATTCTTTAGTTGTCCAGTGATCATTAAGAATGCCGAACTCACACTGAGCTACTGATAGGAAGCCCATCTTCAACCTGCCTTTTTGCATGGTTTTAACAGTGTAAGCCTCCTCCCAGGACCCTGCTCCAATCACTGAAGCTGACTTAAATGCGTCCACAGTTTTCAGCAGGCCAGTATCACCAAAATCACCTGTATGATTATTTGACAATGATATCAGGTTAAACCCATTCTCTTCACACCAATGGGGAGATTCCATCGACTGAGGGAGGATTGCAGTACCTGGTATTGTAACGGAATTACCTATTGGTAAAGGACCCTCAAAATTCAGGCACTTTATATCACATTCGGCAATCAGCTTTTTCAAATTATCCGAAAGAACTATTGTACGGGGATTCTGTGCAATGAAATCACCGCAAAAGAGAAGTTTGACTGAATCAGACCTAGCTTCCTGCTTCATTTCAATACTCCCTTCAATTTATCTGCAATATCTCCAACATAATCGACATTGATCATCTTTCCTGTTAATATAATCATCAAGTAAAACAGGAGTCCTGCCAATGGTAATACAAGATAAGGTCCAGACACCGGGAAAAAGATTTCTCGAATAATGACCAGCAGTCCGGCAATAACTGACAGGTGTAATCCAATTATCACCATCCTCTTCACCAAGGTGATCGGAACCAGGGTTATTCCATGACGCATTTTAATATATATGAATATTGAAACAGCAATAGATACCTGTATCAGAGAAGATGACAGTGCAATTGAAACCGGTGGCAACAACAGTGACACAATAATAAAATCAACAAGCCAGATTATAACTGCAAATACCAAATGGACCAACAAATATACATTAGACTTTCCAAGGGCCAGCAGAACAGACAAATATGGGAAGACGTCTGCAACTCCTCTGATTAATGAAGCACGCAGGTATGACTTAGACACTTCATACTGGGCACCATAAAGCAATATAACAATATCTCCTGCAAAGAAGAGGCAAAAAAAAACTATCGGGTAAATCAGCTTTATTGACTGAAACACTGCTCTGTTATAAATACCAAAAGCTTCTTTCAGATTCCCTTCAGATTCCGCCTTTGAGAACAAGGGCAATAAAACACTTCTGACGGAACCAGCTATCATACCAACAAATGGAATTTGTATATATCCGTTTGAAAAATCTGCGAAGACTATCTGGCCATAGTATCTACTGATAAAAAACTGATCCGCTGAGTGTAATACCATTCCAACAAGACTAGCACCCACAAGAGGCAACGAATAATTGAAGATGGTTTTATGCATATTGGGAACCAGTTCTTCTTTTACTTTTACATATGGTCTCCTTTTCATGACCATTGCAAAAATGAAAGTCAGGAATGAGGCAAAACCCCATCCTATAATCGCTGAACGGTATGTTCCCTTAAAGACAACTACAGGCAGAACGATACAGAGAAGCATCAACAGCCTGTTTGCTGTCTGATAGATAGCTATATATTTTGTCTTCCTCAGCGCAGTATAAATACCTTCCACACCAAGGGAGGGTATTGTAAAGAGCGGGAAGGGGGAGAAGATCTTCAACCCAACTGACAGCTCCGGGTTTTTTAAAATTCCAGCTATCAGATCTGAGGAGAGATAAAGAAAAACTGAGAAAGCCAGTCCTAGTATTACGAATAATCGGTTTACACCATTAACCAGCTTTTTTCCCTGACCATCAGATAATCGAGGAATAAAATAGGTAAAAACACTCGGCAGACCTGCGGCGAAGACAGTTTGCAAAGTGGCATAGACATACAGAATCTGTTTGTACGTGCCGTATTCAGCTTTGTCAAAATACCGGGAAAGAATTGCAGCACTTACAAGGGCAAGTGCAAAAGAGCTAAAGCTACTGGTTGTAAGCCAGACTGCCTGACTGAAGTTACTTGACGCTGTCGACGCCTTCATTTAAAAAATCTACCTCCCGGGTTGTCCTTGGACAGTATTCTGGTAAAATGGGAAATTTAATTTTAAAGAGAACTACCGGGTATCTCCCTTCGCTCTATTTTTTTTGAATTGTTTCAGGGACTTTGGCGAATGGTTGTTGTCATTTGTATACCCATACTTACCTACGTAGCCATAATGCTTTCCTTTATTTTGAATTCCATTCAGTACAATGCCAATATCCTTTATTCCATTGCTGCTGATTTCATTCATTGCCACTTCAAGCATATCCCGCAGTGTATGTCCTGGCCTGATGACAAGGAGACAAACGTCTGCCATGGAAGATAAATGGATTGTATCTGAGACAATCCCGATAGGTGATGTGTCTACAATGATTATGTCATACGTTTTCTTAAGCGTCTTAAACAGTTCTCCAGTCTTCGCAAGAGCAGTCAGTTCGGAAGGATTCGGAGGAACAGGTCCGGCTGCAATTATTGACAGATTTTCAACAGTAGTTACTTGTATAATCTCTTCCAGCTTGCTTTCTCCGATCAACCATGTGGATATTCCTCTGTCATTACTCAGATCAAAATCCTGGTATATTTTAGGTTTCCTCAGGTCAAATCCAATCAGAATCGTCCTTTTACCCAATAAACTGTATGCGGAGGCCAGATTGATTGACAAAAAAGTTTTGCCTTCACCCGGCATTGATGAAGTAACAAGAATTACAGGTGACTCAGCTCCCTTTGTAAAGAACTGGATTCTGGTCCTTAACTGCCTGAATGTTTCAGAGATAGTGGAGCCCGGTGAGGAAACAACTACTGTATTTCCCTTTTCATTACTTTGGGGGATGTGGCCTATAATAGGTATAGATGTTATTCTGCGTATCTCCTCTTCCTTCAGCTTTTTATTAAATACTAAATTCAGGAAAACTATTAGGAAGGTAATACTCATCGCACCAGCAACTCCAATTAAGTTGACTTTAAACGGAATGGGTGAAATCAGAATGCTAAAACGTTCATCTGCTGGATCAATTACCTCACTGTCCGGTCTATTTGATGCCTTCTGCATAAGCTGTTCAGCTCTTGTTTCCAGAAGAAAAGTATACAATTCGTCATTTAGTCTGAATTTTCGTTCAATACCGAGCAACTGCCTTTCAGTTACAGGCAAGGAAGATGCCTGGGCATTCGCCCTGTTAATCTGTGATTGGTTTTCTGATCTTGCCAGACTGTTTGCTCGTCTTAAACCATTAAGGGTTTCACGTAAGGCTTCCTTTGTATTTCTGATGCGTTGTTCCAAGCTCTTTTGCAGTGGATTTAAATCACCAGCACCACGATTAGCCAATTGACCCTGTAAAAGGGTAAGCTCATCCACCAGGCGTGTCAGTCCGGCATCCGTTATACCCATAGTAATTGGTACAATAGGAATCTCTCCGGTAATGTCCTTGGAAAGATAGTCAGCCAAATAGTCATAGTAGTTAGCCTCAAGCTCAAGTCGTGCCCTTTCATTTTCAAGTAAAGTAGCCTGACCGATCAGAGCCTGCCCCTGAACCGAGAGATCCATAACACGATGTGTTGACCGGAATTGCTGAAGCCTGTTTTCAGTACTCATCAATGAATCTGTAATGCCAACAAGCTGGTCATCAATAAAAGAAATTCTTCTTTCAGCTTCAGTGTTTTTCCTTCCCAAGGATATGGCTTGAAACTCTTTAATATGCTTGTTAAGGAAGTCTACATCCTTAGCTCTGTTGGTACCTTCAAGACTGATTCTCAAAATTGATCCATCTCTGTTTACCTGTTCGACACTGAGTTTGGAAGCATAATATCTTACTATCCGGGCAGGGTTATGAATTGTAAAATATAGCGTTTTGCTTTGATTTACGTTGAGCCATCTTTCATCAAAGCACGCTATCTGGAAACTTCCACCGGGTATCTCTATAATTTCATCGAATGAGGCTGTCTTCAAGAATGGGTAATTCTTATCAGTTGACTCAAGATTGAACATATCATTACCTAAAAAGGTAATCGAGAATTCTGTATTTCTTGGCAAGGGGATTTCTTTATCAGAAAAAATCCTGACAGGTGTTTCGGGATATACCGGAACACTTTTTCTCATTGATTTAAAGTAGTAAGAAATTTCAAAAGGCAATTCATTCAGTGTTCTTTCTATCAAAGCACCAGATCTGAGAATCATGATCTGATTCTGCAAATTCTTAAAGCCTCCAGGAAGTCCAAGCCCCTGTAAAAGTTGAGTATTGTCAACAATAGGGCGGTCTTCTGTCTCATTTATGAGCACAGTGGTCGACGTCCTGTATGTTGGAGTCGTTTGGCTAGTGTAGATACGGGCTCCCAGCAAAGCCAAAAGGATTGCAACGGCAAAAAAATACCAATTCTTTAAGATCAGTGATATAATTACCTCAGGATCCAAGACATTCCTATGTGGTGAATGCTTGTCCAATGGTCCGTTTTTAAAAGTTTCCTGATTAGTCATTAGTGCAGGTTTGTATAATTATCCTGTCAAACAGGCTCAAATTAACAAGATGATACCTTAACTTTATATTGTTCTAAGGTTTCGTTTTAACACCTTACAAATTGATTCCCGGGCTAGAGTCTTTGGATGTAGCTTATTACAACCAGTGCTGTTGTAATTGTTGATAAGAACAGTGTGTAAACTGTACTATTAGTTACAAATGACCTTCCCTTCAAAGGCATGGCATAGATAACATCATTAGGCATAATATAGAAATATTCTGAATCCAGGATACTTCTGTCCGTTAGAGAAAACTCTTTAACTACGGGGCCATAAGGTGAGGGCCTTATCAGCTGAATCTTCTGACGATCACTATATACACTGAGATCGCTGGCCATTGACAGGGCCTCGAAAATATTAATACGGTCTTTGAATAATACATATCGCCCTGGAGAATTTACCTCGCCGATTATGCTTACAGTATTATTTACAAGCCTGATAGTAATAGCTCCATCGCTAACATAATTCTCAAAAATCGAATCCAACTCTACTTTTACCTCTGAAAGGGTTTTTCCGGCTACTCTCACCCTACCCACATATGGGATTTCTATATTTCCATCCAAATCAACCAAATACCCGGATAAGCCCGCACTTTCCTGAGTAATAGTTCCTGTGCCGACATTTGCATTGAACAGCTCAGAATATTGAGGATCAGGTGTTAATACCCTAATGTATAGGTTGTCATAGGGCATGATCTTGTATGCGGCCGGAGTGACTGAAGTACCATAATCGGTCCTGGCCTGGCGATCACCTGATCTGTCAGAAAATTGCAGATACGTCAGTTTCTTCCTGGATACACAGGAACCTAACATAATTACTGTTAGAAAAGAAACGAATACCAAATAGGGATGCACTTTCATCTTTCTTGATTTAAAGTATAAAAATACACAAAGTATAAATTATTGAGGTATATTTCCCTGCTTTTGTATTCAGATTTTAGCTCTCAGCTATTGTCACTTTAATCACAGATTCAGAAAGAAACTACGCCATGCCAGGAATTCGACAGTGAAGATAATCCCTGAATCAGTTTCATTACCCGCCATGAGGTATTGGGCACCAAATAGTCAGGAGGTGTTTGTCTTGGATGATTGTTTTTATGGTCAGCTATGACAATGTCAATCGAACTCAGTACATAATCGACTTCGAGTCCTGAAAGGATGATTGTGCCGGCATCCTGAGCCTCAGGACGTTCCATGGAGTTGCGCAGGGAGATGGCAGGAAAATTGAGAATAGCTGATTCTTCACTGATGGTGCCACTGTCAGAAATCGTGCATAGCGCATTCATCTGAAGATGAACATAGTCTGTAAGACCAAATGGCTTCAGGAAGCGGATCAGTGAATTCATTTTTAAATTATCCGCTGCCTCCAGACGCTTACGTGTCCTGGGATGGGTTGAGACAATAACAGGCACCCTGTAATCTTCAGCCATGCGGTTCAGAATCAACAGAATCCTCCTGAGGTTCTCCGGATTGTCAACATTCTCTTCACGATGTACTGACACAATAAAATACTGGCCCTTAGTAAGTTTAAGGGTATCCAGTATATCTGAAGCGTCAATCTTAGGCTTGTAGTGATTGAGTACCTCATACATCGGGGAGCCGGTAAGATAAATTCTCCTGTGGGGAAGCCCTTCCGATATCAGATGCCGCCTTGCATGTTCTGTATAAACGAGATTAAAATCAGCAATGTGATCTATTACACGCCGATTGATCTCTTCAGGTACATTGAAATCAAAACACCTGTTCCCGGCTTCCATGTGAAATATCGGAATATGAAGCCTCTTTGCCATATAGGCAGAGAGACATGAGTTAGTATCTCCAAGCACAAGAAGGGCATCAGGTTTCTCCTTGCGAAGCAGTTCGCCTGATTTCCGGATAATGTCTCCAACAGAGGCCTCCAGTGAAGAGACATCAACATTCAGGAAAAAATCAGGCTTTCGCAAATCAAGATCCTTGTAAAAGATCTCGTTCAATTCATAATCATAGTTCTGACCTGTATGGGCAATTATATGATCCACATGTTCATCAAGCAATGCCATGACCCTTGACAAACGGATTATCTCCGGCCTTGTGCCTACAACAGTAAGTACTTTCAGTTTTGATTTTTTCATTTCATTTCCCGGGCAGGTACACCTGAATAAATGCCCATATTTAACAGTTAAACTTGTTCGAAAAAAGTGTCCGGGTCAGCCGGATCATATAATTCGTTGATCCAAAAGATGGTATAAAGATCTTCGTTGCCTGTGTTGGTAATGTTGTGAGTGTGCCAGACAGGCATGTCAACATAGGATGGTTCATCTCCGTCAAGTTCGAATGACATCACTTTATCCGTTCCAACCCGCCTGAGCTGTATCAGGGCTTTTCCCTTTATCACGGCAAAACGTTCTGCCTTCCTGGTATGGAAATGATTTCCCCTGGTAACCCCGGGTCTGGTTGTTGAAAAAGAAACCTGGCCGCCACTGCTGAGTTTTACTGTTTCAACAAAAGAGCCCCGTTCATCACTGTTCATTTTCAGCTTAAACGGGAAATAGCTTTCGTGATCAATGTAACAGACAAACGTATTGAAAAGATTCCTCTCAAAAGGATCGGTAAGGTCCGGGATAATCCCCTTTTCAAAGTATTGTGTCCTGAAACTCTGCAAAAGTGCCAGAATCTCTGTGACACGGGCCTCAGCAGTAGGTATTATCCTGAATTCATTATCGGCAATTTTATTCTCAATCAGATACCATATGGTTTTCACAAGGTCACCGATGTAGATAAGCCTCAATTGTGCATCTATTTCAATCCCTGGCTCTTCATCATGAGTCAGCTGGTGAGAAAAGGTTGCCACCACCGAATTATAATAAGGATTACCGAAAGGGCCAAAGACATTGGGGATAACCATCCCTGTAAAAATCCCTCCCGAACGGTCTGCCCATTCAGAGAGCAGGCGCCTTCCCTCCCGCTTTGATTTACCAAAGACATTGTCACGTTCTTCCTGGGTAGAGGAAGAGAACAGCACGTGAGGCTTTACACCTGTTGTCTCCAGGGCTGTTATCAGTTTATTGACCAGCTCAATATTTGTATTATATATTGTCTGAGGTTCATTGTGCCTGTTAAGAGCAGCCAGATGAACTATTGCATCACACTTGCCGACAAAAGCTTCCAGTATGTTCTGATCCTGAAAGAAGTCATCCCTGAACGGAATTAATTCCACCTCTGTTTTCCTGAGTGACAGGTAATTAAAAAGATGCGTTCCAATAAAACCAACCTGACCGGTAATTCCTATCTTAATCATTATTAATTATTTTATTCCTTTCTGCAACCATGCCGGACAATAACACAACA
>Ga0302242_1000919_pt1 | contig 24995 bp, 19 predicted proteins | sample AAG_UR_Lys_MG_FD_193510 | JGI IMG/M metagenome (GOLD analysis project Ga0302242, IMG submission 193510) | Enriched activated sludge microbial communities from anaerobic digester in WTTP, New Holstein, Wisconsin, United States - AAG_UR_Lys | ecosystem: Engineered > Bioreactor > Anaerobic >...
TCCACTGTCAAATCCCTTCCTATACAACACTTTTTTTATATCTTTGAAAATTTTTTGCCATTATAATCTTGATATGTCTTTTTCGGTATATAACCATCTATTTTTTTACACAACCCAGAAAAAAGAATAGAGAAGCTGATTTAAACTGAAAGGAGGTAAATTAAAACAATCCGGCCGGGTAATAATGCTGGACAGAAATCTGCCGACAAGGAAATGGTGTCATAAGTGCGGTAATATTGCAGACATCTCCCTCTCAGACAGAATATTCGCCTGTAATGTATGCGGTTATAGTGAGGACAGAGACCTTCACTTCTCTCCAATTTTAAGACTTTTTTTGAAAATAATAAACTGAATTATAATAAATATCAAGGGTAACCAGAAAGGTTAAAAATTGCAGTTGAAATTCAGTTAGTCCGGGTTTTATAGATTGAAATATTGATTTATCTGAAAGGAATTTCTTATTTTCCTCTGTAGAAAAAAATAATCCTCTGTATTTAGCTATTTCTTCTCCCTGAAGGACAACTTTTCTCACATTGGAATCAATTTCAGATAAATTACAATCTGCCTTATATTCGGGCCCTTCTATAAAACCTATTTCCTGACCGGAAGGATTTAATATACGCCTTGTTCCGGAGGTAATAGAAGCAATATGGTTTTTATTATAATGTAATTTAAAAGAATTATTTTCCGCATAAAGCTCCATCTGATCTTTAGAAGTTATGGCCTTTAAAGGGCCAAGGAGTTTATTCTGTCTTGGAGTATCGTCTAATTTAGGGTATATGAAATCTCCGTAAAAAGAAAGAAGAGATCGATTTTTTGTTTTATAATCACTTATAATTCCTGCTACTCTGAAATTCACTGACTTATCATATTGAACATCTACAAGACTGCTTAAAGAATCAAGATCAAAGTCTACTAACTGTTGTTTCACATCAGTTATATATCTGTGTCCACCGGGGCCGCTCAAATCTGAAGGAAGGAAATATTTTTTCATATAGGGCATAAAAAAAATAAAAATAACTTTAAATTTAATAAGAAGTAAAAGAAAAACACCTATTATAATAAGGATAACTATAAAATCCATATAAAATCTGCCTTTCTAAAAATTTACTTCTTCTATTTTAACATAAGTCAGGAAAAAGACAATATTTCTCAGGGGAAATTATTATTAGCTTTCAGCTTTTCCTTAAGCTGATTGCTGATAGCTTTAAATATAAAAGGTTTATTTTTACTGAAGCTAATAATTTAACAATAGGGGCATCTTCTTCAGGGGCGCCCTACAGAGAGATGACCTTTCTTTACGAGACGCCGTACAAATTCTTCAGGCTTCTCTTTACATTCTGTAGCTGTTGAAGTTCTTGCTGCATATTCGATAATTTTTGTATAGTCAGGTGTTATATAAATAAATTTTACCATATTTACTCTAATCTATCTGCCAGTATACAGGCTGAAGGTGAACAGATCCATTGGTGTAATCAATCATAGATTTCGCCACATAGGGATTATATTTAAGTTCAATTTTAAAATCACTTCCGCCTTTATTTTTAACTTTAAGTCCTGTAGAACTCTGATCTGTGCTGTCAGATTTATTATTTATTATGAGTCCTTCCAGTATCATAAAATTATCTATATTACCCTTATATTGATTGGTGAGATCAACTTTCCCGTCTTCTGTGTAAACTATGCCTTTGAACCTGTTTCCTCCGGCAGGAACTTTATCTTTTTTAGTCGTCATAGTCAGATTATTGGCATAAACTGCTATGCCATCAGTAGTATCTGAACTTGTTATATTTAAAGAGGCATTTGTAAGTGTTATATCTTTGTTAGATACAAGAGAGAATGAATTGCCGATAATTTCTGTATTATCTGACGTAATATTACCGGTTACAAAAAGACCTGAACTTTTAGTTCCTTCAACTCTGATATTTATACCCTTCAAATTCAGCTTACCATCCCATTTATAATTCCTGTTCTCTTCTATAACAAGAGTACCTGTACCGGGCTCCCATTTCATACCTTTTGGGAGACAATTTCCAAATAAGATAACATGCTCTATGTCAACCCACATTTTAACACCAGCAATCTTAACCCTACCCTGCAGTTCTCCATTATTATTCCTCATCTCTCCTAAAAACTCTGCTAATGACGGCACCTTGTCATCAAGACTGACACAGGGGGATTTGCTGTTAGCTTTATTATAAAGAGTTTTATAATCTACCTTCAGAAATCTTTTCGGGGAAGCATCACTTACTGCATGGCCTCCATTGGAATTAATCTTATTTTCGGCTTCTATCCCTACTTTGCCACTGGATGAAAGGGTTCCTCCATCTACCTGGAGATGGACATAGCGGGAAGGATCAAGAGTACATCTATAGGTAGGTTCCCCTGAATAATTAGAATGAAGATTACCGGTAAATCCATCAATAGAACTTATTACAGCAGTGAAAGACTCTAGATCTGAAGCCGGGGGATCTCCCGATTCTACAGGAGTGACTGATTCTCCCGGTGCGAGGGATTCTCCCTCTCCTATATTCATTTTTATAGTCCCTTCACTGCTTACCGTATATGGTATTAGCTGATAGTTTACCAGAGCTTCAACAGTTTTCTTATATTCCTTTTCCCCTGCCCTGACTGTTCCTGTGGAAAGTATCATTATGGAATAAGGAGGAATAGCTCTTGCTTCGGCTGAAGTTGCTGTGCTGCTACTTATATTATTATGTATAGTAGCAATAAATTTGCCGTGTCCAAGATATTCTTCAAATGTCTGTGTGGCAGGTATTTCATGAAGTCTTGAATGCTGTTCCAGTTGATAAATAGCCCAGTGTACCCCACCTTCAGCAATGTTCAGAGCTTCTGTGTCATAATGATATTTCATAGCTATACCCATATGGGCATAACTGTTAATCATAAGGACAGTTCCGAGAGCCAGTAATACAAAACATATACCAAGTGCCGTTATAATAGCAACTCCTTTTTTCTTTAAAAATCTATTCATTATTACTTCCTTTCTTAATGAGACTGAAGAATAGTATTTCTCATTAATATTCTTGCAGTATATAGTGTCTTTAGTTCCCCTCCTCTGGGATTTTTATCTCTTGTTTCTATATTTATAGTAATGTAATTGGCCTCATGTTCAACTACGATAAGGCCATAAATATTTCTTGCAATTACTCTTGGTACTTCTCCAGTAACCGATTCATTACATATATTCACAAGATCAGTAAATTGTAATGGTTTTGTTTTTGACAGATAGTTATTAAAAACACTTTGATAGTAAGTATCTACCGGTAAAACAGATATTCTTTTCAGTAAATACTTTTGACTCAGATCTAATGTTTCGGGATTAGTGAGATCGGGTTTTAAATAATATACAATATAAGCTTTCCATTTAGGAGAAGCTATACCTGTAGTTGGTTCAGGACCAACGGCATCATTTCCCAGAGTTGTTAAAAAGCTTATGGCCACAGGGACATCACCAACAGGAGCCAGATTGTACATAAATGAAACTCCATGGGTTCTCCTTATATCTTTGATAAGCCATGTTACAGCTTTTACTGCTTCCTTTCTAATAAAAGCCAATCCACTTTTTTCCCGTGATACCCTGAGACTGGCATACATAATCTGGGAAGAAAGACTCAATAAAATTGCTAATATTAAAGAACTCAATATAACTTCCAGTAACGAGTGTCCTCTATTAAATTTTATTTTTTTATTCTTCGTCATGGTTCTTTCACAGGATAATCAAGATAATTATTTATATAGGTAGTAAATTTTATTTCCTTTGGCTTTTCCCAGGTTTTACCTTCCACACTTTTTTCATACCAGTAAACACTAAGGTCAACTTTTTTTATACGGTTTGTCACAGGATGAGAAGAATCAGTAAAATCTCTGATAAACATTTTTCTGGTAAATCTCACATTATCAAAAGTAATCTCCGGAAGTGTATAAGGAATAGATGACCCGGTATAGCTATCAAAATTATAAAGTATTTCTTCTTCATATAATTCCAGGGTAGATTGTACAAGATTTGTTGCCAGAACAAGATTATCTCCTTTTTTCATTCCCATCATACCAGCAATAAACATCCCTGTTATTGTCATAACAGCCAGTCCGATTATAACTATAGCAACACAAAGTTCTACTATATTCAATCCATAAAATAAATTAAATGTCTTCATAATTTTCTAATAAAAATATAATTTCCTCAAAAACAATTAACTCTAACTTTATTATAACAAAAAAATCTATAATAATCATTAAAAATTTTTCTTTTTTTATATAGAATATAAAATTTCTGTCAGATTTATTGTATAATAAGAAATATAATTTAAAAAGGAAGTGAGTTTATGAATGAAACTGCTACAAAATTATGGTACAAGACTCTTGAAATTATTTTAAAATTACCGGGAGCAAAGGTTGAAAGGGAAAAATTTTTAAGAAAGGAGTTTCTAAAAAGCGGATGTTCTGAGGAACAGATCGAGAGTGTCATAAGTTCAACACCGGTAAAAGCCGGAATCTCTGAATTTCTCATAGAAGATATAAGTAGAAGTTGTATAAGAAGTCATCAACTTAAAGCCACTATGACTTCCACTATTACAGGACTTCCAGGTGGTTTCCTTGGCATTGGTACAATACCAGCAGATCTTATACAATTTTACTGGCATATTATAGTGCTTATACAAAAATTAGCCTATCTCCACGGATGGCCTGATATAATGGAAAATAAAGAAGAAATTGACCAGGATATTCTGGCCAGATTTACTCTTTTTATTGGTGTTATGATGGGTATGAACAGTGCGAAAAAAGGTCTTGGTATAATGACACAGATATATACTAAGAATACCCTTTCTACTGTAAGAAGGTTTTTAAACTCCAGTATAGCAAAGATAATAGAGAAAATTGCCCTCAGACTGGGAATAAAACTTGGCAGAGAAAGAATCAGCAAGACTATTGGTGTAATTATTCCTGTTGTGGGAGGAACTATTTCAGGTATTACTACCTTTAATGCTATAGGTTCTATGGGAGAAAATTTAAGATCTCACTTAAGTCGATTACCCTTTGCAAAAAGTTCTTATCCTGATTAACAATTTCGGAACGTCGAGAGATAAAACCTTTCCAGGCGACAACAGATAGGGTCTTTTTAGTTATTCCGCTGGATTCTAATGACTCATTTCTTTTCATTCTTTTCGTCTTACACCGTTAACCGGTGTCCTTTTAGTCAGTCTTATAAGTTTTGTACCCTTTACAGAACCCTGCAGGATACCTTCTTTTTCCTTATCTAAAACATCCTCCGAGACAGTAGTGCTTTCAGGGATATGTTTTACAGGAAGAGTAAAAATAAAATTACTACCTTTACCAGATTCACTTTCAACCCATATTTTACCCCTGTGATATTTAATAATCTCCTTACATATAGGAAGACCAAGACCTGTCCCATCAGGCTTCCCTGTCATAGGATCTTCTATCTGACAGAACTTAAGGAATATCTTTTCTTGATTTTCAGAGGCAATGCCACGGCCATAGTCCTGCACAGAAACATATAAATTACCTTCGTCATAATAGGCGCGTAAAATAACAGTCTGTTTCTCCTGAGAAAATTTTATTGCATTGGAAAGTAAATTCGTTATTACCTGAATAATTTTGTCTCTATCTACAGGAACTGTTGGTAAATTATTTTCTATGCGTAACTCCAGATTCAAATGTTTCCTGGCTACAAGAGAACTTGTAGCATTTACAGCACTTATAATTAATTCTTCAATGTCCTGTTCCTCAGATTTCCATTCTACCCTACCTGACTCTATTTTAGATATATCCAGTACATCATTTATAAGTCTTGTAAGTCTTTCACTTTCATCATTTATTATGTTAAGAAATTCCTTTTGAGTTTCTTTATCTTCTTCATAGGTAAGCAGGATTTCAGCAAAGGATTTAATAGAAGTAAGAGGAGTTCTTAATTCATGAGATACAGTGCTTATAAATTCTGATTTCATACGGTCCACTTCTTTTTCATAGGTTATATCCCGTAGAAGTGTAACCTTCCCAAGTTCTTCTTTTTTCTCATTCATAACCCTGGAAACACTTGCCTTTAAAATTCTCGGTGTCTTCTCCAATAAAGATGAAAGTTCTATCTCCTCTGAAATAACTTCCACATCAAAAGACAATTTTTTATTAAAAAGTTCAACTAATCTGTCATTTTCTATAACATCTTCCAGAAGCTTATCCTTTATTTCTTCCTCAGAAAGCCGAAACATTCTTTCAAAAGCAGGATTAACCAGTATAAACTTTCCGGCAGAATCAGTAACTACTATACCATCAACTATACTGTTTATAATAGCTTCAATCTGATTTTTTGCCTGTATAATAGCCTCTGTAGATCTAACAGTTTCTATAGCAGCAGCAGCCTGAACGGTCAGAATAGAAAGCATTTCTATATCTTTTTCAGAAAGAGGTTCATCATAGTAATTGTCTTTGCCGGCAATTAGAGAACCTATAACCTCACCCTTTACCATAAGAGGTATTTCTATAAAATCTTTAACGTCCAGTGCTTTTATATAGGAATGAAATTCAGAAGGTACATCGGCCAGATTATTTACAACAATAGGTTCTTTTTTAACTACTGAATACGGTAAAAGACCACTTTCAATGACTTTTTCAAACTTATTAAGATTTTTCAAACTGAATCCCACACCGCGATGAATAAAAAAATCCTTTTCACCACTTTTCATTAAAATAATAAGACTCCGATTATAACCAAGTCGGTTCACGATAGACTCACTTATAGATTTCAATACCTCCTGTAAAGTCCGGGCAGAGCTTATAAGAGTTCCTATCTCCTGCAGCATGACAAGACCCTTAACCTTCTCTTCCAGAAGTTGATTTGTTCTCGTTAGTTCAAAATCAGTTTTTATAAGAACCTTTGCATTTTCCTCCATATCCTTATAAGTAAATTCTATTTTTTCTTTCTCTCTGGCAAGCTTTTCCATATTATCTTCTAATTGTGTTTGCATTTCTTCCAGCTTATTTTCATAGATCTGTCTTATTTTTACACTGATAGTATGAGCAGTAGAAGTTAAAAGATAGGTAACTAATAAAATGCAAATAATACTCAAAGAAACAATCAAAGCCTTTATATAGTACGGAAAGTCAACCACTATAGATACTGCTATAACTGTTATGAAAAAACATATTATATATATCCTCAAATGAGAAATAGGTCGAAATATATCTAATTTTTGTGTTCTGCTGTGTTTCATAAGATCTTACTTATCCTATTTCTGTAAAATATCTTCAATTTTCTGAAGTATTTGTCCCGGACTAAAAGGTTTTGTCATATATTCGTTTGCTCCGGCATGAAGGCCTTTTTCTTTATCAATACTCTGTCCCCTGGCAGTAAGCATAATAATATATAGATTCTTAAAATTGTCTTCCTTACGTATTTCCTCACAGACATCATATCCATTTTTTTTAGGCATCATAATATCAAGAAGAACAATGTCCGGTTTAAAAGACCTGATTCTATCTATTGCTTCTTCCCCATTACTTGCACAGAGAACAGCAAAACCTTTCTTTTGTAAAACATAATTCAAAGATTTTATAATATTAGGTTCATCATCTACTAATAAAATCTTTTTTTGAGACATATTATTATCCTGCTTAAAATTTCGATTAAATTATTATTAGCTTTCAGCTTTTTCTTAAGCTGATTGCTGATTGCTTTAAACACAATAAGTCTATTGCTACTAAAATTAATAATTTAACAATAATGAAAATTCCTATACATATAAATTATTCTATCTATTTAAATAAATTTCCTTCTTTAAATAGTACAGAGGAAACCTTCAGTCAAAAATTATTTACCCTTTTCCAGTTTCTCCAGATATTTTCGTGCCTTATAATTATATTTATCCAGTTCAAGGGCTATTTTATAATTCTTTATAGCTATAGCAGGTTCTCCACGGGACTCAAAAATCATACCAAGTAAAAAATACCCATCTGAAAACCCCTTTTCTTTATCAATTGTTCTGGAAGCAGAATCGAAAGCTGACTTTAAATCTCCTGACATAAGAGAAAGAAAGGCCTTTGAAGAATAGCCTTCCGGTATATCAGTATTTAATGAGATTTTAGTAAAATTCTTTATAGCTTCATCCTTTTTTCCCGCCATGTAAAGACAGACTCCTGTATAATAATATAATAACTCTGTCTCAGGGCTTATACTGATACCTTTCCTGTAATACTCAATAGCTTTATCCCATTCACCTCTGGCCTGGTAAACTTTACCCAGATTAAAATAAAAAGAAAGGAGATCCGGTCTTAACTCTAATCCTTTATTAAAAGATTTTATAGCATCATCTAACATACCCATATTAAAAAGAGAAATACCCAGATTAAGAAAAGCCAGATAATTTGATGCATCTATTCGTAAAAGCTTTTTATATTGATCTATAGCGTTATCATAAAGGCCAAGGGCATTATATATATTACCAAGATTATTATAAGCTGCCAGATATAAAGGTTCCAGTGTTATTACCTGAAGATATTCTTCTATAGCTCTGGAAGAATTACCTGAAAGATTATAAGTGTAAGCCAGATTATAATGAAAATCAGGATTTGTCGAGTCAAAAGAAATTGCTTTCTGAAAATATGAAATAGCATCTTTTGTATTTCCACGGGAAAGACATATCTTCCCTAGCTGTGAAAAGGCTTTAGGTTCTGGAGGGTTTATGTCCAGAACCTTTTTATAATACATTTCTGCACTATTAAGATCATTTACCTCCAGAAAAAACTGACCCATTTCCATATATACAGTATAATCAGGACCAGACTTAAGAGATTCTTTATAGATATCCAGAGCCAGGTCATATTTTCCCTGTACCCTGTACATAGAACCAAGTCCCAGAAGAATATTAATATTATCTGGTTCCAGTATTAATGCTTTTTTATAAGCACTTTCAGATTCTCCCCAGAGATGCGAAAATGTATAGGCCTGCCCGAGATAAAAATAACATATAGCACTGTCAGGATTTATTCGAAGAGTCTCTTTAAATTCGTTTATAGCTTTATTCATATCGCCCTTGCGAAAGTAAAGTTGGGCACATATGTAACGGGCTAAAAAATTATCAGGTTCATATACAATAGCCTTTAAAAGACATGAGATTCCTTCCTCGTATTTATTTAACATACCCAGAGATGCGCCTTTACCAAGAAGTCCATCCACAAGGTCAGGAGCTATTTTAAGAGTTTTTTCAAACATCAGAAGAGACTCCTCATATTTTCCCAGGTTAAGATATATAGAACCGAGTTGAAGCAAATAAACAGGATTATCAGGTTCCATATCGGAAGCCTTTAAAAAATAAGGTAGAGCTTTTTCATAACTCTTCTTATAAAGAACTATTTCTCCAAGATTATAATAATAAAAAGATGCTTTTATATTCCTGTCCAGAGCCTGACGATATAATTTCTCTCCTTCCTGAAAATTACCTGTATCACAGTATGCAAGAGCAAGATTATTGAAAGCCTGAAGATTATCAGGATCAATCTTTAAAACCTTTTCATATTCACTTATTGCAAGTTCTGGCATGTCATCCTGATGAAGACTTATCCCCAGGTTAAGATAATCTTCCCAGGAAGGTTCATCAGGTAGAGTAGCAATTTCAAGTACCTCTAAAGCCTCTTTAAATCTCCCAAGAGCATAATAGGCCCGTCCCATATTATATAATATTAAAGAGGTTTTCTCTATGGAAAGAGCCTTCTCAAACTGTTCAATTGCAAGCTCCGGTTTGCCTGATGCAAAATAAGCAATACCCAGGTTATTATAATAATCTGCCACTCCAGAATTAAGATTTATAGCACCTTTATGAGCTTCTATAGCTTTAATTGCTTCTCCTGAAGCACTGTAAGCAATTCCAAGATGATCATAATAGATATCATTATTGGGATCTATATTTATGGCACGTTCAAACTCAAGAGAAGCTTCTTTTGGGCGATCTAAAGCAAATAATAAACTTCCCAGATTATCTCTAAAAAGTGCCACTCCGGGCTCATACTTAACAGCTTTTCTGTAATTTTCAAGAGCTCTGTCTTTATCATCTATGCTCTCATATGCTCTGGCAAGACTGTTATATAAAAAACCATCATTCTCGTCTAATTGAATAGCTCTGGAATAAAGTTCTATTGCATCTTTACTCTTTCCCAGCTTAAAATAGGTTTCTCCAAGATTATAGTAAATATCACCATTGAAAGGATCTATTTTAAGAGCACTTAAATATGAGTTTCTGGCAAGTTCCAGTTCAGAACGTTTAAAATATACATTACCAAGCAAAAAATAAGCTTCTGCAAAATCAGGATATAACTTGATAGCCCTCTCCAGTTCATCTATGGCATTATCAAATAAGCCTTTCTGTATAAGAGATTTAGCCTCTTTAACGTGAGATTGAGCCATACTGACTGCCTCTGTCCCGGCAGCATAAGAGGGAGAAAATATTATAAGTAATATTAAAAAAATGAAAAATCTATTGATATTCATTAAACTCATAAAATATAACTATTAACGTATATTTTGCATTTGCTTCATAACGATCCAGACGAAGAAAAAGTTTTCCCGAAGATTTTACAAAAATACTTTTTCCTTTATTACCTTTATAAAATATGGAAGATACATCTTCTCCTGTATAGGGGTCCTTCCAGGAACCACTGACCATTTCTTTTTCATTAACAATAGATATTTTTATAGAAGGTTCTCCCTTTTCTTCCTGTCCGTAAATACCTTCAATTGTTAAAAAAACTGTCACTTTACCAGGGTAAGGAATCTCCACTGCATAATAATCGCTGTTTCCTTCAAGACCATATTTACCCATATTACCTGTATGGCCTGTTACCGGTTGTCTCAAAGGAAGAGACATTGCCTGATTTATTCTATCATTTGGTTCGATTTCCTGAATTGCTGAAGGCAGTGGCTTTGATTCAGGTTTTCCCATATCTTCATAGAAAACTTTAAAGGTATAATAAGCATCAACCTCATAACGGTCAACCTTTAAATAAATCTTTCCGGGTTTTCTTATAGCTATGATTCTTTTGATAGTTTTGTCGGAATTATAAACAGGTGATGCCTTTTTTCCCGTAACAGGATCTTTCCACTCACCTGCTTTTACCACATCAGGATTTAAAATATCTATTTTTATCGACGGATTGCCGGAAGAAGAACCAAACTTTTTCTCTACAGTTGCGTAAATAGTAAGTTTCCCCGGGTATTTTACAGTGAGACAGAAAATATCTATATCTCCCATAAGTCCATAAGAGGTTTCCATACCGGTATGACCTGATATGGTATCACCAGAATTGATAGTATTGGACTCTTTTTTAGTATTGTTAGGTTCCTCTTCTAATCTGGCAAAAACAGGATGTAAAAAAAGAAAAAAAATAAATAATAAATTTAATATTATATAAAAAAATCTCAATATATCACCACTTCAGCTCTTAACCTATTTATCTAATATAAATATTATTCTTTGCAGCAAGCCCTTTTCCTCTAAAGTCAGGAAATAATTCAAAGATTGAAAGTAAGATATTTATGTGATAATATAAATAAAGTTTCGGACGAAAAGGAGAACTTTAGAAGTGAAATCAATTATTATCATACTATTAATATTTATAACGATTATAAGCTATTCTTATGAGATTAGAAGCCAGGAAAAACTTCAGAATTATCTCTCAGAAGCCAGAAACCTTTACAGCCAGGGAAAAATGGAAGAAGCTATAAATACCATAAATAAAGCAATTCTTGAGGACCCAGAATTTAAAGAAGCTTACTTCATGCTGGGTAATATATATCTACAGGAATCCTATTATACTAAAGCAAAAGAAACCTTTGAAAAACTGAATCACATAACAGCTGACGACAGAAAAGCCCTTTATCTTATAGCCACATCAGATTTTCTTTCCTATAATTTTGATGGGGCCAGCAAAAATTTAGAAAAAATCCTGCTCATTAAACCAAATGACCTTCTGGCAAGAAATTATCTGGCCTTAATCATGTCCAGAAAAGGGAAAAATAAAGAATCCCTGGATCAATTAATGACCATTATAAAATATAATCTGAAAAATGAGGGTGATTTTTCCCTCTATAGTGATCTGGCAGGTATGTCCTTTAATATGGATCTCATAACACCCACACTGGAAGATATGAAAGAAATAACTGAAAATAATATAAAAAATCCTTATTCAAATATAATACTCGGATGGTTTTCCTATAATGATAATGCTCTGAACGAAGCTTACAAATATCTTAAAAATGCTGTAGAACTACTACCTGATGATCCTGTAGCCCACTATCTTTTAGGTCTGGTAAATTATAATCTGAAAGATGCGAAAGGAGCTGTTATGGAATATGAAAAAGCTTATAGTTTAGACGCAAAATTTGTAAAGGCCATCCAGGAAAGACTTCAATATATTGAGCAAGCAAAAAAAGACAAACAAATTCTGGAATGGGAAAAACAATTAACACTGGATCCGAAGAAAGATAAAATCATGTTTGATCTCTCAACATATTATTATAAAAGAGGTTCTTCTACTCAGGCTCTTGACCTTATACAGAGAGCTATAAAAATAAAGCCCGGGGAAGGGTCATATTACAATCTACTGGGAGAAATTTATGCGAATAAATATGACTGGTCAAATGCTCTGGTGGCATTTAAAAAAGCATGTGAACTTGATAAATCCAGGAAAGAATACTGGGGTAATGTATGCTATGCCAGCGAAAAAACAGGGCTTTACAAAGAAGCAGTTGAAGCAGGGAAAAGAGCACTTCCGAAAGGTAATAACAAAATCTACACCAGTATGGCTATTTCTTATTTTTATCTTGAAGATTATGATAGTTCCATAGAATTTTTCAAAAAAGCTCTTCAGGGAGATTCAAAAAATGGAGAATTATTCTTTAGATATGCTATAGCTTTACAATTAAGGGGTTCTATGAAGGAAGCCCTTGAAAACTATAAAAAAACTATTGAATTAATGCCGGAACTAATTGATTCTTATTATTATCTGGGAAATACACTTATAACACTGGGTAATTATGAAGAATCTACAAAGTATTTTCAAAAAGTCCTGGATATGCGTTCTAATTATAAGAGTATCTACGCTCCGGATTTTAATGAAACAAGAGTAAACCTGGCACAGACACTGCTGGAACAGGGCAAAACAGAAAAAGCCATAGAACATCTTGATATTGTAATAAAGGAAGATCCTCTGAATGCAAGAGCTCATCTCTTTAAAGCCTATGCCTACGAAAACCTTAAAAAAATAGAAGATGCCAGAAAGGAATATTTAAAAACATTTTCTCTGATTTCCAATCTACCTGTTGAATATTCAAAGCAAACCTTTTTACCATATTCAGATAAAACAGTTTTTATACCATTAGACAAGCCGGTCATAGCCTACAGTATAACAACAGAAAACAGATGGACAGAACTTTATCTCGGAGAACCTCAGTTTGTCCTGAATATACCGGAAAGAAAAGAAGAGGACATAAAAAATGACATAAACAAAGAAGTCTCCAATTATAAATTGGTTCTGGAGCTTATTGAGTTTTATCTTTATGAAAGACGTCCCGATGATGCTTTAAAGAAACTCTTAACACTGAATGAGGAAAAAATAGGAAAATTTAAGATGCACAATTTAAAAGGAATGATATATACACTTCAGGGGAAAACAGATCTGGCTCTTATAGATTTTAATAAAGCACTGGAAATAAACCCTGAAAATTACGAAATCCATAATAATCTGGCTGTAGTCTATCAAATAATGGGAAATTATAATCCAGCCATAGAACATCTAAACAAATCCATAAAAGAAAATTTCTTAAATACCTGGGCTTATAATAATCTGGGTATGATTTACAACACAAAGAAAAATTATACAGAAGCTGAAGAATCATTTTATTTTGCCAAAGTTTCTGATCTTCAGTCTCCCTGGGCAAGACATAATCTTGCCTGGTCATATATGAAACTAAATAAATTTGAAGAAGCAATTAAAGAGATGAAGAAAGCAATAAATCTCTCACCGGAGGAAGTAACTTTCCATTCACATCTGGGATGGATATATCAGGAAAAAGGTGATAGAGAAAATGCTCTCACCTGCTATAAAAAAGCACTGACAATAGATCCAGCTCATGCCAATTTATATAATTCTACAGGTGTTATATTTTCTGATGAACACAAATATACAGAAGCAATAAAAAATTATAAAAAAGCTCTTGCTCTTGCTCCTCAGGAGGAACTCTACCAGCGTAATCTGGGTATAACTTATTATAAAATGAATAGATATAAGGAGGCAACAAAAGAATTTGAAAAAGCACTGAAGATAAACTACTACGCAGGGGAAAATCACCTTAACCTATCTGCTTCTCTATCTAAACAGGGACTGTTAGAAGAGGGAAACTCTTACCTGAAAAATGCTGTATCCTATAATCAAAGAGAGTATGATCCTTTACTGGATCTTATGATATTAAATAATCAGGGTGCCCTGTATCTGGAGCAGGGGAAAACAGATCTTGCAGAAAACCAGTTCAAAAATATAATACTATACAAAGATACATATAAAGATCTGGATAAAATTATATCTAATTGTTATGTCGATACCTATAATAACCTGGCAATACTCAGATATAAACAGGGAGAAATAGAAGAGGCTATTAAAATCCTGGAAAGGGCAGAAGAGTTAATTCCCGAATATCCCGATACCCTTAACAATATGGCTTATTTCTTACAGGAACAGGATAGAAAAAAATCTAAAACCTTCTACGAAAAAGCTATTACAATCCAACCAGCGAATGGCATATATTATAATAATCTTGGAGTCCTCTACCTTAAAGAAAGCAATACAGACAAAGCAATAGATACATTTAATAAGGGGATAAGAAAAGAGAACATCCTCCAACTGCTTCATTATAATCTGGGAGGAGCTTATTTAGCTAAAAATCTTTTTGAACAGGCAGAAAAGGAGTTGAAAAATATTCCTGACCACTCTCATATAGCTCCAGAGGCAAATTATTATTTAGGTCTTATTTATTTCAGAAAAGATAAGAAAATTCTTGCTGAAGAACGCTTTCAAAAAGCTATTTCCTTAAAAAAAGTATCAGATAATCTTGTTGAAGCAGGTTGGATTTTGCTCAGTCTGAAAGCTTATGATCTGGCAATAGAAAAATTCAAGAATGCCCTCGAAGTAAATCCTGATAATGTATCAGCCTGTGCGGGAGTGGCCACCTGTTACTTCAATATGGATAATATGCAAAGAGTGAAAGAAGAAGCAGAAAAAGGAATAAAAATAGATTCTAAATCGGAAAAACCCTATATAATAAGGGCCCTTGCTTATTATCACAGTAAAGAATTTGATAAAGCTCTTCAGGATTTAGAAAAAGCTATAAAGCTCAGCCCTGAAAATAACCTTGCTCTATATAATTATGCCTATCTGCTTCAGGAACATAATGACAGGGATAAGGCAATAAAAACTTATCAGAAGATAATATCTCGTGATAAAAATTCAACCCTATCTATTTGCGCAGAGGGATTTATTTTCCTCTTAAGAGGAGAATATGAAAGAGCCAGAAAGAATGCCTACAGGGTTATACAGAAGGATCAGTCTTTTTCCGATGCTTATTATATACTTGGTAAAATAGCTGAAAAACATGGAAATAAAAGTCAGGCTATGTTTGAATATAAAAGAGCTTTAAAGATAGACCCACAGCATGTGGAGGCAAGAGAAGGTATGGAAAGAGTGAAAAGTGAAAAGTATTAAATTTTCTCAAGTTTCGATATAATACTTTCTATAACCTGCCCCTGTTCATATATATACTGTAACTTTTCTTTAATTTCAAAAGAAAGATTCTCTTCTTTTCGAAGAACTAACTCTGTCTGACCTATAACTGCTGTTAGAGGATTGTTTATTTCATGTCTTAAGGTCAGAGCAACCTGCCCGATGGCAGCCATACGTTCAGCAACTAAAATTTTCTTCTGAATCTCCTTTATACGTAATAAATTCCTTATTCTTGCAATGAGTTCATCTATTTCAAAAGGTTTGGCGAGATAATCCTCTGCTCCACAAGAAAAAGCTTTTAACATATGATTTATATCATGTTTGGAAGTCAACATTATAACAGGTATATCTTTAAATTGAGAGTCCTTTTTAATTAAATTAAGAACTTCATAACCATCTATCTCAGGCATCACAATATCAAGGATAATAAGGTCAGGATTTAACTCTAATTTACAAATACCTTCAAGAGCATCTTCAGCAGTAATAACCTTATAATCTCTTTTCTCCAGTGTAAATTTAATAAGTTTTCTAATAATTTCATCATCATCTATAACAAGAATAACTGTCATAAAACATCCTCTTTAATCCAGATTGAGATCAATCATTTTAATTCCGTCAAGATAATTTTTTACAGGTGTATCCTGAAGTTTTTCGAATTTTTGAATTATTCTCCTGATACGGCAACTGCTTTCCAGAATATGGTTTAATCTTTTTTTAAGAGAAGGAGAAATATCTTGCAAAAGAAGTGATTCGCTTAAATTTATTATAGAGTTCAGAGGTTTCTCTATTTCCTGTTTTATATTTAAGGCAATCTTGCCAACAACAGACAGACGTTCTGTTTTTATTAACTCTTTTTGAAGATTTCTGAGTCTCAGAAGTGCCTCTACCCTGATTGAAAGTTCTCTGTGGTCAAATGGTTTGGATAAATAATCATAGGCCCCCTTCTCGAACCCCTTTATCTTGTCCTTTAGTTCTCCCTGACCGGTTAGCATCATAACAGGTATACTCAGTAATTCCTGAGCATCATTCAGTTTCTCAAGTACTTCATATCCATTTATACCAGGCATTATAACATCCAGGATAATTAAATCAGGATTAATTTCTCTTATTTTTATAAGGGCTTCTATACCATTGGAAGCTGAAAAGACTTCATAATTATTCTTTTTAAGTTTATAGGCAATTGCTTTTCTGATACTTTCATCATCGTCAACTATAAGAATCTTAGACATAAAAAAAACAGACCTTTCTTCCAAGTATAGATTTTTATTATAACATATTAAATAAAACTCTGAAAGATAAAAAAAAACTATTTAACTCCTATTGACTTATAAATTTTTGTCGTGATAATATTATTACAGACAATCTGTAATACAATATTTTAAACTTAAGAAAGGAAGTGTATGGAAAATGATGTACGGAATTCCTATGTTCGGGAATTATGGCCGTCAGCAACAGATTAATACTCAGCAATACGGCTTTGATGCAAGATTAACAGATGGAATTAAAAACGGAAGCCTTAACAGGGATGAAGCAACCAGACTCTGGCAGTATGACAATCAGACCCATCAGATGGAAGGAGAATTCATGAAGGATGGATATCTATCTGAGTCTGAAAAAAATATACTCGGTGCAAGAAATCGTTATAATGAAAGAATGATGGCACTTTACGGACAGGGTGATTTTCATCCATTGCCTCTTACTCAGCCTCAAAATGCTGTGGAAGCCAGGATGCAGAATCAATTCAATCGTACCTTTAATGGAATTCATGATGGAAGTCTTACCAGAAATGAAGGTATCAGATCCCTTCAACATCAGGGTAATAATGCCACTGAATATGGCAGAGTAAGCTATAATTTTATGGGCCAGAAATTTATGTCTCCCTTTGCAAACATGTATATGAATAATCGCCTCAATGGCACCGGTGCTGAAATATTTGGGTTAAGACATAATTTTGCACGTGATATGGGTTCACCTCTGCCGCCCAATATGAGCTGGGGAAATCCCTTTGCAGGTTTTGCATGGAATCCCTTCCGAAACTTCTAAATAAGTAGAATTATAATTAGTCTCTTAAAAATAAATGGCCTGAGGCCATTTATTTTTACTATTTTTTATGAGAAGGATTTTTAACTTTTTAAACAGAATATTTATAAGGTTAAATTTATTTAAAGGAAGGTTTTATAAATGAAGCTTGGTAAGCAAGCAAAAACATATTTAGCAAATCTATTATTAAGTTTACTGGATTTAAGCAAGGAATTAAAAGAGATAACCATTGAAAAAATAGAAGTAGATGAAAGATACAAAAAATTATATAAACAATATGACCAGGAAAAAGAAACTACAGATACAAACGAACAAGATGATACATATGATAAGTATACAGATTTTCTATATGATGAGATAAATAATATTCTCCTCTATGAACAATATTATAAATACATAGATGAAACTGAAGAGGCCATGGCTATATTCAAAAAATGTCAGGATATTATTAAAAATTTCCTGGAATGTATAGAAAAAAAAGACAGGAATTTACTCCAGATTTCTATTGATGATATAGAAAAAATAAGACCTGAAATCAAAGAATCTGAAATTGATATATTTCTTGATCTCCCTACTATAACCTTTAAGACAATTTTATCTTTTGATGATGCAGTAAAATTAAATGGCTTAATTACTAATTTAATCACAATTGGTAAAAAACTGGAAAGTGAATATGAAAAAGAAAATCAAATTATTAAAGAAAGTCCTGTTATCATTTCTATTATTAGTATGTTAGAAAATAATGAAATCATCCTGAAAAAAGAAAAAGAATCCTGTGATCTGGACTGTCCGGTAGATATAAAAATGATGGATGTTTATAAACAATCCCTTAAAATAATTAATATATATAAAGATTTCATAAAAGGAGAAAAAGATCTGCAACTTATAAAATTTTCTCTGGTACTTCTTACTGCTCTTTCAGATTCCCTTAAGGAAATACTGGGTGATAATGATAAAGAAATAAAACTTGTAGGATTGATAAATTATCTTATAAATATAGGAAATAAACTAAAACATTTATATAAAAATATAGATAAAGAAGATTTTTTCATTTATACAGATGAAATTCTGGACTATCTGCAAGAAGATCAGCAAAATATAGAATTAGAGATATCTCTTTACAGTGGAGAGAACAAAAATGATGAAATAGCTTTAGAAGCTCTTGAGCTGTCAGGAGAAGTAGTGGAAAATTATATAGAAATAATAGAGGAAAATAATATAAACATTATTGAAAGTACTTTTGATACTCTCAAAGAAGCTTATCTATTAGTAGAGTCATATCAAAACATTCAGCGTAAATCCAGAGAAATGGGACTTGCTTCCTATCTTATCAAAATAGGAAAAAACTTAAAAACACTCTGTACCAGTAGTCTACAAAAAGATACGCTGGAAAAAGAATTAGAAATAATACATAAAATACTTTTCAGAGAGCAAGAGAAAATAGAAGAGAGAAGGGAAAAATATCTCTCCCGGGATATAGAGCAGGAAGAAGATGTTTCTGATATAGACTCTTTTTTAGATCCTATGGAAACAAACATGGGTGAAATATACTATCTGGCTATGGATATAATAGATAATTACATAAATTTTATAGAAGAAGACAGAAATTTAGACCTTATAAATGACTCTTTTAAATTAGCCACTCATATAGCCTGTCTCTCAGAAGAAACAGAACAAATGGTTAACTATTTAAAAATTGCTTTACCGAATATAGAAAATATACCGGATGATATAGATGATAACCCGGATGATATAGAGAAAAAACCGGATAGTGAAGAGTAAACTATTCAGGAATCAATTAAATTTATTCCTGAAATAAATAAAGAAGGGAGTTTTTATCTATGGAAAAAATTGCGTTTACTTCAGAAGGAAAACAGCTCAGTTCAAAGCTTCATTCTGAATTCAGTTCAACTCCGTATTTTATAATTGTTGAACTGTTAGAAAATAAAATAGAGGTTTTAAAAAATCCGGGAGCAGAATTTAAAGAACAGTCACCTGCCGTTATAGAAGCATCGAAATTTATAATTAATCAGGATGTAACTTTCATTGTAGGAAAACATTTTGACATTGATGCTTATAATATACTTTTTAACGCAGGAGTAGATCTTCTGGGGGGGATTGAAGAAACTGTAGAACAAAATCTGGAAGCCTTCAAGAAAGGCATTCTGGACATTTATATACCATACACTGAGGAAGAAATAAAAAGTGAAAAAATGGCATATAAACAAATGCATGAAGCTATGGCAGGCAATTCCTGGAGTAGAATGCCTCACTGGAATGCCCCCTGTAACCCTCCCCCTGGAGGGTACTGGCTCATACCCCAGAGTCCCTCCTGGCCTAACAATCCTCCATGGAGTTATCCATCTTATGGCTATCAACCTCAATGGAAGGAAGAAAAATACTATGGAAGTCAGACACCGGGACAACCTGATATATATTCAATATTTATGAATGAAATAAGCTTACTGAAAAAAGAAATAAAAGGTCTCCATCAAAAACTGGATAAGTTTGAGAAGAAAGGACATAAGAAGTAGGAACGTAAAGCGTGAGATCTGAGACGTGATGCATGAAGAGTGAAATGTAGGGGCGAACCTTGTGTTCGCCCTGTTAACCCTTAACCCTTCACATCTCACTAAACATAACCTTTATGCTGGATCTGGGACAATTAAGAAAACAAATTAAAGAAATGTTAAAGGAAAAAGTGGAAAATAAATCTCTATTCCTGGAGAAATTAAAACAGGCATGGGTGGAATTCAGTAAATGGGAAAAAGACTGGGAAAAGATTAAAAATAAAGTAGAAGAAGCAAAAACCTCATGGCTTTTAGCAAAACTTTTTGAGCCCTTTCATACTAAAGTTATTGCTCCTGAAAGACCAAAAGAATTGACTCTTATAGCAACAGATGGTTCTCAGATATTTCCTGATTATCATGAAATATCATCATGTTATCTCATTAATACAGGATATATTATTCTCCACTATGGCACCGGAGAAAAACCCCTTATGGCAAGTGAAGCAGTACTTTATTACCGTGACAGAGATCTTTATGAGCAATTTAATGGACGAAGGATCAGTGTAAACCCTTCTATAGTATCGGCCAGAAGGGGGCTTTTAGAAATTGAAAAATTAACATCTCTCCTTTTAAATAATAAAGAAAGAAAGGATATACTGGGTCTTGTAGACGGAACTCTTATCCTCTGGACTCTTGAAGGAAGTGCTCCGGATTTTAAAGATAAAATCCTCCAGACCTTTCTTAAAAATATGGATAGCCTGAAGGAAGCAAATATCCCCATTGCAGCTTATATAAGCCGTCCCCGTACAAATGATGTAATAAATACTCTGCGAGTTGGACTCTGTCCCCAGCTGAAGGTAAATTGCGATAAATGCCCTTATAAAGATGATCTCTTTCTCCCATGCTCTCCTATAGAAGGGATAACAGATGCTTTGTTATTTAACGGCATACTGAAAGAGAAAGAAAGAAGTCCCCTTTTTGAAAGCACTTCAAATATACTCTCTCAATATGGAGAACATAAAGTGCTTTTTTTCTATATCCATACAGGTCAGGAAATAGGAAGAGTTGAAATTCCCCTGTGGATGGGGGAAGAAAAAAAACTCCTTGACCTTACACACAGTGTGGTATATGATCAGGTGAAAAAAGGAGGAGGTTATCCTGTAGCTCTCTCTGAAGCACATGAAAAAGCCGTCATAAGAGGACCTGATAGAGAACTGTTTTATAAAATGATTTCTGACAGTTTAATAGAAGAAAAAATACCTCTTAAAATGTCAGCCAAAAAAGCTTCAAAGGAGATTGTAAGAATTTAAATGAATAAATCGGGAGAAGTCCTTGAAAGCAGCACCAGAGAAGTTATGGCTGAATGCAGAGACAAAGACAGTATTCCTCCTCTTGGAAGCCTTGTTAAAATAGAAACTACACCTGTTATACTGGCAGTAGTCTACAATGTATTTACCTACTGTATAGAACCAAACAGAAGACCTACTGCCTACGGGCTTTCCATAGAGGAATTGGAGGAAGAACAACCACAGATCTTTGAACTGTTAAAAACAGCTTTTCAGGCCGTTATAGTTGGGTTTTATCAGGATGGAGTCTACCATCAGTTCTCTCCCCCACTTCCTCCGTCATTACACAGTTTTGTCTATCCCTGCAGTGAAGAAGAACTGAAGTCCTTTACGGAAGGGAAAGATTTCCTGAGAATGATTATGAACTTAAACAGAGGACAATCGGATGAAATCATAATATCTTTTGTAAGACAGGCATGGACGGCATATAAAAGAGACAAACTCTTCCTTATAGACATGGGGAAAGAACTTTCCATATTATTTAAAGATGATTATGACAGATTAAGATCTATAATGAGAAGGATAATGAAATGACAAAAAAAAGAAAAAGACTGGGCGCCATAACAAAAGGTTCTCTTGTGGAAGGTCTGGAGATGAAACTCGATTCAGCCCAGTCCATTGAAGAAATAAAAGCAGGTAAATTTATAGTAATAGACGGTGAAAAAAATCAGTTTTTCTCCATGATAACAGATATGCGCCTTGATTCAACAAACCCTGAAATACTGCTCAATCCACCTGATGAAGAAAATGGTATTATGAGAGAAATTCTCAGTGGTACCAATACCTATGCCACAGTCTGCCTTAAACCCATGCTTATGGTAGATAAAACAACTTGCCCGGAAGAAAAACCTGAAATAAGACCTGTTAAATCAATACCGGCACACTTTTCAGGTGTCTATGAAGCTCAGGATGAAGATGTGAGTAAAATATTCGGTGATGAAGGACTGGGAACGAAATATTTTAATATAGGAACACCACTGGATATGAAAAGCCCTGTATGTCTTAATTTGGAACGATTTGTAGAAAGAAGTAACGGCATATTCGGGAAAAGCGGAACAGGAAAAACCTTTCTCACAAGACTGGTTCTGAGTGGCCTTGTAAGAAATTCAAAGGCAGTAAACCTCATATTTGATATGCATAATGAATACGGATGGGATGCAAGAAAAGAAGGGGGAGGTTCGGCTTTTGTAAAGGGCCTAAAACAACTATTCAATGAAAAGGTTGCCATCTTCACCCTTGATCCTGATTCCACAAGAGGAAGAGAGGTTCAGCCTGATTTTACCGTTCAAATACCATATAATCAGATAGAGGTTGATGATGTCTTACCTCTCGAGGAGGTTTTAAATCTCACCTCTACAGCTCTTGAGTCATCCTATCTCATAAGGAGCAGATTTGAAAAGGAATGGCTTCGAACATTGCTGGATCAGGACTCAAGGGATCTTTCAGACTTTGCAGAAGAAATAGGAGCAGATGCCAAATCCATAGGAGCTCTCCACAGAAAATTAAGCAGACTTAAAGATTTCAAATTTCTTACCAAAAAAGCCCCCCAGGTAGATGCTGTTCAAAAAATTATGGAATATATAGAAAAGGGAAAACATATAGTTCTGGAATTCGGCCGTCAGAGCAGTCTCCTCTGTTATCTTCTTGTGGCAAATATATTAACAAGAAGAATACACCACAGATATATAAAAAAGACTGAAAACTATCTCTGTACGAAAAACCCTTCAGATGAACCAAAACACCTGGTAATAACCATAGAAGAAGCCCATAAATTCCTCAATCCCTGTGCGGCAAAACAGACCATCTTCGGTATAATTGCAAGGGAAATGCGTAAATATTACGTATCTCTTCTGGTAGTGGATCAACGCCCTTCGGGGATAGATGATGAAGTCCTTTCACAGCTCGGCACAAGAATAACCTCCCAGTTAAATGATGAAAAAGATATTCAGGCAGTCCTTACAGGAGTAAGTAACACGGCAGGGTTGCGGGCAGTACTGGCAAGTCTGGATTCAAAACAGCAGGCCCTTATCTTAGGACATGCCGTTCCCATGCCGGTAGTTATAAAATCCAGAAATTATGATGAAGATTTCTACAGGGATATGATTAAAAGCAGTTATACCGGGAAAGTAGTGGACATATCCAGAGTCATAGCAAGGTGGTAACTATTATAATTGGAGATAAGCAGGGAATCCATCAAAAGCATAATGATTACAGTAATAATAAAGTAAAACTGACTGCTGACTGCCGATAACTGAAGGCTTACTTGCTTTTAATAATTCCTTATGTTATATTTTGTGATAGCTTCTATATAATATCAACAAAGTTTTTTCTACAGAAAAGGGAAAACCTTATGACTATCAAATTTATACACACTGGAGATATACATTTCGGAGTTGAAAACTACGGTAAAGTAGACCCTGACACAGGACTCCACTGGAGATTCAAAGATTTTATCTCCTCTTTTGAAAAAGCAGTAAATTACGGAATAAAAGAAGGAGTAGATTTTTTCCTTATCTGTGGAGATATCTATCATACACCAAATCCCACTCCCACACATCAGAGAGAATTTGTCCGCCTTATTATGAAACTGGTAGAAGAGAAAATTCACATAATAATGACAGTGGGAAACCATGATAATCCTGTGGCTTTCGGTAAAGCCACTTCTATAGATATATTCAATGAACTGAATATCCCTTATATACACATAATCTCCAGACCTGAAATATTAACACTGGAGCTTGAAGATAAGGGGAAAATACAGATAGCAGGTTTTCCCTGGCCTACAAGAAGCAGACTGATAGATAAAGAAGATTATGGTGAGCTGAAGAGTGAGGAAATAAATGAAAAACTCCAGTTAATCTGCCATGAAGCCATAAGGGATCTCATAAATAAATTATCACCTGAGATACCTTCTATTTTTGCAGGACATCTTGCCATAGCAGAAGCCCATTACTCGGGTTCAGAAAGAACAACTCTTCTGGGAAGAGATCCTGTTATTATGACAAGCACCCTTTCAAGAAAAGAGTTCTCCTATGTAGCCCTGGGGCATATACATAAACATCAGAATCTAAATTCTGCCTCTTCCCCGCCGGTAATATACCCGGGAAGTATAGAGAGGATAGATTTTAACGAAGAACAGGAAGATAAAGGATTCATTTTTGCAGAATTAAACGGAAAGGATCTCATTTACAGATTTGTAAAAACCCCTTCAAGACCGATGATTACAATAGATGTTGATGTAAGAGAAAGACTTGACCCTACCTGGGAAATTATAGAAGAGATAGAAAAATATAAT
>Ga0302242_1000934_pt1 | contig 24739 bp, 25 predicted proteins | sample AAG_UR_Lys_MG_FD_193510 | JGI IMG/M metagenome (GOLD analysis project Ga0302242, IMG submission 193510) | Enriched activated sludge microbial communities from anaerobic digester in WTTP, New Holstein, Wisconsin, United States - AAG_UR_Lys | ecosystem: Engineered > Bioreactor > Anaerobic >...
GAATATGAGAACTCCGAAACAGGTAATGATCTCCGAAAGACGGGGCCGGGCGCAGAAATTTGATTTCTGCGCCCTTTTATCAGGCATCAAACGTTATCATCCAGGCAACATAATAAGCTATAATTGTCCTCTGATGTGAGGCACCATATATTTGGGGGCAGCAGCACCGATGCTCCGTACGGTAAAAACTTTACATAAGGATGAAATCCATAAATGAAAATCATTGAAGTGTCACTGCGCAGGCCCGTAACGGTCCTCATCTGCACCATAGCTCTCATAGTGTTCGGCACCTATTCTTACATGAACATGGGCGTTGAACGGATGCCCAACGTGGAATTCCCTATCGTCGTCGTCAGGACGATAATGGAGGGAGCAAGCCCCGCGATCATCGACAACGATGTCACGGACGTCCTTGAGGCAAGGATAAACACGATCGAGGGGATCAAGAATCTGAGCTCAAGCAGTTATGAGGGACGCTCCGTGATCGTCATAGAGTTCGACCTGGACAGGGACGTCGACGATGCGGCGGCTGACGTGCGCGGAAAGGTGAGCATGGCTGCAGGCAGACTTCCGGATGACGCTGAGACCCCGCAGGTCGACAAATACGACCCGGCAGACAGGCCGATAATGAACGTTGCGGTCAAAAACGACGGCAGGACGGACATGAAAACGCTTGCGCGGTACGTTGACAAGGTAGTGACCGAACGCCTGCAGACGGTAAAAGGCGTCGGAGGCGTCCAGCTTGCGGGTTTCAGGGACAGGGAGATACGGATATGGATCAATACCGACAACCTGGAAGCCTACGACCTTACGACAAAAGAGATAAAATCCGCCATATACACGAAGCATGTCGAGCTCCCGGCTGGGCGCATTGAGACACCGACCAAGGAGTACGGGATAAGGCTTGAGGGAGAGTACTCATCCGTGGCAGAGCTTGAGTATCTGCCTGTCGCGGTAAGAAATGGCGCCGTCATAAGGCTGAGGGACGTCGCGAGGATCGAAGACGGCCTTGAGGACAAGCGGAGCGGGGCAATTTACGAGGGCAGGCCCACTGTCATGGTGCAGATACGCAAGCAGAAGGGCGCCAACGAGGTCCTTCTATCCCGGCTGGTAAACGAGAGGATAAAGGAACTTAACAGCACTGCCCCTCCCGGGACGAGCCTTGCGGTGATGCAGGACAACGCCAAGTTCATAATGCGCTCCATGAACGGGGTCTTCTGGGACATCATAGCATCGGTCCTCCTGACCTCCGTCATAATGTTCATCTTCCTAAAAACCATAAGGGCAACGATAGTCGCAGTCATAACGATACCCGTATGTCTTCTCGGCAGCCTCTCCGTACTTTACTGGATGGGCATCACTATAAACAACATGTCGATGATGGGGCTCTCCCTGGCTGTCGGCATGGTAGTCGACGCAACAACTGTCGTAATGGAAAACATAACCAGGCACCGCGATATGGGCAAGACCCCCTACAGGGCGGCCCAGGACGGCGGAAGCGAGGTCGCCTTCGCTGTAATTGCGGGCGCTGCGACGACTCTTGCCGTATTTGTCCCGGTCGCGTTCATGGGAGGGATAATGGGACGATTTTTCAACTCCTTCGGTGTTACCGTTGCGACTACGATAAGTATATCACTGATAATATCCCTGACTCTGACGCCATATCTATGCTCCAGGATACTGGGGAAGAAGATCGACGGTCCCCTGCAGCAGAGGATGGAAAAACCATTCTTATGGCTTGAGGATAAATACTCAGGGTCGCTGAAATATGCGGTAACACACCGTAAAACCGTCCTGATCGCGGGTCTGGGGCTTTTCATGCTGGGCATAGGATTTGCAGCAACACTCGGAACAGAATTTTTCCCAAGCGAGGACCAGGGGCGGCTGAGGGTGCAGATAGAACTGCCTGCCGATTCATCCCTTGAGATGACCGAAAGCGTCGTAAGAGACATGGTCGACGTCATACAGGCGGACGAGAGGGTCGCTTATACTTACGGTATAGTGGGAAGCGGCGGAGGCGAGGAGGTCTACAAGGCATCCATAAATATGGAGCTGATAGACAGGGGGAGCAGGCCGGCTGCAGGCACAGTCATGAGGCAGCTTCGAAACAAACTCTCCGTCTTCAGGGATGTGGACTTCAAAATGGGAACATGGGGAGGTTCTGACATCACACTCGTGATCCAGGGACCCACAAGCGAATCCCTGGCAGAGATCGGGGAACTGATAAAGAAAGACCTGGCAGATAACGCCAGAGGGCTTGTCGACATAACGACAGACCTGCAGATGAACAAGCCCAGGATAAACCTTGCGCTGAACCGTGCTCTGGCGGATGACCTGAACATCAACATAAGGGACCTCTCCGACGAACTTATGACATGGTTCGGCGGTGACAACGCAGGCTCTTTCAACCAGGATGGTTACAGGTACGACATAAGGGTACGTGCCGAGGGAAGCGGAAGGGACGACCCCGAAAAGCTGAAAAATATACTGGTCAGGACAAATGACGGCCAGATAATAAGGGCAGAAGGCCTCGTAAGCAGTTCCGTAGGCATGTCGCCCAACGTCATAAAGAGGTACAACAGGCAGCGCTCCCTCCAGATCGGGGCTAATGTCGAAGGGATATCACCGGGCGAAGGCATCCTCATAATGGAGGAAGTATTCCGGAAGTTTGCGCCTCAGGACGGCAGGTTCACCATTACCCCCGCCGGGGATTCAGAGTACATGAAAGAGAGCTTCTACTACATGTCCATAGCTCTGGTCTTCGCGATAATACTGGTATACATGGTCATGGCGATACAGTTTGAATCCTTTATCCATCCCTTCACGGTCATGTTCTCCCTTCCGCTGATGACTGCAGGCTCTTTCGGACTGCTCGCACTGGCAGGCCTCAGGATAAGCGTGATGAGCTTCATGGGCATAATCCTTCTTGTCGGCGTCGTGGTCAACAACGCGATACTGCTTGTGGACTTCATAAATCAGCTAAGGGTCAGAGGCGTGGAGAAGACGGAGGCTGTTCTGCAGGCAGGGCCGCTGAGACTGAGGGCCATACTGATGACCACAGTTTCGACAATGTTCGGCTCCCTGCCAGTGGCGCTGGCGCTGAGCGAGGGCGGCGAGACCCGTCAGCCGATGTCCGTGGCGGTCATCGGAGGCCTTTTTACATCTACCATGCTTACTCTTATCGTCATCCCTGTCGTCTATCTCATGCTCGACGATATAAAGGACAGGGCGATGGCGGGAATAAAAAGATACCGCGCCTACAGGCGATTCAACAGGTCCGCACAGTCCAGGACGCTTAACTCCAAATAGGGGGAGTGACATAGAGAATTATGAAAAAAAAGGCAACCATCCTAATGATAATGGTTTTGGCGCTGCTCTGCCGGACACTGCCTGCCGGAGCTGATGACGGGCTTATCGACATACACGGGGCTGTCGAACTCACCCTGAAGAACAATTCAGGCCTTAGATTACTCAGGCAGGAGACAATAAAGGCATACGCGTTCAAGATACAGGCCGACGGGACTCTCCTCCCGAGCATCACCGCCAACGCCGGCCTGGACAGGCAGAAGGAGAGTACTACTAATGACGGAGAAAGAAACGACAACAAAACTGCCGGGGTGACGCTTGAGCAGACGATCTACTCCGGAGGCAAAAATTCCGCGATAAGAGACCAGTCAAAACAGGTAAAGAACATGGCGGAGATGATAATAGCAGACGGCGAGAACAATGCTGTGGGAGAACTCTACGCAAGGTTCTACAACGTGCTTCTGCAGTGTGAGAGGATAAAGGCCGAGGAGTCAGCTGTCAGTACATCCGAACAGCACCTCAGGGAGGTCCGAAGGATGAGGGAGCTTGGGCTCGCCAACAGTCTTGAAGTGATACGTGCAGGACAGCAGCTCGCCACGAACACGGCAAACCTAAGCACCGCAAAGGGGCTGTATGAGTCTGCCCATATCTCGCTTATGAATTACATGGCCATCCCTCCCGAGAAAAGGGTCGGTGTGAAGGGAGAACTTAACGTCCCGGAAGCGGAAGGAGGCAGGCCGCTCTCCCTCGAAAGAGCTCAGGCCAACAGGGCTGACCTGAAGAAACTTGAAGAACAGCTGGAATACCAGAAAAACCAGATATTGATAGAAAAAAGCGGCAGCAGGCCTAAAATAACCTTTGGCGCATCAGCAGGATATCTGGATCCCTACCAGAAGACAGATAGAGGGGACGACACCTGGAGGGCCGAGCTCTCTGTCACTGTGCCCATCTTCGACAGGAACACCTCAAGGGGAAACGCAATAAAGGCCGGCGCCGTGCTTGAACAGGACAAAATTGCGCTTGAACAGAAGGAACTGGACATAAAATCAGAGGTGGAGATCGCCTGGTCAGAGACAGAAAGCACCCTCCACCACCTTAAGGCTTCGGAAAAGGCCCTTGATCTGGCAAAGGAGTCCCTGCGGCTCGCCGAGGTGGGATTCCGTGAAGGAGTAACTCCGCAGCTTGACCTGCTGAACGCACAGACTTCGCTCACATCGGCAAGGCTGGATCACGCCAGGTCCCAGTTCAACCACCTTATAGCGATAGTTGCGCTGAAAGTTACAGAGGGGACAGTCATACAATGGACCGGGGAGAGAAGACTACCATGACGAACAACAACGACAATGGCTTTTTTAAGAAAAAGGGCACTGAAAGAAAGAGGCTTTTCCTGATAATCGGAGCGGCAGTGCTTTTGCTGACCTTTATTGGCATATACAGCAGAAGGGAGGCAATATTTTCCAAAACCCAGAACAGCAACGGATCTCAGCCTGCCGCGGTCAAGGTCCAGACTGTCAAAGCCGATAAGGTCGTCAGGGAGAGCATAATCCAGAACACTTCGATAGACGCGGTAGACAGGGTAAAGATCCTGCCGAGGGTAACGGGGAGGCTTGAAAAACTCCATGTGCTCCGGGGTGACACCGTGAAGAAGGGACAGACGATAGCCACCCTTGAACACGACCAGCAGGATGCCCTGATAGGTTCGGTCCGGGCACAGGAGGCATCCGCGAAAGCAGATTCCGAGAGGGCAAGGGCTGAGATGATGAACGCGAAGACCAACCTCGACAGGTACGCAAGGCTTGTCAAAGAGGGCTTCAGCACGCAGCAGCAGTACGATTCCGTAGAGACCGCCTATACAAGCGCAAGGGCTTCCTACAATGCGGCACTTGCCAAAGAGAAACAGGCGGCCGCAGAGCTGGAGCGAGTAAGCTCAGCAAAGGCGGATTACATAATGGTCGCCCCGATAGACGGAACAGTGCTGGATGATTTCTCACTCACTACGGGAGCGATGATATCGCCCAGTTCTCCCCTGCTTGACATCGCCGACCTCAGCAGGCTCAAGGCAACGCTGAAAGTTCCCGAATCCAAGATCTTCGCCGTGAAAGCAGGAATGCCGGTCTTCCTCAGGTTTGACGCATTGCCGGCTGAGGAGTTCATCGGTAAGGTAACGAGGATCGACCAGTATGTAGACCCCTCAACAAGAACGAGCAACGTCGAGATAGAGCTGGACAACAGGGAGACGGGCGGAAGGCTCCGCCCGGGAATGTTCGGCCAGGCTTCCATAATTGAGAGGGAAATAGCGAACGCAGTTTTGATACCTGAGAACGCCCTTCACGAAAGTGAAAAAGGGTTCTATGTCCTGCTTGAAGAAAATGGGACCGCGAAGCTTCGTGAAGTTTCGACCGGCGTAAGGCAAGGGGCCCTGATACACATTACAGGAGGACTTAATGAGGGAGAGAGGGTTATAATCTTCGGAGGAAGCACTCTCAACGACGGGGACAGCGTAACTGTCGGCGGAGAAGAGAATAACAAGGATAAATCTGAATAGGGGGCATCTGAAATGTACAAGGTGGTCTTGCTCAGGCACGGGGAAAGCGAATGGAACAGGGAGAACAGGTTTACGGGATGGACGGACGTGCCGCTTTCCGAAAAGGGACTTACGGAAGCACAGTCTGCGGGCAGAATACTGAAGGAAAAGGGATTTGTCTTCGACAAGGCCTATACCTCCGTCCTAAAAAGAGCGATCAAGACCCTCTGGTGCGTACTTGAAGAAATGGACCTCATGTGGATCCCCGTGGAGAACTCATGGAAGCTTAACGAACGCCACTACGGAGGGCTCCAGGGGCTCAACAAGTCCGAGACCGCCGCGAAGTACGGAGATGAACAGGTAAAGATCTGGAGGCGCAGCTACGCCACACGCCCCCCCCTTCTCGATAAAAGCGATGAAAGGTACCCGGGGAAAGATCCCAGGTACGCCGGACTTTCCGAAAAGGAGCTCCCTGAGGGAGAGTGCCTTGAAGACACAGTGGCAAGAGTAGTGCCGTACTGGAAAGAAACCATCGCTCCGGACATAAGGGCAGGCAAGAAACTTGTTATAGCGGCTCACGGCAACAGCCTCAGGGCACTTGTAAAGTACCTTGACGTAATATCGGAGAAAGAGATACTGGAACTCAACATCCCCACCGGCATCCCCCTCATCTACGAACTTGACGAAGAGCTCAAACCGATCAGGCACTATTACCTCGGCGATGAGGACGCTATAGCAGCTGCCCAGGCCGCTGTTGCAAACCAGGGCAAGAGCAGGTGATCACCAGGATACCTCTCATCTGACGAACGACAGGTTTGTGGGGCATATTTTACCGCTGCGAATATTATAAGCATTTAATTCCTTGACCTTGATCAGATATGACAGAGAAACTATTGTCATATCTGATTTTTTTTCTGAATAAAGGCAGTTAAAGACAAAGAGTTTTAACACATTTTTCTCCCATGTCCGGTCACGGAACTCGATAAAAAACATCATCAGATCCAATCAGCCAAAAGCACTATGCACGGAGCTTCCATACGGATAGAATCTGAAAATATACAATGCAGACGCATGTCGGGGAGGGAAAAACATGGTATACATTCTTGAAAAGGCAGACAGAGACCTCTTTTACAGCAGGAACGACCCAAAAGACAGACGGCTGGGTGAACTGATCCACAGAGGCAAACTCTCGGCCGTTCGCGATTCCGATGTGGTCATCATAGGCGCCCCCGAAGACAGGGGCGTGACGGCAAACAAGGGCAGGCCCGGCGCAGCGAAGGGCCCCGACGACGTCAGGCGGCGCCTTTACAAACTGACTCCGGGATTCAACATGGACCTGGACAGGATAAGGGTCATAGATACAGGGAACATATCGACAAAGGGGCTGACCCTGGAAGAGGTGCACCTCGCCCTGCAGGAAGCTGTGGCCGATGCAGTCTCAAGGGGCGGGATCCCCCTGGTAATAGGCGGGGGACACGACCTCACGTATCCGGGTGTCGCAGGGCTGGTGCAGGGCGCCGGACTGAAAAAGGACTCCCTGGGACTGATAAACGTAGACGCGCACCTCGACGTCAGGACGGACGAGAACGGCATAAACAGCGGCACTTCCTTCTACAGGGCCCTTACACAGCTTCCGGACAAAGCCCTGTTGGGAAACGCGTTCGTTGAATTCGCCATACAGGAACCTTACAACTCACCCTACTATTACAACTGGGTAAAGAAGCAGGGAGGAAGTGTATTCACCCTTAAAGAGGTCTCGGAACGGGTGATGGAATCTTTTTTGCAGGCCCTCAGCATCGTCAGCAAGAAAGGTCGTACAGTCGCACTCTCCCTTGACATAGACGCCGTCAGAAGCACTGAGGCGCCGGGAGCATCAGCGAGCAACCCGAGCGGACTCAAGGCGCCCGAACTGGACAAGATAGCCTACCTTGCAGGCAGAAGCCAGCAGATACGGTACCTCGACATAATGGAGGTCTCCCCTCCGTTGGACCAGGACCACCGAACGGCATCCCTTGCGGCATCCTCCATCTTCTGGTTCCTCAGGGGCCTCTCCGAAAGATAATAAACTTCGCACACAATAATATTCCCCACAGATTTACCTGAACTGTTCAGAGAGGATCATTTCATGACCCTCTTTTTTTATTCCGGTTCGCGTGTGACCAGGTCACAGACCACAGGACTTCTCCGTGTTATAAAAAAGGGGAACAGCAGATATAGGATGTGATCGTATGGCGATATCAGTCAAAAAAAGGAGACAGGCAAGAGTATTGCACCAAGATTGTGTGGCCTGCGGCGCATGCGTCAACGTATGCCCGATCAGCGCAATTTCCATATATAAGGGGATATGGGCTGATGTGGACCCGAAAAAGTGCATCGGATGCTCCAAATGTGAAAGGATCTGCCCTCCCTCCGCAATAACAATGGGGGTTTTGGAATGAGCGTGAGCAGGAGCTGGAAGGACAAAATGTGGATCTCCTCTCTCTTCTACTTCTCACTTGGCTTCTTCAACATAATGTTCGCATGGCTGGGCATGATCTGCTTTGTCATTCCCATACTGATGTCAATGTCCGGCAGGGAGAAGACCTTCTGCAACAGCTACTGCGGGAGGGGACAGCTCTTTACGCTTCTCGGCTCGAGGAAAAAGATCTCCCTCAACATGGACCTCCCGGCATTTTTGAAAAGCAAATGGTTTCGTTATGGATTTCTCCTGTTCTTTATGGTCATGTTCATCAACATGCTCTTTGCGACATGGACTGTATTTTCGGGAAGCGGGAGCCTGAATGAAGCGGTAAGACTCTTCTGGACCTTCGATGTGCCATGGGAGTGGGCAAACAGGGCCGGGGAAGGCATTCCGCTCTGGACAGTACAGTTTGCCTATGGTTTTTACAGCCTCATGCTCACGTCACTCATACTTGGCCTTTTGAGCATGCTTATCTTTAAACCCAGGTCCTGGTGCGTATATTGCCCTATGGGCACCGCTACCCAGATTATTTGCAAAATAAAGGAAGGAGAGAAACTGTAAAAGTCACCTGCTCATGCTCTGAAGCAGCTTTTTATCGATTATTTTTATCCCGCCTCTGGAAAGTTCGACCGCCCCCATCACGTAGAAGGACTTAAGCGTCCTTGAGACAACTTCTCTGGCGCTGCCAATATACCTGGCGATCTGTTCATGCGTCAGAGATATAACATCAGTCCCCTTTATCTCCATCTCTTCCAGCAGAAAGTTTGCCAGCCTCTTGTCGATACTCAGGAAGAAGATCCGCTGTATGGCATCCATGACATCCGAGAAACGGAGGGCAGCCACTTTGTAAGAAAAATTCTCGACCCATACGTTCCTCTCCGCAAGTTCGGAAAAGAATTGCGCGTTTATCACAAGTATCCTGCACTCTGTTTCAGCCTCGATTAATACTTCAAAACGGACTAGCTTCAGGACACATGAGGCAGAAAGGATACAGACATCGCCTGACTCCAGGCGGAAAAGCGTCAGGTCCTTGCCATCCTCGGAAAGCATATATACCCTTAGCGTCCCTGATCTTATCAGGAAGACACCTGCGCAGGAATCATCACTTCCGCCGAGGCAGGTCCCCTTTTCGTATTTTATGTCAGATACATTGCCCTTGAGAGCTTCTTTTTCAAGGTCACTAAGCTTGTCCCAGAAAGAAAAGCTCTTTTCCATAAGGGATATCAGCGGTCCATCGTGGATCAAATCATACACCTCCAATCCAAAATGTGCGGTCTGCATAAACTGCTGCATGCCGGCCTCTCCGGTCATATCCCCAGCAGCCGTCCGGCGTTTCCCCCGAGTATCATCTCTTTCTCCTCTTCCGATATATCAAGCGATCTGATCAGTGATATTTCCTGAGAAGGCATGTGCCATGGGTAGTCGCTGCCGAACAGTATTTTATCCGCCCCGTGCTTCCGTATGATCTCCTTCATCATTCCCCTGTCCAGCCAGGGTTCGGCGCAGTAAGCCGTGTCCATATAGATGTCCGCCTGTCCTGCCACCGCTTCAAGCACTTCGGCTGCCATCTTCAGTCCGCCTAAGTGGGCGGCTACTATCCTGAGTCCCGGGAAATTTCTTGCGATCTTTATCATTGATCCAGGCGAGGCGTTCAGTTCGCCCGGGAATGAGTAATCGAAACCTACGTGGAAGACTGCGATCAGGTTAAGCGCACGGGCAAGGTCATATATCGGAAAGTACTGTTCGTCATCGGCATATATCCGCTGGAGCGCAGGATGGAACTTGATGCCTTTGAGTTCTTCATCGGATATCTTCCAGACATACTCAAGGGCGTATACTGAGCTTGGGAGAACGGATCCGAAGGCAATGACCCTCTCGGAATCAGTCTCCTTTGCGAAGCGGAGAACATTCTCATGCTGGCTTTCTTTAGTAACTACGTTGAGTACGACAGACCTGTCAACCCCGCACTCATCCATTGATGAAACAAGCCCGTTAAGGGTCGCGGGGGCCGCGTATCCGACATTGCCGTTGGACGACAAAACAGACATCGCGCGGTCGGCGAATCCGTCCGGAAATATGTGCGTATGGAAATCTATGATCATGTGAGCCTTCACCCCGCCTTTCCTCATTTCTTCCAAACTATATCACAAAAAGGCAGAGGCCGGAAAAGCTGAGGACCCCCGGTGTGCAGTCCGGGAGTCCTCTGGGAGGAACGGATGATCTACTGTCTTTGTTCTCTAGAATTCATACTGCCAGGATAGGATGAACTTGCGTTCGGGGTTGATATACCCCTGGCTGTCAAGAATAAACTCCCGGTTGAAGATGTTTGTGCAGGAGAGTACCATCTTATGGTCTCCCTCTTTCCATGAGACGGATGCGTTCATCAGGAAGATCCCGTCGTCCTTGTAAACGCCCCCGTCAATGTTCCTGTCTCCGTAGTAATGGGCGTTCAGCTCCGCAGCCCATGGGCCCTTCGCGTAGTTGAGGCTTCCCATAAGGTCCAGCCTTGGCATGTTCGATCTTGTCCACTCATCAGAGCCCTCGGTTTTCTCGTCGGCGTCGGTCCAGGATATCCCCTGTGTGTAGCTCCAGTTCTCGTGGAAGTTGAACTTCATCTCCGCCTCTATACCCCATGCCCTGTACTGGTCAAGGTTGACGTACTGCCCTACCCATGTGACCGGATCTGATTCGTATTTTATCCTGTCCTCCATATCCATGTAGAATATGCCGAAGCTCCATGGGTTAGCGGCCTTTTCATCTTTTACGCCAATATCGTAGGTCCAGCCCTTCTCGGGCTTTAGATCGGGGTTTGGTGTGCCGTAATTCCTGTCAGGCATGAATATCTGGTAAAAACTGGGCATGGCGAAGAACCTTCCCGCTGTCAGATACCATATCTTCCCGGAAGGGCTCTCCCAGTTTAATGAAAGTCTCGGGATCAGTTCATTTACATCCTCGCCCTCGTCAACGTTCCAGTGTTCGTACCTGAGTCCTATATCAAGCCCCATTTCTCCAATCGGTACCGAAACCTCAAAGTATGGTGAGAATCCATCCCTTTTCAGGTCGTAAGGGGTGTCTTCCGTTATCCAGCCATAAGAATTTGAAAGTCCCTTATACTCTGACTCTTCCCTGCGCCATTCAAAGCCCCAGATCCCTGTCAGGCCAAATATATCCTGCTTTCGGTTGAACATGAGGCCCATCGAACTGTCCCTGTAATCGTAACTGCTTACGTAGAGAGGGTCTGAATAAAAGGAATAATCCTTCTCATTTTCGTTATAGTATATTTTGCCGGTGTTCACTTCATCAGCATATGTAATTGCAAAACGCCGGTATTTGTTTTCCTGTGTGTTTTTGTAAACAGTGGAAAGATCATAGTTATATGTATTCTCCCAGTCTGAGTTGAAATCCCCCCATGCCCCGAAAAAAGCCCACTTACCCTTCTCTATTCCAAATATGAAGTCATCTCCACTGTAGTCCGTGGCCCTGTCATATGTACCGTCGGGTCTTTTTCTGATATTTATTTCTGTGTTTTCACTGGTTTTGGTATATCCGACTGTAACTTTGAGATCATCGCTCAGGACTGCCGTTCCCCTGACAGAGCCCCTGAACCATCCATGGTTCCCGCCTTCGATCAGGATGCTCCCTCCGGACTTCTCCATACCTTTTTTAGTAATTATGTTTATTACACCGCCCGCAGCGTTGGATCCATAGACCGCTGAACTCGCACCCTTAACGACCTCTATCCTCTCTATGGACTCAAGCGGTACTGTCCTCAAGTCAAAAGGTGAACCCATCGACACCCCTGTGCCATAGCTCGAAGTCCTGAAGGGTATTCCGTCAACAAGAAGCAGGACCTCTGTGGTAAGCCCCCTTACGACTACGCTCTTGTCAAGAGCTGATGCGGAGCTGTTTCTGAGGCCGTTGACCCCGGGCACTCTGTCGAGGACTTCCTGGGTGCTCCTGGCACCGCTCATCTCTATCTCCTCTTTGGTGATAACATAGGCGGGGGCAGGGACCTCAGTGATGTCCTCAGCCAGGCGCGATCCGGTGACCTCGACCCTGGCTACCTCCTGCACCTCTTCTTTCTTATCGCCGCTGACGGCCTCTGCCGATGTCTCGGCAAAAGCGGCAGAGGAAGATGCCATTATAAACACGACCATGGGTATAAGGCTGTACTTTCTGATCTTACTGAACACTTTCAACACTCCTTTTTAAAAAACTATGCCTGGTTATATGACCGGATGTTTTTTCTCTAATCTTCCCTGATGCCTCACTCCTCCAGTACTCCTCCCAAAAAAGAGGGATCCCCTTGATATCGGGGACCCCTCTGTGACAAACATTTAATGTATGGCAGGTCTTCCTGCAGACATATGGTTTGCCGCCTCTCGCCCACGCGATGATCAACAATTCGGTCTTTCAGCAGGTCTCCTGGCTTCCGTTCATTCTACTCCCGTGCCTTCCCATCCTCAGACAGTGGCTTGTTACGGTTTCGTCGCGGTCACAGTAGCGGGGCTGCTCCGGCATTTTACCGGATTCCCTTGACTGAAATTCCATGACGCTATTCGGTTGTCAGTAAGTTTTACCCCATGCCCGGTCCAATGTCAAGCAGGTCGAAGATCCCGGAAAAAAATCTTTCATAAATGCCTGTTGACATTTTTTCCAAAGGAGTGTTAAAATTCACTATGGTTAGCAATGGCTAATTATCGATAGCTAACTACTATGTTGGAGGGATCGGTATGCCAGTCAATTTCTTGTCACCCGGAATGCAAGGCTGTGTCAAAAGGATCACCGGACGAGATGATACAAGACGCTTCCTCGAGAGCCTGGGGCTTGTACCCGGAGGCTGTGTCACAATGATCTCTTCTGCAGGCGACAACGTCATACTTGGGGTCAGGGGAACAAGGATCGCGATCAGCAGGAAACTGGCTGACCGGATACACATATAGAAAACGGAGGGATCCATATGAAAGTACTCAGGGATACCGGCTGCGGCGAGAGAGTCAGAGTGAAAGGCATAAACGGCACGGGACCGCTTAAGAGAAGGATAATGGATATGGGCATAACAAAGGGGACGGAACTTATTGTCAGAAAGGTAGCTCCGCTCGGTGACCCCGTTGAGATCACAGTCAGAGGATACGAGCTCTCGCTCAGAAAGGCCGACGCGGAGATCATTGAGGTCGAATAGAAACAGTCGGTAATTTACAGTCAGTGACGGGGGCATGGACCCCATTTTTTTAAAACATACCAGTTAGCTAATGCTAACTAACGGAGGTCGGCTTATGGGACTCAAAATAGCACTTATAGGAAACCCGAACAGCGGAAAGACTACTATGTTCAACGCTGTAACAGGAAGCACCCAATATGTAGGCAACTGGCCGGGTGTGACGGTAGAAAAAAAAGAAGGTGCGGTCAGGGGACACAAGGATGCTCTTCTGGTCGACCTCCCCGGAGTTTATTCGCTCTCTCCGTACACCCTTGAGGAGCGGATCACACGGGAATTCCTGACAAACGGAAGGCCCGACGCGGTGATAAACATCGTTGATTCTACAAATATCGAGAGAAGCCTCTACCTGACAACGGAGCTTCTGGAGATGGAGATACCCGTAATAGTCGCACTTAATATGACGGACGCAGCAGAAAAGGCCGGGATAATGATCGATGAAGTCAAACTTTCGGAACGTCTGGGGTGCAGGGTAGTAAAGACATCGGCATCCGAGGGCACCGGCATCGGGGAACTCGTCAAAAGCATCCTCGAAGTGGCCACCCTGAAGGAGAGACCGGTAAAACGCCCCTCTTTCGGCAGCGATGCAGAGGATACGCTTGAACTTATAAGAGAGAGGGCGTCAAGGCATACTGAAGGGATGCCGGAAAGGTGGCTCTCGGTCAACCTCTTCAGCAGGGACCCCATACTCCGCGGCAGGCTTCCACTCTGCGAAGAGGACATTGAACGGATCGACAGGCTGATAGGTCTCTGCGAGGAAAAACTTGACGACGACTCCGAGAGCATCATAGCCAACGAACGCTACAGGTACATAGACTGCATCCTCGAAGGAACCCTTATTAAAAGGGGAACGGGGTCGCTTTCCATATCCGACAGGATAGACATGGTGCTTACCAACAGGCTTCTGGGTCTCCCCATTTTTTTCATGATAATGTGGGGCATCTATTATGTTTCGATACAGACTCTTGGGGATATGACCATCGGGTGGACAGAGGAACTTTTCGGAGGGATCTCCGAGAGTGTATCTGCCATGCTTATTTCCGGAAATGCCGCAGAGTGGCTGCATGCGCTGGTGACAGACGGCATCATCGGCGGAGTCGGAGCAGTTCTTGGATTCGTTCCGCAGCTGATGATCCTGTTCCTCTTCATATCCTTGCTGGAGGACTGCGGGTACATGGCCAGGGTAGCCTTCATTATGGACAGGATATTCCGCCAGTTCGGCCTCTCTGGAAAATCCTTTATTCCCATGCTTGTGGGGACCGGCTGTTCGGTCCCGGGCATCATGGCTTCAAGGACCATTGAGAACGAATCGGACCGGAGGCTGACTATAATGCTCACACCCTTCGTGCCATGCGGCGCAAAGCTGCCTGTTTTCGCACTCTTTGCCGCCTCCTTTTTCCCGGAAAGTTCGTGGGTGGCACCTTCGATGTACATGATAGGGATCAGCATGGTCATAGTTTCAGGGGTACTCCTGAAGAAGACGGATCTCTTCGGCGGAGAACCGGCGCCCTTCGTAATGGAACTTCCATCCTACCGGATGCCGAAGCCGAAAGGTGTGTTCATCCACATGTGGGAGCGGGCCAGGGCATTCATAGTAAAAGCAGGGACAATAATATTCTTTGCGGCGGGACTGATCTGGTTCCTCCAGGCATTCAGCTGGTCACTGCAGATGGTGGAGCCTGACGAAAGCATACTGGCATCCATAGGCAGCTTTATGTCGCCCGTATTCAGGCCTCTCGGGTTCGGCAACTGGCAGTCGTCAGTGGCTGTTGTTACGGGCTTCCTTGCAAAAGAGGCGGTAGTATCGACTTACGGCGTCCTGCTGGGGGTCGGTGAAGTTCTCGAAGACGATCCGGTGCTTGTCTCACAAATATCCCGGATATTCACCCCCGTGAGTGCCTACGCTTTCATGGTCTTCACCCTTCTTGCCCCCCCGTGCTTCGCGGCGCTCGGGGCGATAAGAAGCGAGATGCGTTCATGGAAGTGGACATTTTTTGCGATCGCCTGGCAGACAGGACTTGCCTACCTGCTCTCAATGCTGATTTACCAGGTCGGCGGCATAATATTTGAAGGAAAGGACTTGAGCGGAATGACAACAGCGATATTGGGATCTTTGGTAATAATTGCTATGGGGCTCTCGCTCTACAGGATCATCAAAAACAGCATTTCAGGAAAATGCGGCTGCGGGTCAGGGTGCGGCGGCGGATGTGCAGGCTGCGGCGCGGCAAAGGCAGGCCATTCAAAATAACTTGCCGGGTGCGGGACTGCACCTCCTTACAGTTCCGCACGCAATTAAGATACTCTCCTTCCTCCGCTTCGTGGGATTTCACCGTCCCACGAAGCTCTCTTTTACCCTAAAGAAGCAGTGGCGGGAATACCGTTTTCAGGCCCGCATCTTTTTCAAAACGCTGAGAGACCGGTCATAGTCTCCTTCGAACACTTCCAGGGTCATTACCCTATCTTCTCCCCCTGACATCATTCCGCTTACCGATCTGAAAAGCTCGGGATCCATGTATGAGAGGTCCCTGTGATCGGTACCGTCCGGCATCACTCCGTGGACATGGATTACCTTTACGGCAGCTGCTGACCTTAGCGTCGTCTCATGTACGGGACGCCCGCATTTTATCAGATGTCCGACATCAAGGCATATCGAAGTCCCCGCGGAATCTGCGAGGTGCTCGATATAGCGCGGATCGAAGTCCAGCGTTTCCATGCATATCTTTCTCCTGTCGTCTGCAGCAGAAGCGATCTTTTCTGCCGAAATCAGGCTTTTTTCGATCCAGGCGTCTATATCGGGGCTTGGCGGATCGCCCCTCTTCTCACCAACTATGTGCAGTATCCACGCAAATGGATCGAGATCCTCAAAAAGATCCAGGGTCCTGAGGCACTTCTCTTCCCTTTCTCTCAACACTTCAGTCGGGGCATATACGCATATGTCGGCAGGGAAATGCACCGTGCAGGACATTCCCAGCTCGCCGCAGAGGTCCTTCAGGGCACGGACTTCATCCTTTGCAGGCATGTTGGAGTGTTCCGGGGTATCGAATAGGACGATTTCCATATCGCTGACTTCATTTGAGAGGTAGCGAAGATTGTCGGCAAAGGTCCCGGGGATCACCCATGATGTTCCGCCCAGGCGCAAACCGTTGCCCTCAAGAGCTCTTCTTATCATCAATATCCACCATTCTTCAGTCTAAAAATACTTTCTGAGGCTTCCCGCGGCAAAAAAGAGCGTGAATGCAGCGAAGTTCAGTACAACTATGCTCGCTCCCACAGGGATGTCGAGTGAATATGAGATGACGATACCAAGAAAGAAACATATTGTCGAGACTATCCCCGAGCAGATTACCACGCCCCTGAAGCTCGAGAAGAGCCTCATCGCGGTGAGCGACGGGAAGACGATAAGGCTGGATATGAGGAGGGACCCCATTATCCGCATGCCAACAACTATGGTGACTGCTGTGAGGATAGCTATGAGGGTATTGTAAAAACTGACGTTGACCCCTGCCGCCCTCGCAAAATCCTCGTCGAAGGTCACTGCAAATATGACATTGTAAAGAAGGACGAAGAGAAGGAGCACAGCTGCGGAGAGGGCCATTCCGAGGTAAACGTCCCGGTCGCTCATCGCGAGTATGCTGCCAAACATGTAGTTGTAGATGTCAATATTCATCCCCTGTGTAAGGGATGTCACGATTATCCCTACAGCGAGGGAGGAGCTGGATATGACAGCAATGGCGGCATCTCCCTTGATCCTGACATTGCCCCTGATCCTCAGCAGTAGAGCTGCAGCCGTCACAACGACAGGGACGGAGACAAGGAGCGGAGCCATGTTGAAAGCCACAGCGACGCAAAGGGCTCCGAAAGCCACGTGTCCAAGGCCGTCCCCGATCATCGAATAGCGCTTAAGGACAAGGCTGACTCCGAGGAGAGAAGCGCAGAGGGATACCATTATGCCCACCGCGACCGCCCTCAGTATGAAATCGTAGGAGAAGAGCTCACGCAGAATGTCCGGCATTTCCGTTCGAGAACCTCTTTCCGGTATCTGACCTAAGATATTCCCTGACAGAACCGAAGAAGCATGGACCTGTCCCAACGTGGAGTATCCTGCCTGCGTTTTCCTTCGCTGCTTCGATGTCATGAGAGACCATTATTATGGTCATTCCGTTTTCCCTGTTGAGTCTTCCGAGCAGACCGTAGAACTCGGAACTGATCAACGGATCAAGCCCCGCAGTGGGTTCATCCAGGATCAGCATCGCCTTTGCGGAGCAAAGCGCCCGGGCCAGAAGTACGCGCTGCTGCTGGCCTCCCGAGAGGTCGCGGAATGAGCGCTTCCTCAGATCGGCTATTTCAAGGAGTTCCATGTTCCTCAGCGCGAGCCTCTTGTCGTCAGGCGAATAGAATGTGACGATCCTCCGTGAAGCGAGGCAGCCGGATAGGACCACTTCATACACTGCGGCAGGGAAATCTTTTTGGACCTCCCTCTGTTGGGGAAGATAGCCTATGCCGCCACTTTTGATGCCGCCATCAAGCCTTATCGACCCCGATGAAAGGCCAACAAGTCCGAGTATCGCCTTTATCAGGGTACTCTTGCCGGAACCGTTCTCCCCGACGACGGCAAGGAACTCTCCTTTTTCGATGCGGAAGGAGAGGTCTTTGAGGACGGCAGTACCCTCATATTCGACTGATATCTTTTCCGCTTTGAGGATACTCATTTCAGCCCTTCTTTAATGTTGGAAAGGTTCTCCCTCATGATCGAAAGGTAGGTCTTTCCCTTTCTCAGATCCTCTGCCGAGAGGTTGTGGCAGGAATTCAGCGGGAGCAGGCGGGTGCCTGTCTCCTCGCTTATGGTTTTTGCAGTCTTTGGCGGCACCATCTCCCCATAATAGACGACCGGAATCTTCTCCTTCCTCACAGTCCTGATGATCTCGGCGATCCTTTTCACGCCGGGGTCGGCCTGTGTCGAGCAGAAGTCTGTGACGGAAATGGATTCTAACTCGTAGCGGCGGAGAAAATAGACGAAAGCGTTCCTGCCGCCAAAGACGATCTTCTTCCTGCTTCCAGAAGAGACGGCCTCACGGAACCCCTTGTCCAGTTTTTTCAGTTCTTCTTTGAATTTCTTTGCGTTTTTCCTGAAGTATGCCGCGTCTTCGGGGCTTGCGGCGCAAAGCGCGGAGAGGATATTGTCAGCCATCACCAGGGCGTTGTTTGGGTCAGTCCATATATGAGGATCCAGGAGATGGTGGTCGTTTTCTGCCTCATGCTCTTCATCTTCGTGCCGTATAAGCTTTATGCCCTTTGAGACATCGACCGTTATGATCTTTCCTCCCTTTATGGAAGAGATGACCCTATCTGCCCAATGCTCCATTTGACGACCCGTATAAATGAACATATCCGCCTTGCTTATCCTTATTATGTCAGATGGCGATGGCTCGTAAGTGTGGCTCTCTGCACCCGGCGGAAGCAAAAGCTGCACATCCGCCCTATTTCCCGCGATCTGCCTGGTGAAATCATACTGGGGGAAGATAGTGGCGATTATCTTCAGCTTTTCTCTCTCCGCACAAAGGGCAGGATATGCTGAGCAGAGAAAAGCCAAAACCGCTGACGATAGAGCAAGGGTCGTCAGCATAAGGGATCTGCTAATTTTCATCCTTATCCTTCCCCCTGCATTCCGAACATATGCCGTAAAAGACTGTCCTGAACCTGTTCAGGTCAAATTTGTGGTGTTCGCTGAAGTGGTTTGAGATGGTGTCAAGAAATGTGCAGTCCAGGCAGAAGAGTTTCCCGCATGATTCACACTTCATGTGGTAATGCGCAGGCACCTCGCCGGGTTCTCCCGCGTATTCCCAGCACGCGCCCGCCCCTTCAACGGGAGCATACCTGATCAGCAGTCCCTCCTTCTCGAGCCTCTCAAAATGCCTGTAAACAGTGGCCTTTCCGACCGGGCTGCCTTCGCGGATAAGTTCCAGGTGCACCTCCTCAGCAGTAATATGCCTGCCTCTGTTTCTCTCTATCACCGCAAGGATAAGTTTCCGCTGGTTTGTGTTGTAACGCACGGCAGACATAAGCATCACCCCATTCTAAAACTGAGAATCAGTTTCATATTGGGATGATTATAGCACTACATTGTAGAGAGCGGGCGAATTTGTGGCGCATACGCCACGGGGAATTTGCGACAAAAAACGTCGCGGATAATTTGCTTGACTACGTCAAGCGGAGAATTCAATCTGAAGCAAATATTCTTAAAGATCGTCTCTCCCGGGCGGCCCTAAACGGGAGTCCAGTGGCTTGAAGCTTAGGTCCTAAAAAGCTGGCAATAGTCGAAATCCAAGGACACTGGATTCCCGATGAAAACATTCGGGAACGACGATAAAGGGCTAAAGTTTCAAATTCTGGCAACTGCTTGCCAACGGCTTGCCCATTGCCAGTCTTTCGTTTGCCGGCAGGACTGCGTCCTGCTTTTGCCATCTATTTAAGCCTAAACACCACAGGCACTCTCACCCTTACTGTTCCGCTGTTCTTGAAGAGCCACTGCTTTACTGCGCGGAGGGCGCTTTCGTCAAGCCTTAGGTATCCGCTTGAACTCTCGACCTCTGTGCTCACTACTCTGCCTTCAGTCACAGTTACTATTATTTTTACAGTTCCTTCTTCTTTGCGCTTTCTCGAGAAGGATGAGTAATCCGGCAGGACTTTTTTGACGACCTCAAGGGAATCTATTTCTACTACCCTTTCCGGCTGTACCTGTGGAGGTGTCGTTTGGGGGGGATCTGTGTGGGCTGCATTAATACCTGCGTTTACTTGGGTTCCCGCAACACTGTCTGATGTATCTGCCCTTGCCTGAACTTCCTGTACAGGGGATTTTTCAGACGGAGTTTTTGCTGACTTTGCAGGCTCCGCCTTTTTTTGAGGTTCTTTTTTGGGGACAGCCTCTTTTTTCATAACAGCCTTTTTCTCGGACGGAGCCTCTTCCTTGACCGGGGCCGGAGTTGGAGTGCTCTTTTTTTCGGCCATTGCAAGGCGGACTCTCATTATAGGCCGGATCTCAGTTTTCGGGGCAAAATCGGGTATAAACAGCATAAACGCTGCATGTGCCGCTAAGCTCAACGCCAGCGCTATCCCCCAGAAAGACTTTCCTCCGGCTTCTCTCATCCTCAGTTTCCCGACTCCGTCAGCAGGCCTGCAGATGTTATGCCCTCTTTCCTGAGTATCGAGAGCACTTCCGCGATCCTGCCGTAGGGGGCGTTTTTATCCCCCGCTATCAGTATCTCCCTATTGCGGGCACCTCTGGCAAGTTCGGGAAGTTCCCCCTCTGAGATCCGGACTCCCTCCCAGAAGATCGTCCCGTCCCTTTCCACGGTCAGGGTCAGGGTGCTTTTGACATCAGGTGTTTCTCCCTTCCCCGAGGGCAGATCTATATCCAGTTTGCCCTGAATGAATGTCGCAGTCAGGACGAAAAAGATTATCAGCATAAACAGTACGTCTATAAGAGGCGTAATATCTATGTCGGCAAAGCGCCTCGATTTACGCCTTCGCACTTTCCCCACCGTGACTTGTGAAGTGTTCCCTGATCAGATAGTCGGCTCCCCTGTTGAGGGTCTCTTCTTCGCTGTCTATGCGGGAGAGGAGGAGTCCGTGAGCGAATATTACCGGTATCGCCACCGTCAGGCCGGCGACTGTGGTAAAGAGCGCCTTCCATATCCCTCCGGTTACCGTGGCAGCGTTTATCTGACCTCCGAGGTGAAGTGACTGGAACATCTCCACCATCCCGAGCACTGTTCCGAGAAGCCCCAGGAGCGGAGCTGTCTTTCCTATTATCTCCAGGATAAATAGGTGCTTCTCCCACCTGTAGACCTCACGGCGGACCTGCTGTTCGACCAGTAGTTTCATGTCCTCCCTTCCGACTCCCCAGTGGGCGAAGGCCGCAAAAAACAGCCTGTGAAGGGAGCTCTGCGAGGACCTGACCACCTTTCTGGCAGCGTCAATGTCATTTTCCGAAACTGCCCTGCCGAACTCTTCTTCCAGCGCCTCGGGGTTGGTGGATGCGCTTCTGAAAAATAAGAGCCTCTCGACCACTACTGCAAACGCAATTACAGATAGGCCGGCTATCAGCCACATCAATATTCCGCCTGCTCTCATGTATTCAAGCAACAGCTGTCTCTCCTCTCTTTTTACCGCAACTTACCGCCTTCCCCTGACCAGCAGCCAGAGGAAGAATATCGATCCTATGAACGAAGTGAGGACTCCCACGGGAACTTCGGCAGGTGACCACAGGATGCGCGCCGCCGTGTCGCAGAGCACCAGAAAGGCTCCGCCGAAGAAGAGCGATGCCAGAGCAAGCTTCCTGTGGTCCGTCCCAACGAACTTCCTGCAAATGTGCGGCCCCAGCAGCCCGACAAATCCGATCGGTCCGCAGGTCGCGACGTTTATTCCTATCACGATAGAAACCGAGAAGAAAAGGAGCCTCCTTAACCTGACGACCGAGACGCCCCTGCTTGCCGCAATGTCCTCTCCGCAGACGAAGAGATTGAGCTCAGGTGCCGTTACAAATGCGACTGCAAAAATTACGGCAAGGGCAGGCAGAGTTGCCAGCACGGGGCCGAACCCGACTGCCTGGATGCCTCCCATAGACCATCTCATCATCCTGAATGTGTCAATGTAGCCCCCCGTGAACTGTATTATCATGTTCAGGCTCCCGAAAAGGAAGCTCATTGCAACTCCTGCAAGGAGCAGTGTAGCCTCCGACATACCGCCCCGCCTGAGGTTGCCTGCCGCGTATATTGCAAAGGTCGCAGCAAGGGCGCCAGAGAATGCCGCCAGAGAGAGCCCCGATACCGCTCCGAAGAGGGAGAAGACTATGCCCGTACGGATGTAGACTACCGCTCCGAAGGCGGCCCCCGTCGAGACGCCCAGCATATCAGGCGAGGCAAGAGGATTCCTGAAGAGGGCCTGGAAGATCAGTCCGCAGAGCGCCAGGGTGGAGCCCGTTATCCATCCGAGAAGGACGCGCGGCACCCTCAGGTCCCACATTATCCGGATGATGTTTTCATCCGCGCCTCCCAAGAGGTCCGATATGCCGATATTCTGCATACCTATAAAGGGCGCGACGGCAACGACCGCAAGAGAAAATATGAAGAGGAAGGGCAGGGCAAGGCGCCTCATCTTACAAGACCCCCGGGAGCAACATAGGGCATGATCTGTCCCTCCGAAGTGAAGCTCTTGAAGCCGGTGTCGAATATTTCCGGGAGGAGCCCCTCTTCAAGAAGTTCAGAGCTTTCTCCCTTCCACACCATCCTGCCTTTTTTGATCGCCAGCACCTCATCCGCACCGTGAAGGGCAAGGTTGATGTCATGCGTCACGAGAAGCACAGTCATTCCCTGTTCCCTGTTGACCCGCTCTATGAGTTCCAGCGTCTCTACCTGGTGCCTGTAATCGAGGAAGCTGGTCGGTTCATCGAGGAAGAGGATGTCTGTGCTCTGGGCCAGTGCTGCCGCTATAAGGGCCTTCTGCCGCTCGCCTCCGCTCAGGCTGTTCAGCTGCCTGTCTGCGATGTCGGCAACATCGGCCGTTTCCAGCGATCTGTCGATGATCGACCTGTCCTCCACGGTCTCGCCTCCGATGGCCTTCTGCCAGGGATAACGGGACATAAGGGCAAACTCCCTTACAGTGAAGGGGAGCGAGTCGGAACCGGTCTGATGGACCCATGCTATCCTTCTTGCAAGCGCCCGTTCGGACATTGAAGAGAGGGAAACACCTTCAAGTGAGACCCGGCCCGTAAAGTTCTTGTGGAGCCTGCCGATGCATTTGAGCAGTGAGCTCTTGCCCGCCCCATTTGGGCCTATGATGCCAAGATATCTCCCCTTTTCAAGCGAGAAGGAGATGTCCTCAAGTATCCGAACACCCCCAAGATCAAGCGAAAGCCCCTCTATGTCAAGAAACTTCTGAGTGCTCACCACTTGACCTCCGGGTGTATCGCCTTCGCGAATGCTTTGAGGATCTTTCCCGATCTTGCGCCCGGCCTGAGATAGACGGTGCCCTGCATTATATAGATCCGTCCCTTTTTGACCGCGTCGACCTTGGCGCTTCTCTCCCACTGGTTCCTGAGGTATTTATCATTGAATATCGTCTCGACATCTATGCTGTCCTTCGAATGGTAAAACGTCTTGTCTCCGACAAGATCGATTATCACGCTGGGATTGATCTTCATTAGTCCTTCAAGGGAGACCTGGGGATATGCCGTTTTTTTCTCGCTGACGGCATTCTCTCCTCCCGCAAGCGAGATCATCTCCCCGTAGAAATTGTTGTTGCTGGCGACATAAAAGCTGTTTATCTGGTATTCGGAGAGCTCTCTCGAAACACAGAGGATGACCTTGGGCCGCTTGAGCCCCTTTACTTTCGAGGTGACCAAATCAACGTCGGCACGTATATTTGAAACGAGCTTCGCCGCCTTGCTCTGAGCTGAACATACCTTCCCAAGCCTGATGATGGAGTCGCAGATCTCGTCGATCGAGTTCTGCTTCATTACGAGATAGGGGATCCTGAGCTTGTCCAGCTGAGGGGTGAACTGCATGTGCATGTCCTGGAGCAGGAGCAGGTCGGTCTTCATGGACATGACAGCCTCAAAGTTGACCGCTGCGAAATCGCCCATCTTCGGCTTTTTAGCAGCTTCGGCGGGATAATCACAGAAATCCGTCACTCCTATGATGTTGTCTCCCTGGCCAAGCTCAAAGAGGATCTCGGTTCCGACAGGAGTCAAGGAGATTATCCTCTTAGGGGATGCTTCCGCATACCCGAAGGACAAGAGCATCATAAGCATCATAAATGGCAAAAGCAGTCTTGACTTCTTCAATCGAATACCTCTTTCCTCATTATTGCAAAAAAACAGGGAGCCTCAGGGCTCCCTCAATAAGATCAAATGGGGATGAACAACGCCCGCGCATAACATCCATCATCTTTTTTCAGGTCGCCTGACTTCCCGATCGGGTAACAGTGGCGGGGCCGCTCCGGACTTGCACCGGATTCCCCCTCAAAAGACGCTGCTATTTTGTTTTTTTCTTGTGTACCGGAAGGAGCGGGTTTGTATCATTGCCCTCCCTTTCGGCATCTCGTGCGCATATTCTATCATAAGAGGCGTTTATTGTTGCAAAACAGACGGTGCGGATATATTTTTTACACCGACGGATAAAATGAAACGCACCTAAGATCCAGTACTGCAACGGGTAAGGGAGCCTTTTTGCAG
>Ga0302242_1000940_pt1 | contig 24601 bp, 20 predicted proteins | sample AAG_UR_Lys_MG_FD_193510 | JGI IMG/M metagenome (GOLD analysis project Ga0302242, IMG submission 193510) | Enriched activated sludge microbial communities from anaerobic digester in WTTP, New Holstein, Wisconsin, United States - AAG_UR_Lys | ecosystem: Engineered > Bioreactor > Anaerobic >...
GTTCGTCAAGCTCCTTTGTCTCAAGTACGTGGGTCGCTACTGCAGGGGGATTGTTTTTTGACCATTTGAGGCCGCATCCCAGTGCTTCCGCCTCTATCTGAAGGTCAAATACCGAACAGACTCCGTCAGCAAGGTATTTCTCCGCAGCAAGCTTTACGCCCTTAACGATGTTCTCGGGTGAACGGAGGAATGTCTCCGCATCCATATCCAGAAGCTTCGCACAGTGGACTCCCGTGAACGGGACCCATGGGATACGCTCAACTTCCTCACATCTCAATGCCTTCAGTACAAGATCTTTACGTGCTTTCATTCTTAATTACCGTCCCCTCTGATCAATATTATTAAATTTGAATACGAGATTTCGCCAATAGATGATTTTTATATTTTCATAATTATAACAAAATGAAATAAATATTTCAACATTGAATAAAAAAATAATCGATGCGGAAAATGAGCATCGACCTTAAGCCCTTATGGATGTATCTGCAAATCAGTTATGGAAGTGTAATGCCGTTTTCATCAAGAAGTATTTCAAGTCTGTGCAGTTTCCTCTGAGCTGCATGTTTTTTTCTTAGTCCAAGCTCGACTACGAGGGCCTCTGCCAAAAGCAGTGGAGGAACTATTGAATAATGATACCTGGTCCTGCCGACGCAAAGCGAAATAATTGCATTGTCTATGGCCTGGTTGCCTAGATCATTAGTTATAAGTATCGTCGGTATGTTATTTTCTTTTGCGTAAGCAACGATATCATGGGTCCTTATCACAAAGTGGGGACCACCCAATGAGACTGCTATTATCAGATCATCTTTGCCATAATTGAGAAGCTCATCAAACAACGTATCTTCCCCGCTGCATGCCAGAGTGTGTACGTTTGAAAAGAGCTGATTCAACATGAAATGGAGGAATCCCGCAACATATTTGCTTGACCTCATGCCAAATACACCGATATTACGGGCTTTGTCCATCAGATCTACTGCTTTGTCAAAGGAGTCCATCAGCTGGGGCGTCAATGTGCTCTTGATCCCCTCAATGTCGTCCCGTGCGGCCCATGATAGTACCGGTTCGCTGTCTCCGGCACCGCCTTCCTGTGTCCACATCTGCTCTATTTCCCACCAGACAGCATTGTTGCTGCTCATAAGCACTTTCTGGAGATCCTCAAGAAGATCCTTGTAACTGTCATAACCTATCCTTTTGACTGTTCTGACTACAGTTGCAGGGCTTGTTTTTGAGGCATTGGCAAGCTCTTCTACTGTGTAAAAAGATACCTGTTGGTGGTTTTCAAGAATATATGTACAAATTTGCTTTTGTTGTGTCGGTAGATTTTTTATACCCATTCTCAGTCTTGCAAAAACATCTTCCTGCTGTGCCGCAAAATCAGGATGCAAAGACATGACAGCCACCCTTTCAGTCGATAAAAATAATAAAAGATTCCATTCGTAGTGATTAATCATACCACAGGAAGGGCGTTTTATATCTGACTAAGATATTGACACTAGCTTAATATCTTGATTTTTATTAACAACTTATTGTTTAATCACAACACACAATGATAAACATGCTTTAATAACTCAGTTCATAGACAAAGAAAAATGCCGTTTGATCCGTAAAGGAAATCAAACGGCATTCGGCAGAGATCAAATCAGACTCTTTTGTTTAGTTCCTTTATGAGCTCATCATCTGTCGGTATTATGTTGTCAAAGACGAGCTCGTTGTTAATCAGCATGGAGGGAAGGTTTTTGCAGCCAAGCTGCTGTACCCTCTTTATCCCTGCAAGGCTCTTTATAAGCGTCTCCCTGTAGGTTAGCCTGTCACCGTATTTCTCTTTTACCCTCATCAGGGATTCCATCATGTACTGGCAGGGAGCACAACCCTCCGAGTCAAGCGTTACTACCTCAACAAATATCTTGCCTGGCTCTATCACAACATCATCAAAGCCTTCCGCAACTGCATCACAGGCTGTCAGAGCTTCTTCAAGCGAAAGGAATCCACTGCTCTTTGACGGTTCTTCACCAAGTACCGCAAACCTGCCGACCGCTTCGAGGTTGTAACCAGGGGTGTCAAAGGGAAGGTCACATCCGGGTGAAAGGATGAATCCCTTGTTTCCTCCCTCTTCCATGCATCTTCTTGCATCTTCAACACATTCTGTCGGATTCCCAAAAAGAAGTGTGGTCGTCAGATGGAGGTTTCCCTCGATCGCTACGTTGTATTTAGCTGAGAGATCCCTGCACATCGGGATGCTCACCTGTTCATCAAATGCTATCCCATGAGGCTGACACTGCATCATAAGCTCTATGTTCTTGGTAGCGTCACCACAGCAGAATAGGGTCACTATGCCGCCATTTGACTTTACCTCTTCAATAGAAGGAGCAACTGTCTGACTTACGTATTTCTTGAAATGCCTTGGGGATATCTGGCTGGTCATCGGGTCGACCAACGCTACTACATCCGCTCCCGCCTCTATATACCATGCAGACATCTTTCTGGCTATCTCTGCACAGAATTCAAGGACTGCATTTGCCTTGTCAGGGTATTCGATCATGTCGGTCAGAAAGCGTGCGCCGGCAAGATGGAGCGCCAGGGTGAAGGGTCCGCAGATAAGGCCGAATATCGCAACGTTTTCGCCTATTTCATCTTTAAGCATCTTCGTAGCTTTGAGCGCATCAGCAATGCGGCCGCTTTCCTTCGTGAATTCAGGGAGTTCGTCAAGCTCCTTTGTCTCAAGTACGTGGGTCGCTACTGCAGGGGGATTGTTTTTTGACCATTTGAGGCCGCATCCCAGTGCTTCCGCCTCTATCTGAAGGTCAAATACCGAACAGACTCCGTCTGCAAGATATTTCTCCGCAGCAAGCTTTACACCCTTCACGATATTTTCCGGTGAACGGAGGAATGTCTCCGCATCCATATCCAGAAGCTTCGCACAGTGGACTCCCGTGAACGGGACCCATGGGATACGCTCAACTTCCTCACATCTCAATGCCTTTAAAACAAGATCTTTACGAGCTGTCGCAAACATAAAATACACCCCATCAACTATTCATGTAATAATCTTTTTATGCCTTATCCTTAAACTCCTGTTTCATCGCTTTTATAAGCGCATACGCCATGAACATCGTTATTATGGAATACGAGAATGAGATAACGCCGGCCAATTTCTGCGTCCCGCGGAAGTCACCTGCAAAAAGGGTTATGGCAGCGATAACGGCAATCAGAACTCCCCACACAAGTAGCCTCTTTTTTGATGGGTTTATGTCTCCGTTACTGGAGAGCATCGCAATAACAAACGTACCGGAATTGGCCGATGTAATTAGGAACGTTGCCACGAGAGCAAAACATACTATTGTAGTTAATGTTGAAAGGGGGAACATATCCATAAGATCCCAAAGTGCCATTGACATGTTGTTGACTGATGAATCAGCGAGAGCCGATGTCGGATGCTTGAAAAGCTGGGATATTGCGCTGCCCCCAAATATCGTCATCCATGCAAAACTTCCGAGCGGAGGGATGAGTAAAGACCCGGCTACAAGTTCTCTCATTGTCCTGCCATATGATACCCGGGCAAAAAAGACCCCGCAGAGCGGACCCCATGAGAGCCACCATAGCCAGTAAAGTACGGTCCAGCCTCTCTGCCACCCGTCAAAAGCGGCATCCCATGGACTCACCCTCAATGACCAGTCCATGATGGTAGCAGTATATGTGCCAAGAGTAGTCACAAATGTCTGAAGGATCGTAAGTGTCGGCCCAAAGAGCAAAAGGAACGCGCAGATGAATATCGACATGTATACGTTAATGTCTGCTATGATCTTTATTCCCTTTTTCAAACCCATGACCGCTGTAGTTATGTACACTAAAGACATCAGCCCAAGCGAAGCTTCTGCGAACAAAATGTTGTTCTCTACACCAAAAAATTTAGCTATGCCCGCACCCATCTGAGAGGACGCTATTCCAAGAGATGAAGCTATCCCGGCAACGGTAAGGAAAACCATCAGAATGTCTACAAAATTAGCGCAGGTCGAAGCCGCTTCTTTGTTTTTAAAAAGGGGTTCAACAAAATTACCGATCAATGCCGGTTTATTCTGTCTCATGCAGAAATATCCGATAACCATCGCTGTTATTCCGTAGATTCCCCAAGGATGGCAGCCCCAATGAAGAAAGCTCAGCTGCATGGAGAGGTCTGCTGCCTGAGCAGACATAGGAGTAACTCCAAGGGGCGGGGCTATGAAGTGATAGGCAGGTTCAGCAGCTCCGAAGAACACCAGCCCACTTCCCATTCCGGCAGAAAAAAGCATTGCCAACCATGAAAAAGTGCTGAACTCGGGTTTTGAATCATCAGGCCCCAGCTTTATTTTTCCAAACTTAGAGACAGCCACAAACACCATGAAAAATATGTAAAAAGTAATTATTGACACAAGATACCAGTTGAAATAGTGACATATCCAGTCAAATGCAGCTGTCATGGTTTTTGCAAAAAGTTCATTGTTTAGTAAGCCAAAAACTGTGAGTATCAGGGTAAGCGCGATAGATCCATAAAAGACAAAATTATTCTTTGAGCTTTCATTCATCCCTTACACTTCCTTCCGATAAAGTTTATTAATGCTCTTTGCTGCTGTTTACAAGGTGCTGTGTCGGGCCGGATACCGGCACAGTACCTATAGTTAGTGGTATATTTACTAAAGATCAAATCGGCAACGGGTCCTCTCAACTACTTTTCCAGCCAGGTTTTCCCTGCATCGTCGATAATCTCAGGGAATATCATCCTTATCTCTTTTTCCGCTTCCGGGTCAATGGGGACAGGCTGATGATTCATCAGAATATCCATCGTCATCTTCCTTGCTTTTTCGTTATAGTCAGGACGCCCGGCCAGATCCCATGAAGCAAAAGTTTTTCTGTCTGCAAGTTTTGGATAGAAAAATTCCGATCGGGCATATTTTGTTGTGATCGGATGATCAAGAAAGACCCCGCCAATTCCGACTTCACGGAAAGCGTCCATTGCAAGTCTGTCCTCGTCTATCTCTATCCCCTGAAGGACTCTCTTCGCCATTCCGATAACTTCATTTGCGACAACATAGTTTTCCAGACAGAGAGTTAATCCGCCTTCGAGAAGCCCGAAAGAACCGTGCATGTTATTCGATCCTGACATGGCTCCGAGAACGATCCCCATTCCCTGTTCGATCCCCAGCTGTGTATCCATAACTTTTGAATCGCACATTCCGCAAATTGAATAATTAGGGATGTCATACCACTGAGATATCTGGTTAATTGCACAATTTTGCATCCATCCTTCAACGGACGCGAAACAGAAGGCACCGTCACGGTGGTCAACTGTCATGGGAACAGCTGAATAGAAACATGGATGCCCGGCTTTTTTAAGCTGGACAGTCACCACTGTCATAAGTGCTTCAACGTTGCTCAGAACCAGCTGTGCCGCCAAAGTGCCGGGGCATGTGCTCCCGACAGTCGATGCAGTCGGAGAGGCGATCGGAAAACCATACTCAATACCGAGCATCAGGGTCTCGGTCCATCCGGCATCCATTATGAACGGACTGATAACCCCGCAAACAAGGGTAATAAAAGGCTGTTCTCTGAATGCGTCTTTCTTACCCAGTATAATGTTAGCCATGTCATAAAGCTTAGGAACGCTTTCAGAACGGTAAGGACCGGTACAAATATGTTTGGAACTGTTCTTGGTCATAATGAAATATCTATTTAGGTCAGGCGCCTCTTTGCTGAGTTCACTTGGGAAACAGCAACTTTGTATGAGGTCACAGTTATCAAGCGCATCACAGAGTCTTATCCCTGCTGCCAGATCATATATCGTCGGCGCCCTGTGTTCCCCTGTTTCAAAATCCCAGACCCCAACAGCTTCGCACGAAGGTCCTCCGTAGAATTTGTATGGCCCCTGATGGATGTTGTTTTTTAGGTCGCGGCCATATTGAACAAACTCACTCGGGGCTTTTTTGATACAATCTTCTACCACCTCGCGACCGATCTTGCACACTCCGGTAGAATCATCAACTGTGGCGCCTGCCTTTTTCCAAAGTTCCCTTGCCGGAGCATATTTTATGCAGACTCCAATCTCTTCAAATATTTTCATTGATGCGTTATGGATCATCTGCATCTGTTCTTCAGTAAGAGGCCTATAAAGTTTTCCTTCATACACCCTTTTTTCTATTTCTTTAACGAACCTTCTTCTTGCCATAACAGACACCTTCCCTTCCGCAAATATAAAATATCAAAATAATTGATATGCTAGTAGGATGTAGGATAAGATAAGTACTATTGAACTCCCAAAAGTTTCTTGGCCGCTGTTACAGCCTCACTTGCATCCGCAGCGTATACAGCCCCGATCTTTTGAGCAAAGCTAGGGGAAGTCGGTGCTCCGCCTATCATCACTTTGATCTTCTCTGAAAGGCCTTCTTCGGACATAATGTCAATGACTTCTTTCATGTTTGCCATGGTAGTTGTAAGCATTGCCGACATTCCAAGAATGTTTGGCTCCATTTCCTTTACTTTTTCCACTATTTCTTTGGCGGGTTTGTCGACTCCAATGTTGAAAACTTCAAAACCTGCCCCCTCAAGCATCATCCCGACCAATTTGATACCGATATCGTGAAGATCTCCCTCAACTGTGACAGTCAGTATCCTTCCCATGACTTTGACATCACCTGCGAGGAGAGAAGGCTTGACAATTTCAATACCAGCCTGGAGCGCCTTTGCTGACACAAGCACTTCGGGGACAAACATTTCGCCGTCTTTGAAGAGCTCTCCCACTTCGTTCATACCGGCAATGAGTGCGTTATTGAGTATCTCCCCCGCCGCAATGTTATTTGACATTGCCTTGTTGACGAGAGAGACTACTTCTTTGGTTTCTCCATTGACCACCGCGTCCATAATTTCTTCAAACAATTTTTCTTTCAACTCATACACCTCCAGTGTTTTTTAGACTGAACAAATCAGTCAAATGGCCTTAGAAATTTATTATTTGAGCGGGATACATAAAAGTAATTTTGAGAAAAATTTGCATGAGATTTGATGCAAAACTATAGTATTTGCAAAATAATTCAACTGCTGTTTCATTGTATTAAGCTTCCAACTTTTGGGATATCACGAAACCCTTGAAAATAATTTGGCAAAATCTTTAAAAAATTCTACATTTTGCACGGTTGATTCTATACAAATATTTTTTTATGTGATTCAAACCGCACCAATGCGCCCTTATTTTTTGATCTGCAAGGATGCCTCCTCTGTTAATTGCAAATCCGTGAATTTTTTACTGACGACAAATGAACACAAAGAAACAAAAAGAAAATTAATCTTTATTTTAAAATAAAATTAATATATTATTCTTTATATTATTGATTTTATAATCCCCTCTTTGTATCCAGATCCAGATTGTATCAATGTCAGCCAAACGAGAGATTCCGTTCGAGATGTCAAATATGTTTCATCATTAAAACGAGGAGGAGTAGAAGAAATGGCATTTAAGAAAATGTGGTTGAACATCAATGGAGCAAATCGCATGTTTATCTGCGACCCCGAAAAAGATTCATTGGCCGAAGTACTGAGGCGCATAGGCCTTACCAGCGTCAAGGTCGGATGCGGCATAGGGGTATGCGGATCATGCACTGTCCTCTTGAACGGAGAACTTGTACGTTCATGTGCCAGAAAGATAGGGCGTATTGAAGAGTACAGCAAAGTCGTCACCGTAGAGGGCATAGGCACCCCGACCAACCTGCACCCTGTTCAGGTCGCTTTCATGAATAACGGTGCGGTCCAGTGCGGATTCTGCACACCCGGGTTTATCGTATCGTCTTACGCGCTCCTTCTCAAAAACAACGATCCTACACGCCAGGAAGTTCGTGACTGGTTCCATAAGCACAAGAACGTTTGCCGCTGCACAGGCTATAAGCAGATAGTAGACGCGGTAATGGATGCTGCAAAGGTGGTCCGTGGTGCGGCTAAAACAGAGGACATCCAGGTAAAGCTACCTGAAGATAAGGAATATTACGGAAAGCCGCTTGTCCGTCCCACTGCGCTCGCGAAGGTCTGCGGTCTTGCGGACTACGGGGACGACCAGGAACTCAAGATGCCCAGAGGCACTTATCATGTCGCAATGGTGCAGCCGAAGCTCGCACACCATGCCAAGATACTTAAGATAGATATCGAAGAGGCCTTAAAGATGCCCGGAGTGGCAAAAATCATCCTTGCTGACGACCTGAAGGCCGCCGGTGGATCGAATATGATGGCAGAAGCCAATTTCCATGAAAGAAGCACTGTAAGGATTCCTAGCCGCAAAATACTTGCCGAGGACAAGATATTCCGTTACGGAGACGCAGTAGCGCTTGCCGTAGCCGATACCAAGGAACATGCAAGAGCAGCCGCGGCAAAAATAAAGGTCGAAATTGAAAAACTGCCCGAGTACCTCAGCTTCCTGGAGGCGGCAATGCCTGACGCAATGCGCATCCATGAAGACACGCCGAATATATTCTGCAAACAGCCGGTGCTGAAGGGTGCAGCCCTTGAAGAACCCTCGAAGGTGGCTTCCATTATCGATGCCGCTCCTTACAGCGTTGAAGGAAGCTTCTACTCTTCACGAGAACCCCACCTCTCCATAGAAGGTGACGCGGTTCAGGCTTACTTTGACGAAGACGGGTTCCTCACCTTTCAGTGCAAATCGCAGGGCGTCTACTCTTCCATCAGTCGCATCGGGAATTCCCTGGGAGTTCCGACATCAAAAATACGCGTGCTTATGAACCCCACCGGAGCCAGTTTCGGCTGGTCCACAAACGCAGGAGACCTCTGTCTCGCAGGTGCCGCTGCCGTTGTTATGCATGCTCCCGTAGCACTTTCAATGAGCTATGAGGAACACCAGCATTTCTCAGGTAAGCGTTGCCCCTGTCATTCAAACGGCCGCCTTGCGTGTGATGAAAACGGCAAACTTATCGCTTCTGAATTCGACTTCGGGTTGGACCACGGGGCATACTCATGGGGAGGGGACGACTGCTTCACAAAGCAGGCACGTTTTGCCTTCTTCCCATATACAATGCCCCATGTCGCCGGACTTTGCCGTGTAGCGAACACCAACCACAATTTCGGGACCGCATACAGAAGCTACGGATCCCCGCAGGCCTACACACTCAGCGAAGCACTCATGGACATGCTTGCGGAGAAGGCCGGCATTGACGCGTTTGAATTCCGCTGGCGAAACATTGCCAGGCCCGGAGAGACAAATATCAACAGCCATCCCTTCCGCCAGTACCCTATGGAAGAGATGATGAAGCTGATGAAACCCTACTATGATAAGGCTGTTGCTGAAGCAAAAGCCAACGACACACCTGAAAAACGCAGGGGTGTCGGCCTTGCCTGGGGCGGTTTCAACGTTACAGAGGGCGGAACAGACAAGGCATCCGCAGCGATCGAACTCAACCCTGACGGAACATTCACAAAATATGACACATATCAGGAGCTGGGCCAGGGCGGCGACATCGGTTCACTCATGCTTACCCTTGAGGCACTGAAACCCCTCGGCGTAACTCCGGATATGATAAAACTCGTACAGAACGATACAAAGCTTTGCCCGGACAGCGGTATGTCCGGAGCCAGCCGCACTCACTTCATGAGCGGAAAAGCCACCATGGCAGCGGCAGAACAGCTGATAAACGCGATGAAGAAGCCTGACGGAACTTTCCGTACTTACGAAGAGATGAGGGCGGAAGGCATTCCCACAAAGTACACAGGAAGCTGGTCATGCACGACAGTTGAAGGGCTCTGCCGCCTTGACCCCAACACCGGTATCGGTGACCCAAGTCCCGCTTACACCTACTGTCTCAACCTTGCTGAAGTTGAGGTGGATACAGCCACCGGAAAGACAACGGTGCTCCGCTTCACATGTGTTGACGATGTAGGTAAGGTCGGGAACCTTGCGGCAGTCAACGGTCAGGCATACGGGGGGATCTCGCACAGCATAGGCTTCGCACTCAGCGAGAATTATGAGGACGTAAAGAAACATACAAACATAGCATCCTCAGGAGTTCCATACAACAACGACATTCCTGACGAGATCAACGTAATACATTACGAGAGGCCGGACGAAGTAGGACCCTTTGGTTCATCGGGAGCATCCGAGGCCTTCCAGTCCTCCGGTCACATGGCTGTAATAAACGCCATCAACAACGCCTGCGGTGTGCGCATACATGAACTTCCGGCAACACCGGCAAAAGTCAAGGCAGGGATCGATGCTATTGCGGCAGGAAAGAAACCTGAAGCGCCTAAGAAGTACTTCCTGGGCTCCGAGCTCTACGATGAATTGGAAGACATTAAGGCAAACCCGGTCAAATATGAAGGTGAACCCGACTTCTTCCGCTCACTCGGAGGAAGTACATCAGAGAAATTCTTCTAATATCAGGTTAAAAATCAACTATCACGGGCCGCATGAAAATGCGGCCCTATATTATAATTATATTTGTGGTGATCAGGCATGGAAGAAGAATTCGTACGCATGCAACAGTTAAAAAGCGAGGGGCTATGCTGTTCTAGTATTCTTATCCAGATGGGACTGGATCTCAGAGGCGAGAGCAACGAACAATTTGTCAGGTCAGCCAGGACCCTCTGCAACGGCATGCATTCCGGGCTTGCATGCGGCGCTCTTACAGGTGCGGTATGCATGCTGGGCCTATTTGATGAAAAGAATAGTGAAATGATTAAAGAGATGGCAGATTGGTTCAGGTATGAGCTTTGCTCCAAGTATGGCTCCATCGACTGCCAAGATATAACCCACTGCGACACTTATGAGAAAATTGTGATCTGCCCGGAACTTATGAGAGCCACCTACGTGAAAGCGAAAGAGCTGCTCACAGAATTCGGATATATTGGACCTACGGAGTGATAACATGGATGAAATGAAAGATAAGATAAGAAACTGCTGTCTTGAAAAAGAAGCGGCGCCCTGTGTTTCCTCCTGTCCTTTCCATTTGGATATCCGAGAGTTCATACCTCGCTTAGAGCGAAAAGCTTTTAACCTTGCATACAGACTTTATGCAAACTCTGTTGCATTTCCTCGAATCGTTGCTGAGATATGCGATGAAAGTTGCAAAAAAGTCTGTCCCCGAAAAGAGATAGGCGGTGCGATAAACCTAAGTATGCTTGAGAAGGCTGCCGTGACATACGCGGATAGAACTGATCCAAGCAGTTTCAATCTGCCTCCGAAGGGGAAAAAGGTCGCTGTAATAGGCGCCGGAATAAGCTCCTTAGCCTGTGCCCTCCGCCTTGCAAACAAAAAGTATGATGTGACCGTGTACGAAAAAGAGGATAAAATCGGCGGTCATCTCTGGAAACTTATATCACCAGATATTTTTATGAAAGATATTGAAGAGCAGTTTTCAAAAGAACAATACACACTTCTTCTCAATACAGAGATAAAAAACATCGATGACATAATAAATAAATATGACGCAGTATATGTTGCAACCGGACAAAACGGAGAAACATTCGGTCTTGTGGCAGATATTTCCAATATAAATGACGTCAAGGCGTTAGATAAGGGTATTTTTATTGGGGGTTCGCTCCTGGGGGCCTCCTCCGTAGAAGCTATCGCTCACGGGCTTAAAGCAGCGCTTCTTATAGAGGGATACATAAAGACCGAAAACATGAAAGACCCGGAGGAATACATACACACAAAGATCAAGCTTGATCTGAAGGATGTAGCTCCGATACCTTCTCTGCTCCCTTCGGTCAACGGTACATATTCCGAAAACGAAGCTGCCGAGGAGGCTGCTCGCTGCCTTAAATGCCGCTGCGACAACTGCATGCGAAGCTGCGAAATGATGCAGTATTTTCAGAAATTTCCCAAGCTCATTGAAGAAGAGGTACATATCACTATAAACCCGGGAACGCTTGACGGAAACGGCACAGTCGCGACAAGGCTCATATCTACGTGTAACCAGTGCGGACTCTGCAAAGAGGTATGCCCGGAAGACATCGATGTAGGGATCTTTATGAGGGAGAGCCACCGGGCGATGCGCGAAAAAAACGCGATGCCGTGGGCTTTTCATGAATTCTGGCTGAACGACATGAATTTCTCCAGATCTGACAGGGCATCATTCTTTTATGCCCCTGAAACAAAAGACCGCTGCCGGTACATATTCTTTCCCGGCTGTCAGATGGGGGCGTCTGACCCTCAATATGTTGCAAAATCATACAGACTGCTCAGGGAGCATATGCCTGACACAGCCCTTCTGCTTGACTGCTGCGGCGCACCTGCGCTCTGGTCGGGAGATGCGGGTCTCTTTGACGAAATATGCAAAGACATTACAGATAAATGGACCAAACTGGGGATGCCCGTTTTTATCTTCGGCTGCCCTACATGCAGAGAATTGATGAACGAACATATCCCGAAGATAAAGGGAAAGATGATCGGTGATACATTCTATGAACTCGGGGTAAAAGCCAAGGACGGCAAAGGAATGGAAATTTCAGTATTTGATCCCTGCTCGGCACGAAAATTGCACGATACCCATCAAAACGTTAGAAACATGCTTACGGAGGCAGGCTTTGTCCTCAGGCCTCTGGAATATGAAAGAGAGAGAGCAAAATGCTGTTCCTGGGGCGGGCAAATATCCATCGCCAACCCTCCCTATACCAGATGGCTGACCGAGAAAAGGACTTCTGAAAATATATATCCTTACCTGGTATACTGCACTAACTGCCGCGATATTTTTGCAGAGGCCGGGAAACAACCGGTGCTTCACATTCTGGATGTCATCCTTGGCATGGTCGACCGGAACAGAAAACCGCCTACATACAGTAAAAGACGACGCAACAGGGAGTTGCTGAAGGAGGCCCTTATGGAAGAACTTCTTGGCAAAAAAGCAACTAAAGAAAAAAGGCCCCAGCTTTTTATGTCCAAAGAGATCGGGGAGAAATTACATAAGGAAAAAATACTTGAAGACGACATCATTGATGTCATTGATTTTTGTGAGAGAACAGGCAGAAAAATTTTGATCCCGGAGTTGGATCATTTTATCGGATACTGTGAAATAGGACATATGACCTGTTGGGCAGAATATTCTCCCGAAAATGGCGGACACAGGATACACAACGCTTATTCCCACAGGATGAAGATCGAACTGGAAGAGGTGTGGCATGGAAGAAAACAAAAAGTTGATATGTAGCAGATGCTGTGTTGATTTCAAAATGTATAAGGCTAACTTCAGCTATCTTGACCACTCCTTCAATACTGAAGTCATGCGCTGCCCGTCATGCGGACAGGTCTACATACCTGAAGATCTTGCAAAGGGGAAGATGATGCAGGTAGAGGTTTCTATCGAGGACAAATAGGCAATATAAATGGAAAAAATAAGAACAACTTACAGCATCTGCCCTAAATGCGGAAAGCAGATATCCGCTGAAATATTGATAAAAGACGACGGCGTCTATCTTGACAAGGGATGCCCTGAACATGGGAATTACTCTGTCCTCATATGGAAAAACAAAAGAGACATCCTTTCATGGTACGGTGATACAGAACCAGCAGTTACCCTTAAAAACGACCTCTGCCCTGAATACTGCGCGAAAAACGGTCTATGCCCTGAACATAAGAGCAGCACCTGCTGTACTTTGCTTGAAGTGACAGAGCGCTGCAACTTAAACTGCCGCTTTTGTTTCGCAGACAAAAAAAATGGCCCGGATATTACACTTGAAAAAATCAAAGAAGAAATATCATCTTTTGTAATACCCCGCAAAACTCTTGTCCAGTTAAGTGGAGGAGAACCGACACTGAGGGATGATCTTCCTGAAATAATAAGAGCAGCCGGAGAACTCGGCTGCAAATATGTCCAGCTGAACAGCAACGGGATCCGCCTGGCGGAAGACGATAACTATGTCAAAAATATCGCTGAAGCCGGCCTCTCTTTTGTATTCATGCAGTTTGACGGAACGGACGACGAAGTCTATTTAAAACTGAGAGGAAGGAAAATGCTCGCAATAAAGGAAAAGGCGATCGAAAACTGCGCTAAGCACGGTCTGGGTGTGACTCTTGTCCCTACGATAGTTCCCGGAATAAACAGCATGCAAATAGGAGAAATACTGCGCTATGGCATAATGAGATCCCCTGCTGTCAGGGGGGTCCATTTCCAGCCGGTCGGACATCTGGGCCGGATTCCGTCAATACCGGAAAACCAATCACGTTTCACACTGGATGAACTGATGTCTGAAATAGAAGATCAGACCGGTGGGCTGATAAGGGCAGAAAATCTTCAGCCGGCCCAGTCTGACCATCCTTTGTGCGGATTCCATGGAGATTTTATTGTCACAAAGAACAGAAAACTTTATCCCCTTACAGTTAAAAGAAGCGATGCATCGGCTTGCTGCTGCGGTATAGACGACCTCGCGACACGAAAGCGTGAGTTTATCGGAAGAAGATGGAAACGGGCTGAAGCTTCCCCCTGCTGCCAGGAAACTTCCTCTGAAGATATGTCAGATATGGACAGCTTCCTGTCGAGAGTCACCTTAAACGGATTCACCGTTACCTCTATGGCTTTTCAGGACGCTGGCAATATTGATATAGAACGCCTTCAGATGTGCAGGCTCCATGTCGCAAAAGAGGGAAAACTTATCCCCTTCTGTGTAAATTATCTTACATTGTGGGCTGATGGCTGATGGGCGGCATTTGCCGTTTGCCTTCTCCGGGAGGCATAGAACTGACAAAACGAGCTCTTAATATCTGCCGTTTCCCTCCGGGGGCGGTATTGGCAGATGTGGGCTGCGGAATAGGCAGCAGCGTCAGCTATATCAACAGAGAGACTGAGTATAAAATGACTGGTATCGACAATGACCGGTCTGCAATATCCGCGGCTCTCGCGGAAGGAAACGACTGCATTTACTGTAATGCGACAGAATTGCCCTTCACCTCTTCGTCTCTTGACGGGATCTTTTTTGAATGCAGTTTTTCAAAGATCGAAATGCATGACACGGCTCTCAGTGAAGCACACCGTGTTCTGAAACCGGAAGGTATGATCGTTATTTCGGATTTTTACGCACAGGACATGGAGGAGCATTTTTTCGGCTTCATGGGGCGGGTAGAATTCAAAGAAAAGATAATAGCAAGGATAAATCAACATGGTTTTGACATGGTCTTATTCGAGGACCACACTAAAGAGCTGCACCGGTTGTGGGGACAGTTGATATTTGACTATGGCAGGGACGCGGTGGACGCGATGCTTTGCGAATCCGGAAGGATACTGTCGGCAAAATGCAGGTATGGTATTTTTATTGCAAAAAAGGGTGCAGATCTTGATCTCTCCTCTTGAATCTATCGCTTCGGAAGTATCAGGATACCATGCCCCGGTCAGTCAGAGATCCATGATCATGTGGCAAATGTCCAAGATAAGGGATGCCATCAGAAGAGCTAAAGAAAAGAACATTTCGTATGAAAGACGCTTCTCCGAACTGCGCATCGATGATATCAACTCTTATAAGTCAATGTCGCTTATTCCTTTCACTTATCCTGAAGAGATAATGGAAGACCCAGCTGCATTTGTATGTGAAATGCAGCGAAACATCTCTAGGATCACATCACTCAACACTTCAGGCAGCACAGGAAGCCCCAAGCGGATCTATTTCACTGACAATGACCTCGGGCGTACGGTCCGTCTTTTTGAGATGGGGATGGGGCCTATTATCAAAGGCTGTAAAAGATGCCTTATCATGATGTCAGACAACTCCCCGGGAAGTATAGCCAGCCTTTTGAAAGAGGGGGTAGAAAGGAGCGGAAGACCCGCTGTAATATACGGCAACATGTCAAATGTTGATGATGCGGCCGAGGCTGTCTTGGAAGGCGATGCGATAGTGGGAGTCCCTTCCTTGGTTATACATCTGTGCAGAAAATATCCGGGTCTGCGACCGGGAAGTGTGCTCTTAAGCGCAGACCACATTCCTGCAACTGCGGCTGAGACAATAAGAAAACTGTGGCATTGCCGTGTCTATACGCATTACGGCATGACAGAGACAGGTTTCGGATGTGCCGTCCAATGCTCAGAAAAGAGCGGCCAACACATAAGGCATGACTCGCTGCTTATTGAGATAATAGACCCAGTCACCGGCAGCCAGCTTGATTTTGGCCGGGAAGGGGAAATAGTTATCACTACCTTCGCAAACGAAGCGATGCCTCTTTTCAGATACAGAACGGGCGACATCTCATCCCTAATAAATGGCAGGTGTGAATGCGCAAGTTTGCTGCCGCGTCTTGGCCGGGTGAAGGGAAGGATAAAAAATAGGATCGAAATGGCGGGGTCCATTTTTTCCATAGAGATGCTTGACGACCTGATATATGCCTTCGATGATGTATGGGAATACAGTGCGGAACTTATTTCGGCCCGCAACGAAAAAGAACTTCTTATTACCGTTATCGGGGGCAATGGTTTAAAATTGCCTGAGTTGCGAAGATCTGTCGCAACATTGGTGCCCGCCTGTCTCAAAGTTAGAGTTGATTTGGTTCCTTCGATATCGCGTTCTTTCAGAAAAAGGCATCTCATAGTCTCAAATTTGTAAAAAGGATCGCTGAAAAACATGAAAATCCCCGACAGTTTGCTGTCTCCACTTTTTTTCCGTCTGCTCATACCATACGGAACAGCCTTTTTCATAGGTATGTTTATCGGCAGCATCAACTCCATAATCGCGCCGATAATAGTTTCCGCTTTCGATCTTTCACCGGCGGACCTCGGCTTCATTTCATCAGTTACACTTATCTCTTTCGGACTGACGCAGATCCCGCTTGGCGTATTCCTTGATAAGTTCGGTGCCAAAAAGACCCTCACAGGAATGCTCACCATAGCATTTGCCGGCATCCTGATCTTTGCCGCTTCAAAAACATATTTATCGCTGCTTACGGCAAGAGCTCTGATAGGGATAGGATTCTCCGGTGCATTAATGGCCTCTTTCAAATCATTTACGTTCTGGCTTCCTAAAAAAAGACTTCCGCTTGTCTTCAGCATTCAAAGCCTGATGGGTGGGATCGGGTTTATGGCAGCGACACGCCCCGTATCGATCGCTCTGGAATATATATCATGGCGCGCATTTCTTTTCGTATGTGCCTGGGTCGTTTTCGGAACTGTCATTCTCATGCTGACTGTAGTTCCCGATGATTCCCCTGTAAAAAAAGAGGGGAACTCGTTTATCGAAATATTTAAGGGAATGGGAAAGCTCGCGTTTGATAAAAGACTTTTCTATGTAGCGCCTGTTGTGACCGCTACAGAAGCGGTATTGTTTTCATTTTCGTATTTATGGATAGGACCATGGTTAAGGGATATTGCGGTCATGGACGAGCGTTCCGTCGGTCTGATGATGCTTTTAAGCTCGACCGGGATCGCAGCCGGCTACTTCCTAAACGGCGCATTGGCTGACTATTTCACCCGCAGTAACCGGCTTACATGGGAAAGGCTTTACCTCTATTCGGGGATCATCTTATCTCTTGTCTTTGCGGTGCTTACATTTTACGGAAATGGAAGAACGGCACCATTGTGGGCAGTGGTGATGTTCTTTTCGACTATGACCATGATATCCTTTCCCATCATCGGAAGGCTTTTTGAAGAGGAAGAGACCGGCAGGATCTTCTCTTTATTGAATTTTATTATTTTTATGGCTTCGTTTTTCGTGCAGTGGATATTTGGTGTCATACTGGATCAATATCCTACAGCAGGCAGCCATTATTCCCCTGAAGGCTACAGAATGGGAATGATATTGATACTGTTGATGAATATTGCAGCGGCGATACATTTATACTTCTCAATACCAAAAATAGAAAGGCTCAGAAAGTATTGATCATATGCTCTGTTTAAAAAGCCCTTCTCTGATTTTTTACACTCAGCAAAAATGTTGTTATCTCATCTTTTTTGATTTCTTTGCTTGATGTCCGTTCATCGCTCTTCTCGTTATTCTCTTTAATATTTATCGGAGCGATAATGCTCACTATCGTTCCTTTGTTCGGCTCTGAAACTATGCTTATCTGTCCTCCAAGAGTTGTCAGTCTCTCACGTATGCTGAATAGTCCGATCCCGCGAAGGTCCCTGAAGTCATTCTCATCAGACGGGCAAAATCCGACCCCGTTATCCTCAACAACTATCTGATATTTCTTACTTCCTCTTCTCATCTTGATACTTACCGCAGTAGCTTTTGCGTGCTTAATGATATTAACAAAAAGCTCTCTGACCATGTGGAACAGCAGTATTTTTATATCCTCTGCAATATCCTTGTCCCTGCCTGAAGAACTTATTGAATATTTTATTTTATGCCTGGTGAACATCTCCTCACATAGGACTTCAAACGCTGCCTCTATACCTACTTCATAAAGGAGGGTGGGGCTTATTTCAAATGTAAATGTCCGTATTTCTTTGATCAGCTTTTCCATGTCCATGACGACATTCTTTACGTTTTGTTTTAAGCGTTCATCACTCTGGTTTTTTTCAATTTCCCGTAATGTATTTGCCATGTTTACCATTGAAAATCCTATCCTGTCATGCAGGACCATTGCAAGAGATCTTTTGGTTTTTTCCTCCGCCAGGGTAAGCCTCGCGGTCAACTTACGCAGATCTTCTCGATACTTTAAGAGCAGATTCTCCTTCTCTTTAAGTGAAAAAGTCAGATGATACCAATCACTCATATCCTTTAGTATCACAACTATTTTCCCCGGATATGGTATAAAAGCGAAAGTCTGGTAATAGACTCCCGGAACCATGCTTGAAGTTCCTTCGAAATAATTTGAGACCAGCCTCTGATCATATGGCAGATTTTGGATCCCGGCTCTTGCGACCCGTAACATGAGGTTAAAAAATCCGCGTTCTTCTTCATACTCCCAGATCTCAGTGTAAAGCCTTCCTACGATTTCTTCTCTTTTCAGTTTATTGACAGAAAGATATGCATCATTGACCTTTTCAAGGATAAAGTTGACGGGAAACCCTTTTTCATCCTCTACAATTTTGTATATAGTTACCTGATCAAAGATACTCGAAAATATCGCATTCAGTATAGCTTCTCCTGCCTGCTCATTCATCAAGGTTCGCAGCTCCTTCTCTTATAGCGATCCTCATCAGATCTGTAGGATTTTCGCAGTCCAGCTTGCGCATCAAATTGTGTCTGTAGGTATCCACTGTATTACGGCTTATACAAAGTTGTTTGGATATCATCTTTGTGCTCATACCCTGTGAAATAAGCGATAGTATCTCCCTTTCCCTGGCTGAGAGGCATTCAATATTTTTAGAGTCCGGTACCGGAACATCAATTTTCTGTATATATTCCCTAACAATGATCGTTGAAACCGCATGGCTTAGATATATCTGACCGTCAAGAACAGCGTGGGCAGCTTCAATAAAATCATTTGACTTGGAATCCTTCATCAGATAACCGTCAGCACCGGCTTTAAGAGCTTCAATTATCATTCTCCGATGCAGATGCATTGTAAGGATAAGTACTTTTATATCCGGGAAATCTTTCTTAATAATCTTCGTGACATCAATGCCGTTCATTTCAGGCATCGATATATCTAAAATGACTATAGTAGGTCTCAATTCCCTGATCAGCAAAACTGCCTCTTCGCCATCATACGCATGTCCGACAATTTCAAATTCGTCCACAGAGGACAATATGCTTTCAAGTCCATCGAGGAAAAGTCTATGATCATCAGCTATAAGCATTCTTTTTTTTATCAATTGACATTCCTCCCATTGTCATATGGCGCAAAAAATGAAAAATCATAATATATTATAGAATAAGCCTGTTTAAGGGCATCCTCCAATGCTCTTATCCAGGCCTATTCATTCTACTCCATACCGAAAAAACTACTTTACTAATTTTACTAGCTCAATTGCCTCAGGAAAATCTATCTTCAGTCTTTTCAGCGCTCCTACTGTCGGCACGCCTCTCTCATCCCATCCTCTTGCTGCGTATACTTTCTGCTGCAGGTCTTCAAAGAGTTCATATTTGTACTTCCTTAATATCTCGATGCGCTCCTTAAGTTTCTTCTTCGAGGGATCTATCCCTGTGGATTTTTCGATCTCATTATCATAGTACTTCTCCCTGTAAAGATATTCTTCCTCTGTGACCGGTCCCATCGCTCGGTATGGAGGGGTGTCTTCCGCCACTCCCCAGAGACCCATCCTTATGTTGAGAAGTCTCTGAAGTGTGTGCATACGCTCAGACTGTTCCAATATGCCCTTTTCATCTATCTCTTTGCCTGTAACGGCAGTAAAGATTTTGACGTAATTGTCAACATGCTCCTGAATACGGAAGGGGTGGGGCTTCGTTGCATTGTCCGCCGGCGCGATGTCAGCCCAGGGCATTTTGCAGAGTCCGACAAGACCCATCCATGTCCTGAATAGGCTGAACCAGAGGATCTCTTCAGCCCTTCTTTCGTTTGTCGGGATGAAGTTGCTGAGCTCCATGCCCATCATCCAGGTCTCGTCATGCTGTGGACCTTTGTTCGCCATTGCGTATCCCGACCACTGGGCAGGAGTATCCTTTGTGACATACTCGGAATATTCGAGACCCTTGTTTTCCATCCCTATGTCGTGGAGAAACTTGGGGTCAGCTCCGTAATTCTCTTCAAAGTATTTTTTCATGTAGCGGATACCCTTATTGGCAATTGCACCAAAACCCACTCCGTCCGCCATCTGGTGAAGCAGTTCAAGTGCCGCATCCTGGTTGCCGAAATAGAGTTCAAGTCCGCCCGTTTTTTCCTTGTCGATAACCCCGGCCTCGTAGCATTCCATTATGAATGCCATTCCCGTACCCGCTGAAATGGAGTCCATCCCATAGGTGTCAAGGTAGAAGTTCATCTCCAAAATATGGCTGGGACTGAATATCCCACAATTGGGACCGACAGCAGCAAGCGTCTCGTATTCAGGCCCATCCACAAGAACATGATGCCCTTTGTAGGGCCCTGTTTTCAGTTCAAATCCCGAAACGGATTTGGCACACTGCATTGTGCATCCGTACCAGCATCCGTCAGGCTTGTCCTGAGAGAATAGCTTTTCCCAGATCGGGTCTGCCACTTTCCAGGACTCGGGGTGGCTGCCGTATTTGTAGTTGTTGACGGGAAGGAGGTGTACAGCATTGCAGTACTTAACAAGCTGCGGAGTACCTACCCTTCTCATGTTGAGATAGCCCCTGTCAAGCTTCAGACATTCTTTATGAACTCTCTGTCCAAGTTCGTTCAGTGTCTTTTCGTCTGCAGGATCGTTAAAATTGCCAATGGGCTTTGATGTCCTGACAACGATAGCTTTAATGTTTTTGTCCTCAAGGACCATCCCTATGCCGCCGCGTCCTGCCTGTTTCATCCTTACGCCTTTACGGGGAATATCGTACATGGAGAAGTTTAGCATCGCCATAGGACTTGTTTTCCCGGCTCTGCCCGTACAGATAACTGCTACATGATGTTTTTTCTCGTGCACTTTCCCAAAATGATCCGTAAGATCTTCGCATATAAGATGAGAGTCAACTGCCTCTATAAAATCCTCAAATACTGAGACTTTGCCGTTGTCCCCGTCAATGTAAAGAATTACAGGTTTTTCTGATTTGCCTGTTATTTCAAGAGCATCCCATCCTGACATTTTGAGAAGCGGGCCAAAGTGACCTCCAACATTTGAGTCAATAGGCACTCCGGTCATAGGTGAAAGCGAAACCACCAACGATTTCCCGGTCCCCGGATATTGAGTGATACCGCAGATAGGACCGCCAGAAACGATTATCGGCACCCCGGGGTCATTCCATTTCATCCCGGGTTTGAGCCTTTCCCAGAGAGACTTAAGTCCAAGTCCCCTGCCTCCTACAAATATCTCTTTGTCCTTCTCGGTTATTTCTGCGCTTGAAATTTTTCCTGCTGACAAATCGACCTTGAGATATCCTCCTGCATAGCCCCTTTCGACTTTGGACGGTGAATACCCCCACGAAAAAATTTCTTTGGCTTCCGTTCCCCCAAACGTACGGCCTACATTTTTCATAATAGATCCAGCCATTTCTTCTTCCTCCCCCTCTTTTCATTTTTAAAAAATATGTTGCGTGTTTCTCAGTTAATTTAACTTGCTATAACAATTCAATTAATAAAACAACTAACAAATCTGTTTAAAATAAAGATCTTTTCTTGTGAATCCAACTTAATTTTAAATATTTGGCATCCCCCATTTTTCTATTCCTTTATTGAAGAAATCACTTTTATTTATAAATTTATAGCGACGTTTAATAAACCAGACAGAAGCTAGAGAGTAGAAAAGAATTCCCAACAAAATATTTACACCGTAAGTAAAAGACATTCCTATTAGAGCAGCACATGCCAAAACAATGGTAATTATGGCCGGTATCGGATGTATTGGTGCAATGTAGCCCCTACTTATAGTTTTTAGCGGGTACATTTTTCGAAAACGCAGCATCATGATAGCAGTGAGAATATAAATCAACAGCGCTGAAAAGATCGAAAAAGTGATTATCTGGTCTAACATGCCGGTAAACGCAAACGCAAGTGATATCGGCATCAGGAATAATATTGACCGGTATGGCGTATTATATCTAGGATGTATCCTTGCAAAAACGTCCGGCAGCATCCCATCACGGGAAAGCGCACTCCATGCACGGCTTGCATCGTTGATGCATCCGTTAGCACTTGCAAGACAGGAAAGCAGTGTCCCAACAAAAAGAGCAATTACCACGTAGAGTTTTCCGGTAGCAACTGCAGCTTCATAAAGCGGATATGGTGATACACCAAGAGTCTCTGCGTCTATCAAACCTGAACATACATACCATGTGACCGTTGCACCTATCAAAAGTGTCAATAAGCCTAAAATAGAACCCAAGGGCATCGAACGTTCGGCACTCCGGCATTCTGTTGTTGCCATTGCAGTCCCCTCTATTCCGAGGAAAAACCAAACCGCAAACTGCATGGCGGCAAGGACACCCAGATATCCATACGGTAAACCATTGGTCATCTGTCCGAGTTTGATCATAGTAACCCGAGGATCATAAAAGCTGGTTGAAAACAACAATAAAAGTACACTTATAAATGCTATCGCAGTGATGATAAAATTCAGTGTAAGCGTGGCATAGACGCCCCTGTAGTTCATCCATGTGAGAAATACAAGACTAAGCATTATAAACGGCAGAACATTTAAATCGGGGTTTAGAGACTTAAGGATATCACCAACGACTACAACATCAGCAGCCTCCAGCATTGCATATTCCAATACTGCCATCAGGCCAACGTTGAATGCCGCAAGGGGGCCGAGAAGAAACTTTGCCATAGTGTATTGTCCCCCTGATTCCGGCATTACAGAAGACATCTCATTGGTCATCATAACAATTGCGATGTACATTATAGCCATAGTCCATACTGCAATTATAGAACCTATGGAACCCCCCCTTGCGATCGTAAAGTTCCAGCCCATAAATTCTCCCACAAGCACAATGCCTACCCCAAGAGCCCAAACGTGCATTGGTCCAAGTATCCTGTCAGAAAGTTTTTTATCGCTCTTCATCTGGATACCTTCTATCGCTTAACGCGTCTTTCTTTCTCAAAAATTCATTTTTTATAAAATCTGACAGGAGGGAGGCAGTGATAACAGCAGTCAATATCCATGCTACATAATTAGAGAGAATAAAAATATTCATTTCTGAGTACCGTTTCCTTCTGCACTACGTTCTGACGACTGAACGACGATCCGAGCCGAAAGAATGCTTGAGAGTTCCCTAATACTTGTCTTGGTCATTAAATACAAGTATGCCAGAATTGAGATTATTATAGTTGCCAACACCGCCGGATCAATTACATATACTCCTGCGGCCTGCATTTGTCCGTCCCTGCTAAGGATCATAGTAAACACTAACAACGCAAAACAAAGAAAAAGGACAAAAAAAATGTCTAAAAATAAAATAAAAATATTATTATTATTTTTCATACAGCAACGCTCTTTTCTGCTCAAGGATATATTTCTGACACATTAAATCTTCCTTGTATATGCAGGCTTGATTGCGTCTAAGGTGCATCATGACTTCACCTGATGCCCAGACCATAGCAATCGCTGTGATAGATGAGACAGTCAAAATAATGCCGCCAAGCATATTACTATGCGGCAAATGTAACACTTGAAACACAACAAAACCAAAAACGGAAATTGTTGATAAGAGAAAAATTATCAGCAATGTTATGTCTTTTATAAATAAAATTTTTTCTGCTCTACAATGATGTTCCATTACTTTCACCTCCTATTTTTATGCAACAAAATCAAATATTTCATTTTTTCGATACACATAAATAATATGGTGCCCACCTTCCCACCAAACAGGAAATGAAAAGGTGAGCACCCGGGAGATGGCCGTACTCCGCTAGAAATATATTTTATCAGTCGTTATCTCCAGTACGCTTCATCGAAGAAGCAGTACTCGGTTCCGAGTCCCTTTGCGACTGCCTGGTCATAGAGCGTCTTGCCCCATGCTATGTCATGAAGCGGCATGCCGCCTGTGACAAACATGATGATCTCGTCGTCGCTCTTGCGTCCGGGATCTTCTCCGTTAACTACAGGCCCCAGGTTGCGGATCTTCGTCTGGTCGTATTTGCCCGCCTCTATTGCCT
>Ga0302242_1000965_pt1 | contig 24122 bp, 22 predicted proteins | sample AAG_UR_Lys_MG_FD_193510 | JGI IMG/M metagenome (GOLD analysis project Ga0302242, IMG submission 193510) | Enriched activated sludge microbial communities from anaerobic digester in WTTP, New Holstein, Wisconsin, United States - AAG_UR_Lys | ecosystem: Engineered > Bioreactor > Anaerobic >...
TTAATGGATTTCAGCAAAACGAAAAAAGTTCGTCAATTGTGGTTATCGAATCACCCGGACCATTTTCTGAAATAACAAAAGCATTAAAAGGCATTTGATAAAAAAAAAGTGTTATGAAACAAAAATGAATTACAAACGTCAATGATTTAGTATCTACGCATATTGTAAATCGCTTCCGAAATTTAACGTTAGTCATCATAAAAGTAGTAAATGGCAAAAATAGTTATTTTAATGACAGTATTTTTAATTTCAATTAGTATTAATGCTCAAGATTCTATAAAAAAAATACTATTGAATGAAGGAACTATGAGCGATATTAAGCACAGAGAACTTACTCTAAGTACTTTTCTTCATGAGTATAATGAAAAATCAGAGGCTCATTTAATTGGAGATTTGTATCTGCGAGTTGATAATGAACATGGGACTATAGCACAATTTTATGTTGATAAGAATAATGATAAATCAACAATAGAATATTATACCAAAATACATAAAAATTACTTTCTGACGTTTAAAATTGAAAACAATGACAAATATCTAATTATAGAACAGGCTCAATTTGGGAAGCCTTTTGCATTGTCGAGTAAAGAAAGTGCTTTAATAGGAAATGAAAATAACATAGAAATAGAAATTGCAGATTATATATACGAATGGGGTGATGATACACCACCTGAAGATAAAAACATGAGCTGTTATGATGATGTGAAATATACTTTAAAAGTGAAAGAAAACGATATTGTAAAAAAACTCAGTTTTTATAGTTCTGATATAAAAGGGAATTATATTATTGAATTAATTAATTACAGTATCATAATTCTATCTGATAAACATGAACATTCATCTGTCTTAATTGAAATGATAATGAACAAAAAAGAAGAATAAATTACAGTATTAAATAGGCGTTATGTGATATTTCATTTTTTATAAATGAATAACAAGATAATTAAGTGAATTACAGTTACAATGAAAGAAATAGCAAACGAAATTAAAGCAATATTCGACCCGTTTTATCAAGCTCCGTTAGAGGTTTGGGAAAATTTTGTGCAGTATGGCGAAGTGGTGGAAAAGCAAAAAAACGAAATCGTTAAAAGGTATAACGAACGAGATGTCGATTTTTATTTTATTCTGGAAGGTTCCGGTGGAATTTTGTTATTTTCAAACAACAACTATATCTGCATCGACCTTTGCTACGAGGGCGATTTTTTGGTTGATTATATGTCGTTCCTTACCAATCAACCTACTGAACTTGAAGTGGTTTGCTTCGAAAAGTGCAGACTGTTCAGAATTAGCCGGTGTAAATTTACAGAACTATCAGAAACCGAATACGGTAGAATTATTATGAAAGCTGCTGCCGAAGCTCTATTTATTTATAAGCAAGTTCAACAGATAGAAATTTTAACCAAAACAGCGGAACAACGATACGCTGAAATACTTGAACACCAACCACATATATTACAACGAACACCCAATAAATACATTGCGTCCTACTTGGGAATTACGCCTGAAAGTTTGAGCAGAATCAGGAAAAAAATACCGTAAAGTCATTTCTTACCATATGTTAAGTTTTTTAACCTTCATACCCTTTTATTTTGCATAAAAATCAAAATCAAAGGGTATGAAAAAGTTAAGTGTATTACTCATTCTATTCTCACTTCTGCTTAGCGTTACGCTGAACGGGCAAGACAGAACAACGTTGTCTTACAAATCAAAAGAATTACAAAAGATTTTGGACCAGACAGTTGATAACGAGAAAATTTACGGCACATCGTTTACCGTAAAGCACAAGGATGAAGTGTGGAGTGGTTCGGCAGGAAATATTGCAGAAGACCAACAATATTTCATTGCAAGTACCACCAAATTGTTTGTTACAGCCATTATTTTGCAACTCGATTCCGAGAAAAAATTGTTGCTGGACGATAAAATCTCCGACTATCTCGATGCCGACATAATGGCCGGTTTGCATGTTTACAAAGGCAAAGACTACTCCAACGAGCTGACAATCAATAATTTATTGGCACACACATCGGGACTTGCCGATTACTATCAGAACAAGGGACCGAGCGGGATGAGCTTGGAAGATGAAGTTGTAAGCGGAATAGACCAATTCTGGACTTTCGAGCAGGCAATTGCACGCACCAAAAAGATGGAACCGCTGTTTGCACCCAGCACGCCGGGGAAAGCACACTATTCGGATGCCAATTTTCAGCTACTTGGCAAAATCATCGAGAATATAACCGGCAGTTCATTTGCGGAGAATTGCGAAGTGCGCATATTCAAACCCCTGAATTTAACCAAAACCTACATGTATGCCGATACTGCCGACACCCGACCGATACACATGTATTACAAAAACAATGAACTGAATATCCCCAAAGCCATGACATCATTCGGGGCCGACGGCGGTATAGTTTCCACATCAGCAGAAATGCTGACTTTTATTGAGGCATTTTTTACAGGAAAATTGTTCCCAAAAGAATACATTGCCGAGTTGCAAGAATGGAACAAAATATTTTCGCCTTTACGCTCAGGAGTAGGAATTCACTTGTACAAATTACCGAAAATATTTAGTACACCTGCAATGATTGGGCACTCAGGCTTATCCGGTGCATTGGCATACTACGATCCGAAGGAGGATATTTATGTATCCGGAACTGTAAATCAAATAGCTTACCCAGCCACTTCGTTTACTGTAGCCACAAAATTGGTTCAGAGAACAAGAAGCAATAAAAAAAACCAATTGTTTGAAACCGTTTCGGGAATTGGACTGGGAGCTACCTATTCCACCATTGCAAACAATAACGGGGATTTTAGAATTGGCCCCACATTCACCTTATATAAAGAGTTTAGGCTCTTGAAACCCGTATCCTTTTCAGCAGAAATAGTTTATAATCAAAAAGGAGAAAGAAGCAAAGAAAAGGATGCCAATATTTGGTCGCATTATATAGATTTACCGCTTATGCTAAAACTCAATACCATTAACAATAAATTCGGAGTTTCGGCAGGATACAGTACCAACTTTTTACTGTTTTCAAATAAACCAAACAACACATTTCACCGGGTTGAGTTTTCCGTTCCTATTGGAGTTCATTATAGAGTAAGTGATTTTTTGCAGCTCTATATGAAATATAATATCGGGCTGACAGGTATAGGCAAAAACGCTTATGCAAATGAAGGGTTAAAAAACAATTGGTTTAGTATTTCGTTAATGCTGTTGAAACCATAAAGCCCCATGTTAAAACGAATAATTCATCATTAAAAGAGATACAATTATGCTTAAATTAAAAGAAATTTTACTGCTACTATTGATAGTAGTTTTGACTGCTTCATTTCTTTTTATAGGTAAATGGACAGCCGGAATAGTTGTTTTTGATAATCTGTCGCCACTGACAAACCATCAAATTGTATATCAAGCAATTACACTTCTAATCGCCTTTGCTTTATTGCTTATTTTATGGGGGGTTAAACGCGAAGAATTTAAAACCCATTTTAGAAAAGGGAATATTGGCGCTGAAATTACCCCCGAGCCTTGGGTTGGAATAAAACCGAAAGGCAATCAAACTTGGTTATATTACGGAGCAAGTATCGGGATAATAATCTCGGTGGTAACGGCGATAATTATTTATTTGCAGCTTATACACGGGAAAGAAATTGATTATAGCAATATACTGCCCATCCTGTTGTTTAGTTTGCTTTTTTCACTAACCAATTCATTTATAGAAGAAAGTGTTACACGAATAAGTGTAGTGGTAACACTCAAAGGCATAGTGAAAGATAAAACGATCCCAATAATTTCAGCACTGATATTTGGTGTAGTTCATTATTGGGGAAATCCGGGCGGTATTCCGGGCTTATTGGCAGCCGGATTTTTAGGATGGTTTTTAGCGAAATCGATTCTCGAAACAAAAGGTATTTTTTGGGCGTGGTTGATTCACTTTGTGCAAGATGTAATTATTTTTTCGGCACGTTTCTTATCGGAATAAATGCAAATAATCTCGTATTGTTTATTTGATTATATGTAACAATTTCAAGATTAAATGATTATCCGCTTTGATGCCTAAAGATATTCGCAAACCCCCTGTCATTCCTGCAAGTGCAGGAATCTACTACTTGGAATGGATTGCCTGCAGAATTAAGATACTTTTTAGGAATATTAGCGGATAATCATGCAATTTAATTGATTTATTAACACACTATAACAATATGATACTGTTTTAACCCTAATAAAGTAAGCATTATTTAAGAAAGTTATTAACAATTTTCTGTGGTGCCCCATCAACGGCCATAAACGCCAAGGTAAGTGCTGTCCAGAACCTGTCAAGGGCAAGTGAATGCCTTCTCCACCGCACATAACCATCCCGCAGGCACCCTTGACAGAACCTGATCCAGCCCATGAAAAAGCGTTTAAGAGCCCTTTGATGGATCGCTCCGATGATGGTGTCATGCTGCATACTTCCTCCTTTTTTCGTATGCCTCCCGATATTCCAGCGGTGAGTATAATCCGAGCCGGTGGATTAGCCAGTGCCGGTTGTACTCCTGGATAAAATGACCGATAATCTTCCGGGCTTCCTCTAATGATTCAAATTCATACAAATCCAGAACCTGTTCATCCAAAATCCTGTGGAAACGCTCTATGATCCCGTTACACTGCGGACTCCTTACAAAAGCCGGAGAGTATTGCAGTCCGAGGAACTTAAGATCCCGTTGAAAATCATGAGAGTCATACTGGCTGCCATGATCGGTTCTCAGGAAGATGCCTGTCCCGTTGCATACGTGCTGGTCAAGCGAACCAAATACCTTCAGAACAGACATTCTCACAGGTTCAAGGGCATCAAACCGGCTGCCACTTTTATTGACATGCCAGCCCAGGATCTCGTCATTAAAATGATCTACCACACCGAAAAACCAGCACCACCCATCCTGCCTGGTAAAGAACCTTTTCCCGTCGGTTCCCCACATCCTGTTGGGCAAGTCAGTCTTGATGTTACCTTTATGCTCATTAACCTTTCTTTCCGGTTTGGGACGGGTGACCGAGAGAAGGTTATTCGCCCGCATGACCCGGTAGACTCTTGCTTTGCTGACTTTGATCCCCCTGCGTTTAAGCCGCTTCCAAGTCTTCTTGTAGCCTTCATCAATGAAATGACCTCGGGTGATTTCCTCCCGGACTTCATCAAGCAAGGCCTGATCGGTGATCACGACCCTTGGCCCACGACGGGCTTTCTCCTTGCCGTGCTTAGGTTTCCGATACCAAGCGGCAGAAGTGATCCCGGCCACCTTCAGAACCAACCGAAGGGGATAAACCAACTTTACCGATTCACTAACCTGATCTGTCATCTTCTTAACGAATTCCCGCGGACTGAGCCCGGCGAGTTCTCTTTTTTTTTAAGAAGCTCAATTTCCATCTGCAACCGGCCCACCGTGCGTTCATACTCAGCATATCGGCTGTCATCTGGCCGTTTCTTCAATCCCGATTCTCCTCCCTTGAGAAAAGCCGTGCGCCATTCCGTCAAGTCGGCAATGGTCACCTGGTATTCACGGCTGACTTCTTCGATGGTCCTGCCGCGTAATAACTCCAGAACCATCCGGGTCTTCATTTTTGCACTCTTTCGCTTTTGCTTTACCATACCTGTAAATTTAAGCTTAAACTGTGCTAACTTTTAATTGGGGTCAATATAAAAGTAGCAGATTTGTATGTGCTATTTTCAGCTTAAACACAAAGATAGCAGAAAAGAATTAAGCCTATGACTTAACTCTTAACTGCTATTTTTTATATACTGTGTTGTGTGCAGTTACATCTTTCCTATTCTTGTAAGTAAAACTATTATGATTAAGAAAGTTGAAATTAAGTAAAAACTGTTCCATCCTTCTTTCTCGCGCACTTCTTTGTTAGCTTTGTTTCTGTATGTATACCATAAGTATAAATTAAAAACAAGAGCTAGGATACATATTACTATTGTTATTATATTCCACATAATATTGAATTTTACCACCAATCCATACAATCACCAAACTCATAAACAAATATTGCTGCTCCAACCCAACCTAAAGCTCTTGATGCAACTTTCCTAATGGCTTTCTTTAATAAAGCTTTGCCAGCAGATGTATATAAACCCTCATTAACTACTGCAGCAATAGCAGAAATTCCTAATGCATCACCTGCGCATTCGCCAATTTGAGAAGCATGTGCTGACTGAATAAAAATATTAGAAAAATTTAAAGAAGCAATAGAGTTTTGATTTTGTTCTTCGGCGATTAGTTGCATTACAGCTGGAATTAAATCAGACTCTGACATTGCTGGTCCATCTTCATCAGCAGTTAGTAAATTTTGGATGTCATAATCGGTTAATCCTTTTGAACGTAAATAGTTTTTTGCCTCGGTTAAAGTTGGCTGAAGTGATTGTTTTGCAGATTCAATTGAAATTGTATATGTTTTGATTAGTTCTTGTGAGTCAGTTATATTATCGCTAGTGCTACCATCAATATATTTAACTTCAAGTTCAGTCCCATCAACTGTTGTCAGTTCTTCAAAACTACTAACTTTATCCAATGTTTCAAAATCCGTAAAATCACTTTCAGGTAAAGTATAAACTGAGATAGTAGCAAAATCCTCATTAAAAGTCGCTGATTTAGCAAAAGTTGAGTTGTTTTTTTGATTAACTTTTACTCCATTAAGATTTGATAAGCCAATTTTAGCCGAGTTTAAAAAACTTTCTTGAGCTTTTACTGTCTCATTATCTTGAAAGATTTCATTGTTGCTACAAGATTGAATAATAAAAACTATGCCAAATAAAACTAATTTAATTGTGAAAATTGCAAATATTCCTTTTGCAAATTTGTTTAATTGTTTTAACCCTAATAAAGTAAGCATTATTTAAGAAAGTTATTAACAATTTTCTGTGGTGCCCCATCAACGGCCATAAACGCCAAGGTAAGTGCTGTCCAGAACCTGTCAAGGGCAAGGGAATGCCTTCTCCACCGCACATAACCATCCCGCAGGCACCCTTGACAGAACCTGATCCAGCCCATGAAAAAGCGTTTAAGAGCCCTTTGATGGATCGCTCCGATGATGGTGTCATGCTGCATACTTCCTCCTTTTTTCGTATGCCTCCCGATATTCCAGCGGTGAGTATAATCCGAGCCGGTGGATTAGCCAGTGCCGGTTGTACTCCTGGATAAAATGACCGATAATCTTCCGGGCTTCCTCTAATGATTCAAATTCATACAAATCCAGAACCTGTTCATCCAAAATCCTGTGGAAACGCTCTATGATCCCGTTACACTGCGGACTCCTTACAAAAGCCGGAGAGTATTGCAGTCCGAGGAACTTAAGATCCCGTTGAAAATCATGAGAGTCATACTGGCTGCCATGATCGGTTCTCAGGAAGATGCCTGTCCCGTTGCATACGTGCTGGTCAAGCGAACCAAATACCTTCAGAACAGACATTCTCACAGGTTCAAGGGCATCAAACCGGCTGCCACTTTTATTGACATGCCAGCCCAGGATCTCGTCATTAAAATGATCTACCACACCGAAAAACCAGCACCACCCATCCTGCCTGGTAAAGAACCTTTTCCCGTCGGTTCCCCACATCCTGTTGGGCAAGTCAGTCTTGATGTTACCTTTATGCTCATTAACCTTTCTTTCCGGTTTGGGACGGGTGACCGAGAGAAGGTTATTCGCCCGCATGACCCGGTAGACTCTTGCTTTGCTGACTTTGATCCCCCTGCGTTTAAGCCGCTTCCAAGTCTTCTTGTAGCCTTCATCAATGAAATGACCTCGGGTGATTTCCTCCCGGACTTCATCAAGCAAGGCCTGATCGGTGATCACGACCCTTGGCCCACGACGGGCTTTCTCCTTGCCGTGCTTAGGTTTCCGATACCAAGCGGCAGAAGTGATCCCGGCCACCTTCAGAACCAACCGAAGGGGATAAACCAACTTTACCGATTCACTAACCTGATCTGTCATCTTCTTAACGAATTCCCGCGGACTGAGCCCGGCGAGTTCTCTTTTTTTTTAAGAAGCTCAATTTCCATCTGCAACCGGCCCACCGTGCGTTCATACTCAGCATATCGGCTGTCATCTGGCCGTTTCTTCAATCCCGATTCTCCTCCCTTGAGAAAAGCCGTGCGCCATTCCGTCAAGTCGGCAATGGTCACCTGGTATTCACGGCTGACTTCTTCGATGGTCCTGCCGCGTAACAACTCCAGAACCATCCGGGTCTTCATTTTTGCACTCTTTCGCTTTTGCTTTACCATACCTGTAAATTTAAGCTTAAACTGTGCTAACTTTTAATTGGGGCCAATATATAAATATCTCTATTTTATTTTCCATGTTTATTCTCCTTCCTTATTCGTTCCAGCAGCACACTTGCCGGTTCGTAATCGGCTTCCTGCTTGCATTTGGTGATTTCTTCCTGGCTTAGCAGCTTTCCTTCAAATGCTTTTTTCAAAATGCTTTGCCGCAATGCTTCGGCTTTTTCCAGCGATTCGCTGATGCTTTGTTCCACCTTATCGCAAACGGAAAGGCGGGATTCGATTTCTTTAATAATTTGCTTCTGTTGGTTGATTGAAGGCAAAGGCATTATTGTTTTTTGAATAGATTTCATGCCAACATTTCCTTGACCTACATTCCCTGTTTCAGAACCGAAAAATTGTTCTTTAAAAGGTTCTGTCCAAGAATAATACAAGAAATATTTAGATATGCATTTTTCAGAAAATCGCAAATAGGCAACTCTTTGATTTAATAATAAATTAGGTTTATTTACAATAGCAGTATAACCATAATCTCTTTTCTTCCTAGTACCTGTCAAAGTAATAACAATATCATTTATTTTTAGTAAGTATTTTTCTAAAACAATCTTTCCTGGATTATTGACAAATGCAGGAGATTCATTCAATCTCAATATTCCTGGTCTAATGTTTCCTATTTTAATTACTTGATATTCACCTGTTTCTTTAAAATCACTGCTTTTGAATGCATATCCACCTCGTGAAAAACTAATGGCATCAATTGTAACTGAAGGATATCCACCCTCAAACGCCTTTTTTAGCACTGCCTGTCGATATACTTTTAATTGTTCCTGTGCGGTTTTAAGGTCGGCAATGCCTTTATCGAGCAGTTCAAAATAATTTTCGATTTTTTGAACGATGGCACGTTGTTCCGGTATTGAACGAATGATTAATTCAGAAGTCCAGAGTAAGCTTGGCTCAACGTGAGGAATTCCTACACCCCTCGGATTTGTATTTATTTTTTTGTATAACGACAGCAAAAAATAAAACAAGTAATCCTTTTCAATTCCTTTCTTTGCTTCAATTTTCATTAATGTTGAGCCTACAGCACCTTTTTTTGCTTTACCAATAAAGCCAGCTCTTGCTCCGTCCCAAACCATCAATAAATCACCATTTTCACATAGATTACATTTATCTCCATCAGTATACTCATCAAAAACACCATATTCAAATGCTTTTATATTAATATAGGGAAACGGTGTCTTTTCAGAATATTCCTTAGTAAGTACTTTAGGCTTTTTCCCCTTGGAGTAATCACAAATCTTACCTAATTCAACCTTAACAATGTTTTTTCTCATAATACAGATTCGGGTTTAGGCATTTCGTTGTATTCTTTCCCATCGAGCAAACGACCGTTTTTCTTTTTGTTGGTGCCTCCCCACTGCTTAAAATAAAAGGCTGTGTTATGATTTTGGCATTGTAGTTTAATTTGTTCGACCCATTCGGGTTTTATAGGTCGCGGGGTGCGACCGCTTTCACCACCGACAATTACCCAATCTATATTTTGTAAATTCATGTTTGGAATAGCCGTTAATAATGGTTCGCAGGAAAGAAATTTTACCCGTGCGCCTGTGTTTCGTAAATGGTCAATTCGATAAACCACATCAGCGTTTTCAACTGTAACGCCCATCCAGAGATTATGTGGCCATTCGAGAAAACCTTCGCTGTCGTAATACCTTAAAATATCGGCTCTTTTTGTTAAAACCTGAAAAACATGATGTGGATTATCCTTTATAATGTTAAAAATGTTTCGGATGTAATCAATCGGCACATCTTTATGAAATAGATCGCTCATGGAATTTACAAAAATCATTTTAGGCTTTTTCCACAAATAGGGTTCCCGCAATGTTTCGGGATGCAAGGTTAATCTGAAACCATTTTTATATTTTTCCTGCCCCATAGCTCTTAACCGCCTTGCCATAATTTCGGCGTAGCAAAATTTACATCCTGATGATATTTTTGTACATCCTGTAATAGGGTTCCATGTACTTTCAGTCCATTCTATTTTTGTTGTAGCCATACTCTATTTTATAATTTCTTTCGCGATTTTTAATGCATTCATATTGTTTGAGGCAAACACAAAATGAAAAATTGGCACTTTACGTGAATTGTATAAAACCAATGGTTTTTCCGTTACATAGCTCCATATTGTTTTCAGCCTTTGTATATAAAGATTTGCAATCTTCGTAATAGGTTCATTCACTTTTTTGATTATTTCATCATCGCCAAATAGCGTTTTATGTGTTTCGGTTTCATAAAATTGCTTTCGAATTTCTTCCTCGGAGATACCAAAAAACGATTCGAGTTTCTTTAAGTGCGGTAATTCACCCTTTTTGTCCAGTAGCCTATTAACAATTACCCCTGTGGGTACAAGAATCCAAATATCTGTCCTGGTATTTTGCAAACTTGCAATTGATCCCCAGTTAAGCTGCATGCCAAAAGGATCAATAAAAACCAAAGCCGCATAATTATTGGACTTTGATTTCATTGCATTAGCAAGCTTCAGAAGTTCTGTGTTGCAGTCACCAAACCTGTATTGAAAATCGTATTTATGTTTGGGTTGATACTTATCGAGTTTACTCTTCAGCTTAGTTAATGACGCCTCATTACTATCAATAAAATAATGGTAATCAAAAGCAAGTTTTTCATTTAAGGTTAAAACCCGTTCGGCAGCACCCTTGTAATCTATATTGTCAGAAGCATTTGGAAATAATTTATTGTAAAGTGTTGTGTTGTCTTTGTTGTTTTCCCCTCTTAAGCCACTACCAACAAATCCATCAAAGTAGATAGTTTTCCAATAAGGACGTTTGTTCATAATCCTTAAATAAGCCGTTACATATTTAGAAAATGCATCCAGTTTTTTTTCTGTCCATGCACCACCCCATGTACTTTGTGGCTCACTAACTATATTAGATTCATCGATTGGCATTTTTACGCAGCTAATACCTCGTTAAGTTCTTTGATAATTTCGTTCATCTCATTTCCAAACAGCTGATACATTTTTCCCCGTCCGCCCAATGCATCAAAAGGGGTGTAATCCAGATCCTCAATTTCGATATGGTAGCTGCTTACCACATGGTCCTTGATCATACGCAGCCAGTCCATCTGTTCCTGCGTAAAGCGATTGTGTTGTCCTGCATTCTGTTTGAAAATCCAGTTCTGGAAATTTTCATTTATGGTTTTATCGTATGGTCTTAATTCGCTGTCGATGCCACAGGCGTGACGGATTAACGAAACCAAAGCCGTAAGATCGTCTTTTGGCTTTTGCTTACCGGACACCTTGCTGTTCACAGAGCTTTGTCGAAGTGAATTTTCAATGGTCATATATGCATTCCAGACATAATCGGGGGCAAGCAAGGGTTTTTCCAGTTTTATCTTTTCCATCACCTCCTTAATCATTTTAAAGGTGATGTTCCGGCGGTTGTATGGTTGATTGTAGAAAATGTTCAATGCCATTATCTCGTTTCTGTTTTTTTCAAGGTATTCGGTAAAATCCCTGATGGTTTCGTATGCCTTTTCGGTGGTAAAGCTGTCCCATTCCGATTTGGTTACTTTGTCGATATTGATATGGTCTATTATCTGCTCATGTTTTTTATGCACATTATCAATGTATTCGTTCAATTGCCCGTTAAACGTGGTGGCAGCCTGCCGGATTAATTCCTGTTGCGCCTCTTTTCTGACTTCTTCATACTGTGCAGGAGTACGGTCGCCGGGCGGAGTAGAAGCGGCTTTTTCCTGTGCAATTTTTTCAATTTCATCAGCGTCAAAGGCGTTTATAAGTTCTTTGCTAATCTGTTTCAGGCTTTTGCCACCCGAATAATCCAAAAGCTTTTCCTTCTCCTTTTCAGTAATTTGATTTTGCAAACGAATCAGGCGGTTTGCCAGCGAAAGGAAAAGGTCTTCCTCTTCCACGCCCATGGTAATTGCACCCAATAAATCCTTGAGAGCTATTGTGGGTTTGCGTTCCAGTGGCCGGCTGTCGGTCTTTTTGGATTTTGTAGCTCCGACCGCATCCACAATCACGAAGTGGGTTTTATGGACGGCAGTTTTACTCACCTGCATCAGGGTATCGCTGTCGATGGTGCGTGTTCCGCGCCCCTTCATCTGTTCAAAATAGTTGATACTTTTCACATCGCGCATAAAAAGCAGCACTTCCAGGGGTTTCACATCGGTTCCCGTGGCAATCATATCAACGGTTACAGCAATTCTTGGATAATACGAATTCCTAAACCGGTTCAGAAGCGATTTCGGATCTTCGTCGATTTTATAAGTTATTTTTTTACAAAATTCATTGCCTTCGTCGAACTCCTCACGTACTATTTTTATGATATCATCGGCATGGCTGTCGGTCTTGGCAAAGATGAGTGTTTTAGGTACTTCGTAATCGCCTTTTTCATCCACCCTGTTGGGGAAGATCTCTGTTTGCAGAGCCTTGCGGAATTCCCTGATGATATTTCTGATCTGGCTTGGGTTTACCACTTTTTTATCCAGATCGTTTTTGGAGTATTCTATATCTTCATCTTCCTGTTGCCAGCGTATTTTGTGTGTCAGCTTATCGCGACGGTCAACGAACCAACCCGCTTTTATCACATTGCCTTTCTGGGATATATCAGTTTCGATGGTGTACACATCATAAGGCACATTTACGCCATCGGTAACCGACTCTTCATAACTATACTGGCTTACCACGTTTTCGTTGAAGAAGCCAAAAGTGCGTTTGTCGGGCGTGGCGGTTAGGCCAATTATAAAGGCATCGAAATAATCCAGAACCTGTTTCCACAGGTTATAGATGGAACGATGGCATTCGTCCACCACAATAAAGTCGAATTGCTCTATCGGAACCTTTGCCGAATATTCCACGGGAACCGGCTGTTTTTTATTTAACTGGTTTTGCATCCATGTGTTTTCCTCCGGGTTGTCGAGTTCCGCACTTTCGTCCAGTTCCTCGCCTTTCAGGATGGAATACAGACGCTGGATGGTAGAGATACAAACCTGGCTGTCGTTTGAGATATAGCCCGATGACAGACGCTGGACATTGTATAGATCAGTAAATTTCCGGTTATCATCGGTCGGTTTGAATGACATGAATTCCTGTTCGGCCTGTTCACCAAGATTTTTGGTATCAACCAGAAACAGGATTCGTTTTGCATCTGAGAATTTAAGCAGGCGATAAATAAAGGTAGCGGCGGTAAATGTTTTCCCTGCACCCGTAGCCATTTGGATCAGCGCTTTGGGGCGATTGTTTTTGAACGATTTTTCCAGGTTTCTGATGGCTGTAATCTGGGCAGGGCGTAGTCCAGTAGGGTCAAGTGTCGGCAAATCCTGTAAACGTCCCCGTAAGCTCTTTTCCTTTTTCAGCCATTCTGCAATTGTAGACGGTTTATGAAAACTAAAAACATTTCTGCCTCTTGGTTTCGGGTCCCTGAAATCGGTAAAACGGGTTACAGTCCCAGTACTTTCATAGACAAATGAAAGCGGGTCGTTATTCAGATATTTGAGTTTGGCATTTGCATAATCCTTTGATTGTTCTTCGACAACGGTTAAACGGTGTCCCTCTTCCTCACGTTTTGCCTCTATTATACCCACCGGTTTACGGTCAACAAATAAAACATAATCAGCAGGACCAAGATCAGTAAGGTATTCTCTTACCGCAACACCCTGACTTGCCGATAAATCAACCTTGCTTTTCGATTGCACAGTCCATTCGGCATCACTCAACATCCTGTCGATAATGTCTCTTGCAATCTGTTCCGGATTTTGGTTGATATTATCTGTCATTTATATTTATAATCAATGTATTAAAAATATCCGCAAGATACATCAAATGTATTGGAATTGAGCGGTGAGATGGCAAGAAAAGAGCTCTTTTGCAGCTTTTGGTCGTGTGTCGGCTTGTGCGATTTGCAAATGTGCTGTTTTGTGTGTTGGCTGTTTCCATTTTCTTGTCTTTTTGCAGCAAAATTACCACTGTCGTTGGTTTTTCTTCGCTTGTGCCTAACTTACGTATAAATGTTATATTATTTACACGTAAAAATGGATGCCAAACTTACGCTTTATTTTGACAGGGAATAGTCTGAATCATTCATTCAGATTTTGTAATATTCTGGATATATTTGAAATGATCTTAGCCTTTGTTGGCGGGATCGTCCTGAAGCGGCAGGCCGATTACCGCACCTTTGTCCTTGCCATCCTGTTTGCCAGGGCTTTTCTGGTCAGAACGGGCCATGGTTCAGTAGGATCTTGATTTTGTGACTTCGGAGAAGTTTTTTAATTTTGATCAATCTATAAAAGGTAGAATATGAAGAAAAAAATAGCTGTAGTTCTTTCCGGATGCGGAGTTTACGACGGAGCTGAAATTCATGAGGCCACCCTCACCCTTTTGGCGATCCACCAGCAGGGGGCCGATTACCAGTGTTTTGCTCCCGACGTCAAACAAGCTCATGTCATCAACCATCTCACAGGCGAGGAGATGCCCGAAAGCCGGAATGTCCTGTTGGAATCGGCCCGTATTGCCCGGGGAAACATTCTTGCCCTTTCATCATTTAACGCTTCGGAGTACGATGCCATTATTTTCCCCGGCGGATTCGGAGTGGCCAAAAACCTCAGTGATTATGCCTTCAGGGGTGCCGAGTGCAGGGTCAATCCGGAGGTTGAGATGGCGGTAAAAGTGATGGTAAAAGCTGGAAAGCCCATCGGGGCGCTTTGCATAGCTCCCGTTGTGATTGCCAGGATCCTGGGAGATGTTGAAGTAACCATTGGTAGCGATCAATCTACTGCAGCCGATATACGCAACATGGGAGGCACGCATATTTCCCGGACACATGGGGAGGTTGCCATTGACCAACGGCGGAAGGTAGTCTCCACACCCTGTTACATGCTGAACGCCAACATTGATCAGATCTATAAGGGTGCTCAAAATACCGTTAAGGCCCTTCTGAGCCTGATGTGATAATCAGGGAATTTTAATGATGCTAAAATCAAATCATGCCTTTCATAGACATTCATACCCACCAGATACCCCCTGAAATGGGAGATTTTTTTATCAAAAATATTTCCCCCGCCGATGAGATGCCCGGTCTTCAGCCCGGAGGGTTCTATTCTGTGGGACTCCATCCCTGGTTCATTACCAACAATCATGATCACAAAAATCAGATTGATGAACTCGGCCAGAAAGTTGCCCTTCCTGAAGTCATCGCCGTCGGCGAGTGCGGCCTTGACAAACTAGCCAATACCGAATCACAGTTACAGCTCGAAGTTTTTATTGCGCAATGCCGTATTGCTGAGGAAGTTAACAAGCCGGTGATCATCCACTGCGTGAAGTCATACAACGAAATATCGCATCTGAAAAGAAAAATCAAACCGACAGTTCCGTGGATATTGCACGGATATACAGGCAATGAAATGATCACCAGCCAGCTTGTCTCTCTGGGATTCTATTTTTCATTGGGAAAAATGTTCGTCAATAACAAATTTCAGGCGCAACGGATGATTGGGATGATTCCCGCCGACCATCTCTTTTTCGAAACCGATGAATGGCTAAAACCGGTAAGCCATGTGTATAAAAAATATGCCGAAATCAAAGGGCTGGCTGAAGAAGCGCTTTCCGAGCAGATCATGTGGAATTTCAGGGAGGTATTTATACGGCAATGAACCGGGAAGAGCGGACCCGGCTGCTTCTGGGCGATGAACGGATTGCCCGGCTGGCAACGAGCCATGTGCTGGTGGTCGGGCTGGGGGGTGTCGGGGCTTATGCCGCAGAGATGCTCTGCCGTGCCGGGGTGGGGGAACTCACCATCGTCGACGGTGACATCATCGAAGAGAGCAACCTGAACCGGCAACTTCCGGCACTTTTGTCTACCATTGGCAAACCCAAAACGGAAGTGATGGCTTCACGGCTCCTCGATATCAACCCGAAGCTGAAGCTCTCCGCACTGCAGGAATACCTGCGCGATGAGCGGACCAGTGAGGTGTTGGGAAGCGTCCCCTTCGACTATGTGGTGGACTGCATTGACACCCTTTCTCCAAAAATCTTCCTGATTTACCATGCGGTCAAGCTCGGATACCGGGTTATCTCCTCCATGGGTTCCGGAGGGAAAATGGATCCTTCGCTGGTGGCGGTGGCCGACATTTCAAAAACCCACGATTGCAAACTGGCGCGGATGGTGCGCAAACGGCTCCGCCGGCTGGGCATTTCTTCAGGTGTTAAGGCAGTCTATTCCCCCGAGGAGGTGCCCGAATCGGCCATCAGGCCGGAAGAGGGCGTTAACAAAAATTCAACCGTGGGGACCATCAGCTATATGCCTCCCCTCTTCGGATGTTTCCTGGCAGGCGAAGTTATCCGCGACCTTACCGGATGATCCATGTTCCTTACAGAAGTGCCACTCATTCCCTTGGCTTCAGAAGCCCCAAAGGATGGGGTTCACTTTTTGAGGCTGCGGAATTTCCCCCCCCCTTGACGGAGCCTGGAGAGGCACTTTTATAAGATGCGGCACTTTCAGTAGGACCACCCGTATATTTTTGGTAATTCGGATAAGAACAAAGCAGATAACCTTCTACCTGGCAATTGGTGCCGATATTCCCTTTTTTGTCAATGACGAGTGTTTTGGAAGGCGCCCGGTTGTTTTCGACCCAGTCAATCAGCATATCCATATTTTGCGAGGAGTTGGGGGCGGCCAGAGTTTTGACCTCGACAGTTTCCCCGTTTCCGTTTTGAGAGTGGCTTCTCCCCGATAACCCATGATTTCCGTTTGGAACCACATACAAACGGGCGAATTTGCCGAGCTTTTTACGTCCCATTTTTTTGATCAGGGACTGGTAATAATCCATCTGGGCTCCTGAAGAGGCGATATTATCAATTGCACCTATCGTCATGATGATTTTCCCCCCATGCTTGTAAAATTCCGAAAGATCGGGATCCGTGCTGTCGAGCCATACGGAGATTTCCTGCCGCCGTTTTTCATATTTTCCGCCTTCCACATAATCCAGGGGATTTGCTGAGAGGTCCTGCATTAGAAATCCTGTCACCCCTAAAATCCCCATGTTGCTGTATATGGGAGCGGTCGCACCGGCTCCTTCCTGTCCCTTGTACCGGGTATTGGTGATCATGCCGAAACCGGCAGGTTCCGGCGTCGGGGTCCACATGCCGAAGGATGTCACCCCGTTGGCCAGAGGATTGGTAAACTTATAGGAACTATAAGAAAGTTCAAGGGTTTTAATTTGTCCGTCGGAAAGTTTTTCCGGATCGGAATTGTCATTGTTACCGGGATCCGCATTTCCGGAAGCCCGCAATCCCGCCCAGGGATCCCGGGGTCCGATACCATCGTGAACATTGAAAATCTGACGTGCAGCCACGTAATTGCTGATGATCCCATCCTGTAATCCGTCGAGGTGATCGGTCTGCCGCAGAAATTCCCTGGTGATAGCCTTCACCTTTGAGGTAGGGATCCAGTTTTCTTCCGGGATCTCCTGAATCCTGATGAGTGCCGGGCCCAGCATAAGGGTAGAGAAATTCACGATGGGCACATTGGAGATAATACCTTCATAATCACGGGGATATCGTTGAGCTACCGTTAAGGCTTCCCGTCCTCCGTGGGAATGGCCCACATAATAGTTGAATTCCGGTTCGGCGCCATACACTCTTTTCAGGATGACCATGACCGCATCGTGTGTTTTTTTCATCTGCATATAACCCAGATTCCGGATGGCTTCCTCATTCAAAGCCCATTCGTTCCCCTGGGTCGGACCAGTAGCAAGGAGTTTAACGGGCGGTGCTCCCGGGAAGCGCATTCCCGCAGATTGATGGCCAGCATCGCTGCCATATAGTGCGAAGCCTTTGCCGAGCATGGGATTTGGCCCTTCATTGACGGTAATGGTCCCGTTCATACCTCCGCCTCCTTGTTGCATCGACCGCTTTGACCACCTCTCCGGAAGCAGCACCCTGAAATTGATGGGCCAACCCTGAGGATCGACCGGCATGATTGATCCTTCCACCACGGCATAGGCCGGACTGCCTTCCACCCAACGGGCAGGATAGAGTACCACTGAACTTACGGGTTCACCGATTTCGGATGCTGGAATCGATGTCCCTGCCTTCTCGATATCGCTGGCACTGATGACAATTTCGGTGTGTGCCCCCTGACTGAAACATCTTAAAGAAATCAGCAGAATCAGGGAAGAAGTGGCAATCATAACATTTTTCATATTGTTCCTTGGAATTGAAGATTTTAAAAAGGGTAACTAAATTTGTGCCGTAAAAGTAGTAAAATACCGCCATACAGCGTGGCTTAAAAAAGATTATTATGGCATCGGACTGGAAAGAGAGACTGGGGGTGGTCTATAGCACCAATCCCGACTTCCGATTTGAGAAGGGAGAGGAGGAGGCTCTGGTCACATTGCCTCCCGGGAAGCAGGACTTGCGGGTCAGGCTGGACAAGAAGCAGCGCAAGGGCAAGGCGGTTACGCTGATCACCGGATTTAAGGGGAGGGAAGAGGATTCTCAGGAGTTGGCCCGTTGGCTCAAAATCCGTCTTGGGGTGGGAGGTTCCGCCAAGGAGGGGGAGATCATCATCCAGGGTGATTTCGTTCAGCGGGTATTGGACTTGTTGGCGCAGGAGGGGTATAAGGCCAGGAAATCCGGAGGATAATCCAGGAGTATTACTTTTTAAGTCTTAATTGTCAGGAATTTATAGTAATGCTTTGAAGAAGGTCCAGGTCATCCAGCCTGAGGCGATCAGTTTAAGCATGACTCCGCTCATGAATCCGATGAAAGATCCGAATCCGGCAAACATGGCGTCACCTGACTTTTTGCCGGAGGTGAGTTCGCCAATGACTGCCCCGGCAAAAGGACCGATGATGATCCCAAAGGGGGGAAAAATAAATAAACCGATTACCAGTCCGATAACGCTTCCCCAGACACCCCGCCGGCTGGCCCCGAACTTTTTGGCGCCCCATACCGGTACGACGTAGTCGATGAGGGTGACCACCACCACGACCACCGCCCAAATGACAAGAATACGGGTGGAGAGTTGGTAGCCTGAGGTGAAATGGAGGGCGAGCAGGGCTACATAGCTCAGCGGCGGTCCGGGCAGCGCCGGCAAAATGCATCCGAGGATTCCCATGATTAATAGCAAAATTCCCAAACCGATCAAAAAGTAATCCATATCTTTTCTTTTAAGTGTTTTGCTTCGGCTGTTTCCGGTTCAATATTATCATCAGGGCAAGGGCAGCACCGGCGAGGACGGCGCTTGCAGCCAGCATTTCGGCAATGGTGAGGGAAGAGAGAAAGGAAGCGGCAATCTCTTCCTGGTACGTAATGGTCAGCAACACCAAAAGGTTGTTGATGGCATGGCCGGCGATGCAAAGCAGGATGCTGCGGGTACGGATCATCAGCCAGCCCAGGAGAAGTCCCAGCATGAAGGTAGCCGGAAACTGCCAGGGATTGAGGTGAAAGAGTGCGAAGAGGAGGCCTGAGTAAAAGATGGCCGTTCCGGCCCGGTAATTCCGCATCAGCCCATGCATGATGACCCCTCGGAATATAAGCTCCTCCACAACGGGGGCGATAACCACCACCTTCATGAAAGCACCCCAGAATCCAAAGTCATTGTCAAAGATCTTGCTGAAGAGTTCCCAGAACCAGGGAGGTGTGGGAATCACCTTCTCAACCCCGGAGTTGATGACCGTCAGCCATTGTTGCACGCCCAAAAAGAAAAGGAAGAGAAGAGGAAGTAGCCAAAGTGAGAATTTCCGCATGGGAAAGACATCCCTGACCGGGTTTCCGGTTTTCCGGAAACCATACCAAAGGACAAAAACTACCGACCCGACACCCAGAACCACCTTCTTAATCGGGTGATAAAGGTATTCTGTGTCCTTATATAAGTCGATCAAGGCCAGCGGGAAGTCCACCAATGCCTGGATGAAGATGTAGAGCACCACCAGGTGGATGGCCTGCATCACCGTGGGATAGGGCTTTTCACCCACCTGTATCCCCTGTTCCTCCCCATTTCCGTAATTCACATTCTCCATAACTCAGCCGTTCATCATTGGTCAGGACTCCGATCACATTTTGCCGTTGTCAATAACGTATTCAACCGCATTAAGTTAATGTTTCTTCCGATTCTTCGAGGTATTTTCGGTAGAGATCAGGCCTGAGGAGCCGGGTACGTTCAAGCGATTGCTGATGTTTCCACTCGTCGATCAGTTTTTCGTTTCCGCCCAGAAGGATCTCGGGAACCTTCCAGCCGTTGTAATCGGCCGGACGGGTATAGACGGGCGGACTCAGCAGGTTGTCCTGGAAGGAGTCGGAGAGGGCAGAGGTCTCGTCGGAAATCGCCCCCGGAAGGAGCCTTACGATGCTGTCAGTAATCACAGCGGCGGCCAGTTCTCCGCCCGTGAGGACATAGTCGCCGATGGAAATCTCCCGGGTCACCAGGTGCTCCCTGATGCGGTGGTCGATGCCCTTGTAATGGCCGCAGAGGATAATCAGGTTTTCCTTCATCGACAGGTTGTTGGCCTCCTTCTGGTTGAAAAGGATCCCGTCGGGAGAAGTATAGATCACCTCGTCGTACTCCCGCTGCGATTTCAGGAAGTTAATGGCTGCCTCGACCGGGGGGATGGTCATCACCATGCCGGCCCCTTTGCTGTAAGCGTAATCATCGACTTTCCGGTGCTTGTCAAGGGAGAAATCGCGCAGGTTATGGATCACAATCTCCACAATTTGCTTGTCGCGAGCCCGCTTTACGATGGAGCATCCCAAGGGGCCTTCCAGCATTTCAGGCAATACCGTGATTATATCAATACGCATCAATGCACTTTTCTGCAAATATAGCAAAATCGTTATTAGCCTCTTTCACGGCTCTTCCCGAATGAAAATCCGTGTTTTACTGCCTGGGATGACCAAATGTGCTGCAAGGGTGGGGCCGGATGAGATGTGATGTCGGGCCTGTAAGATTCCGGGAGCGGGAAAGGAGATTCCCTGTAAGGATCCCAAGCTTGGGGAAGAGGCTAAAATAGAATTCGGGGCGCCATTATGACACTCTTAATCAGGAGAAACCGACAATATGGCATTGAAAAACCCATGATGGAGATCGGAAAACGTACCCTTTGACAGCGAAGGGGAGCTTTTTATCATTTGGAACGGCAGTTGATCGGAAGAGAGCATAAGCGATAATCAAAAATTAAAAAACAATTTAACATTGGAGGAAATAAAAATGACTGCACTCAGATTATACAACAGCCCGCTCCGGAACAGTATGCTGGACGAAATGCTCAATGTTCTGGCCAACAACGAAATCAGTGAGAAATGTGCCTGCGGATGCGTTGCCGCCAATATTTCAGAAAATGAGGGAGCGTACAGGATTGATCTGTCGGTTCCCGGTTTCACCCGCGAAGATATCAAAATCAACCTTGAAAAGAATGTGTTGACCATCAAATCGGAAAAGAAGAGCGAGGAAGAGGAGGGCAAGTATCTCCGCCGTGAATTCACCACTGCCGATTTCGAGAGAAGGTTCATTCTTCCGAAGCATGTTGACACTGACAAAATCTCGGCAACTGCAGAGAACGGCATCCTCGGAATTGTAATCCCGAAGAAGGAGCAGGTGGTGGAAAAAGTCACCAGGGAGATCAGCATTCAATAACGACGCGGGAACCGGTATCAGGTAACCGGATAAAGATCATATCCGGTCAACGGTGGATCATTCTTTCCCCTCAGAAGGGAGTTCCATGTTTAACTTGTTAAAGGTGCCTGAAAAATAAAGAGGCTGTTTCAAGGAATTGATTCAGCCTCTTTAGGTTTTACCATTGTGATACCGAGTGCCATTCAGGGCGATGGAAATACTTTCCTTTTCGTCACCGAAGAGTTTTGCCGCTGCGCCCGCAAGAGTACCCCGCTTTTTTCATTCATCGACTTACCCTGTCAGGGGGCCTCAATTGTTTTGCCATTCATTTTACCCCAAGGTTGCTTTGGTGCTTTGGGCTGAATTTACATAGATTGTCAGCCCTTTGGACTCTGGAGTCTCAATTTCCTCCATTTTCCCATTACAAATGCCCTGCTATTCAATGGTCAGGGTTCGGTTTTTTGGATACCTGACCGTGTACATCAGGTTGAGTTCTTTCTTTTCAGTCGGTCTGAGCTGGAAATTCCATTCGATGATGCCGGTTTCCGGATCAGTTTTGCCGTTGGAGATATTGTCGGCCTTGACCTCGATCTCTTCCAGCGTAGAAACAGGAATCTGGTCAAAGACCGAAATTTTGATCTCTTGTTGTTTGTTGTTTTTAATGCTTAGAAGCCAACTGCGGGTTTCCTCTTTTTTACTTCCTAAGAACTTCTTGGTGGTGAATTGCTTTTGTATTTCCCGTTCAATGGAGATTCCCTTGTCCTTTCCCAGGGAGATGTTCAGGGTGTCGGACATATACCTTACATCAAGCAGGGTTTTGCCCGTATAAGTATCCTCGAAGTAGACGCTGGCTTCCCCTTCCAGAAGGTTGTACTTCTCCCAGTCGACGATTCGGGCAGTCAGGTAGGCATTTTTATCAATTTTGGGTGCGCAGAAATACTGGTACTCTGCAGGAAGGGAATAGCTGTCGATGTTGATAGTCAGGTTTTTCCCGTCCGAAAGCAGCGTGTAGGGCGTTTGAATCTCAAATTCGACACTGGTTTGGCGGCTCACCTGTTCCGTTTCCACCAGGTTAACGGCGAGGGCCATTTCTTCCTTTTCTGCGGCTGCTCTTGCCCCCCGGATCCTGAGACCGGCAACCTTACCCTGCAAGGCTCCACCCGTCACGCCATAACCTGTGACAACCACCTCGTCCAGGGTCCGAGAATCCTCCTCCAGCCTGAAATCCATTTGCGGGCGGGTGATGGGTGATTCCATCTGCCTATATCCTATAAAGGAAATCTGAAGAATGCCCCCGCCGGCAGGGATTGAAAGGGAATAAGCGCCGTTGGCATCGGCAACGGTCCCGATGGAACTTCCTTTCACCATTACCGTGGCACCGATAAGCGGTTCGCCCGTTTGGGCATCCAGGATGCGGCCGGAGACGCGGCCGATCAGGTCACCGTAAGAGGGAGGGACCGTATGGTAATTGAGGAAATAAGGCTTCAACTCCCTGTAGGTGTTCGACGTATTGGGATCGGAAGAGGAAAGCCTGAGCTTCACATTTTTCCAGTCCTCTTGGGTCGATTGCCTGACATTGGCTTTGTAGGTTAGCCCGGCAGGCTGAGAGATGTTTTTCACCTTGATGTCGTAGGAAGGAGACCACCCCGCGTTGGAAACGATGTATTTGATCTCAAAAGGTACCTTAACGGGACTTTTGGTATCGACAGTGACCAGAATCTCTCCCGATGGAAACTCTTTTTTATTTTCCAGGGTGGCCAGTTGATTTTGAACCTTTGCCAATTCTTCGGAGAGTTTCTCCACGGTTGCCTGGCGGTCGATCTGTTTCAGCTTAATGGCAGTGATCTTCTCTGAGAAGTATAGGTTGGCCTCCTTCAGTGAGGTCAGGTTCGTCCCCGTATTGGCGCCTCCGACGGTGCTGTTGGCTTTGAGAAAAGTCAGTTCCTCATTCAACACCTCCAGGTAAGCCTTTTCCGTTTGAATCTTCTTTTCCAACTCCTTTTTGATTTTCGTCAATTCCTCCCTCTCTTTTGACGGGATCTGGAGCGAAAGGAAATTGTGCTGATGATTGACCGAAAGCAGAGTCAACTCCCCCCTGGCATATACGCTCAGGCTTTTGGCATCGATAAAAGGAGAAAGGTTGACGAATTTGAGTACAGACCTGCCCGCCGGCACATCGACCATTTTTGAACGGGTGATTTGCGCCCCGCTGAGGTACACAGTCAC
>Ga0302242_1000968_pt1 | contig 24039 bp, 20 predicted proteins | sample AAG_UR_Lys_MG_FD_193510 | JGI IMG/M metagenome (GOLD analysis project Ga0302242, IMG submission 193510) | Enriched activated sludge microbial communities from anaerobic digester in WTTP, New Holstein, Wisconsin, United States - AAG_UR_Lys | ecosystem: Engineered > Bioreactor > Anaerobic >...
AAAAGGCGACCACCGCCTCCGGGGACCCCAGTTTGACAGACTGGATGATATCACTTCGTTTGTCCTCCGGTTTTGGACAGATCTCGCAGCCCAGGTTTTCAAACACTTTGGCACAGAGGATGGCGCCTTTCACTGCGCCGTTCACTGTCTTTGGCGCCAGGAAAAGCCCCTGCATCATGGTTCGGGTCTGGCCGAACATCAACCCGCACTCTCCGCCGATGCCGGGAGATGTCATGCGGTAGGAAATGTTTTCGATCAAATCGCTGCGCCCTGCAATATAGCCTCCGGTGAGTGCCAATCCGCCTCCCGGATTTTTGATGAGGGAACCGGCGATGACGTCTGCCCCCACCTGGGTGGGCTCAAGGGTATCCAAAAACTCTCCGTAACAGTTATCCACCATGCAGATGATGTTGGGATTGATTTCTTTGACAAATTTTGCCCACTGCTGTATCTGGGGAATGGTGATGGCCTTTCGCCAGCCGTAGCCGGTGGCTCTTTGCACGGTGATCATTCTTGTTTTTTCACTGATGGCCGATTTCAAAGCCGCCAGGTCAATTTCTCCCTCCGGTGTCAGCTCCACCTGTTTGTAGGTGACGCCAAATTCCTTCAGGGACCCCTTCCCTTCTCCGCGGAGGCCGATGACTTCTTCCAGAGTATCATAAGGGTTGCCGGTGCAATAGATCAGCTCGTCTCCGGGACGGAGGATCCCTGTCAGGGTCAAGGTCAGAGCATGTGTGCCGTTTACGATGATGGGCCGAACCAGTGCAGCTTCGGTGCCGAAAAGCAGGGCATACAGCTTTTCGATGGCCTCCCTGCCAGGATCGTTATAACCGTAGCCTGTATTCCATGAAAAATGCATGTCGGTGATACGGCATTTCTGAAAGGCATCCAGAACCTTGTACTGGTTGTATGCCATAATATCGTCCAGCTCCTTGAAAATCGGAGCCACCTGTTCTTCTGCCTGAGAAACCAGATCCAGAACATCCTTGCGAATCCCAAAAGAATCTGCCAGCAATTGATACGTTTTGTTTTCCATATGATCCTCCATTGTTTGATTTTTTCTACTCTTTTATCAGGTCTTCATCCCATTCAAAGTTCTTGATGAGATCCCGTTTTACATTCAATTTATGCGCCGCGTAAAGCTGCGTGGTGGTTACGTTTTCGTGATCCAGAAGGGCCTGGACATCATAGATGGAATTCCCCCGGCCAATGAGGGAAGTCGCTGCCGTAGCCCGCAGCTTATGAGGACTGTACCCCTTTTCTCTTGATGTGGCAAGAGCGATAGAGGTGTATTTTTTTACCATTTCCCGTATCTGCCGCTCCGTCATCCGATGTCCTTGAAGGGATAAAAACAAGGCATCTTTCTCTTTTTCCTCCAGAAGATCACTATTCCTTCTTTCCAGATTCAGATACTCCTCCAGAGCCTTCACCGCCGTACGGTTTAGGGGCATGACGGACTCTTTTCCCCTCTTGCGATAGATTTTGAATTCTCCCCTTCCAAAATGAAAAGAGCTGATATTAAGCTGTTGCAGCTCAGAGAGACGCAGCCCATAAGTTAAGAAGAGCAAGAGAATGGCTTTGTCCCGGTGTTTTGTTTTTTCCCAGAATTCCTTTTCTTTTTTGGTTAGGTGTCTGCCATCCGATACCGCATCCAGCATTTTCATGACCTCGTCATCCTGCAGGGCTTTGATTTCCCGTTCCCCAGGCTTGGGCACCCGAATGGGATCGAAGGCGTCCGTGATGTTCTTGGGGATGAGCTCCTCCCGGTAAAGGTGCTTAAAAAACACGGACAGGGAGGATTTTTTGCGAGCCAGGGATCTGTTTTCATTTTGGATCACATGAACCGCATATTCTTTTTCCAGGGAGTAGCTGCGGCAGTGATCCAAATAGCGGTTGATATCAGAAGCCTTCATTCTGGAAAACTCCTCTACTCTCAAAGCTTCCATGGTTTTTGCCTCTGTCAGAGAGGTCTCCAGAATCAGGTATTCACAGAAAAAGCGAAGGTCCCGCAAATATGCCAGTCTGGTCAGGGGAAGCACATTGCCACGAAGATAGGCAAAGTAGCTTTTCATAAAGGAAGGAAGGCTCCCTTCGATTTCACGGCACTGTTCCGTGATCTCGTGTTCCTTGAGAAGGAGATTGTCCGGTTTGTCCCCTTTGTTCTGGATGTGGATCTCTTTTTTGACTTTTTTACGGTCTTCCATTTCCATCCCCCTCCGCCGGCACTCCCTTCAGAAGTGCTCGGACCTCATGAAGAAGCTCTTCTGTTTTCGCGTTCACATCGTCTTCTTCGGTAAGCAGAAACCATTTCATATCCGGATATCTGCGAAACCAGGTCATCTGGCGTTTGGCATAGCGCCTTGTATTTTGTTTGATCAGACGAATGGCTTCCTCTCTGTCATATTCCCCTTGCAGGTAAGAAATAATCTCTTTGTAACCAATTCCTTTCATGGAAATGTCGGAAATCTGGAGGCCTTTTTCCAGCAGATGGGAAACCTCTTGTTCCAAACCCTGCTCCATCAAAGCATCCACTCTGCGCTCAATGCGCCCATAGAGTTCCTGCCGTTCTCTTTCCAGACCGATAAGGATCACATCATACTCTTTTGTTTTTTTGAAAGAAGCCTCAAACTCGGGAAAGGACTCACCCGAAGCCTGGCAAACTTCTATGGCTCTTATGACCTTTTTAATATTGTTTGGATGGATCCTGGCCGCCGCTTCCGGGTCCAGGGCTTCCAAACGCCTGTGGAGAACCTCGGGCCCTTCCCTTTTCGCCTCTTCCTCCAGCTGTTCCCGAAATCCTTCCTGACGGGGAAGAACGGAAAAATCCATGTCATACAGCAGGGAATTGACATATAGGCCTGTCCCGCCGGCAATGATGGGAAGCTTTCCTCTTTTTTGGACCTCCCGGATGTATTGCCTGGCAAGGATCTGATACTCGGCAGCCGAAAAAGCACGCCGTGGATCGATTTCCCCGATGAGATGATGGGGAACCATGGCCAGTTCGGCGGCAGAGGGCTTGGCACTTCCTATGTCCATCCCCTCATAGATCTGCATGGAATCCGCAGAAATGATTTCCCCGTCCAGGGCCTTTGCCAGTCTGATAGAATATTCAGTTTTGCCCACTGCCGTGGGGCCAGCCAAAACCAAGATCTTGTTCATGTTTTATACCCTGTAAAAAAGCTTTTCCATCTCTGCTTTTGTCATTTTGATAAAAGTCGGTCTGCCATGGGGACAGGAAAAGGGATTTTCAGCCTTGGATAGATCCTCCAGGAGCTTTTCCATCTCTTTGCGGTCCAGATGGCTGTTGCCTTTCACGGCACTCTTGCAGGAATCCATAATAATTTTTTCCATTTTGCGGGCATCGGAAAAAACCTTGTTTTCCTCTGCCTGGTCCAAAAAAGCCTCCAGAAATTCTCTGGCTTCCTCCTGGGTCATGAAAGAAGGAATCTCCTTGATAATAAAGGATTTTGCCCCGAACACCTCCACCTCAAAGCCAAAGGGGCCAAGGGCCTGGAGCAGTCGGTCCGGCTGAGCGGCTACGGCCGCCGAGGTTTCTAAAATCAGAGGAACCAGAAGCAGCTGCGCTCCTTTTTCCCTTCTTTTCTCTCCTGCCAGAAGGCGTTCATAAAAAACCCGTTCATGGGCGGCATGCTGATCGATAAAGTACAGGTTTTCCTCATCCGTTCCCAAAATATAGGTGCCAAAGACACTGTCCAGGACTCGGATGTTTCGAAGAAAATCATTGTTTTTTATGGGAGCAGGAAGTTCTGTTTCTTTTGGCAAAACCACTTCTCTTTTTATTTCTAAAGCAGGCGGTGCCTCCATCACCATCTGGCTCGCCCTTTTGGTTGACAGTAATTCATTTATGTCAATCTCTCGTTCTTTGGGCTGGAATTCCCTTCTGCTCTCAAAGGGCTCCTCATAGCGAAAAAGGGCCTTGGCGGGAATCTCGGGTACATTTTGGGGCCCTGCCAATGCTTCGGCAATGGAACGGCTGACAAAACGCCGAACTCCCGCAGGATCTTCAAAGCGCACTTCTTTTTTATTGGGATGGATGTTCACATCCAGGGAATCCGGTGCCAGAGACAAAAACAGAAAAACCGCAGGGTAGCGACCCTCGGGAATGCGTTGAAAATAAGCCTCTTCCACGGCTTCTTCCAGCACCTTGCTTTTGATATAGCGGCCATTCACAAAAAAAAGCTGCTGTTTTCTGCTGGTTCTGGTATAGGTCGGAGCTGACACGAAGGCCTCCAAGGAGAGTGGAGATTCCACCACGGAAACAGCAAGCAGCGGATCGTGGATCTCTTTGCTGAAAACCGTAAGAATACTGGCGGGGACGTTGCCTTTTCCTGCCGTGGAAAAAACCACCCTGCCGTTCTGCATGACCCGAAAGCGGATTCCGGAATAGGCCACCGCCATTTTGGAAAGAAAATCAAGGATCAGAGTGCTTTCTGCCCCGTCACTTTTCAGGAATTTTTGCCTTGCAGGGGTATTGTAAAACAGATCGGTAACTATGATGGTGGTCCCCTCCGGAGCCCCCGTATCCTCCATGGTCACAAGCTCGCTGCCTGCGATGATCAACCGCTGACCCACTGTTTCTTCCGGGGTTTTGGTAATTACCTCCACACGGGAGACTGCCGAAATGCTGGCCAGAGCCTCTCCCCGAAATCCCAGAGTCACTACAGAATCCAGGTCTTCCGCCGTGCGGATCTTGCTGGTGGCATGCCGCTCAAAAGCGGTAAGCAGCTGATGTTTGGGAATGCCGCAGCCGTTATCGGTAATGCGGATATAGCTTTTTCCCCCGTTTTTTATCTCTACAATAATAGAATTTGCTCCCGCATCGATGGCGTTTTCCAAAAGCTCCTTTACCACAGAAAGAGGGCGATCCACCACCTCGCCGGCGGCAATCTTATCTGCCACCTCTTTGGGCAGTTTGACAATGTTATTTGCTGGCTGCATGTTTCAATTCCTCCAGTATCTCAAAGGCCTTCGATGGTGTGATTTCCATAAGATCCAGGGATTTGAGCCGATCTATGATGGGATCTGACCAAAAATCAAACAGAGACACCTGTCCCGGTTCATTTTTTGACTCTTTTGTGCATTTTTTCTCCACTGTGGGAGGCTGCGAATCAGAAGCCTTTCCCGCCTCCAGGTCACTGAGTTTTTCCTCGGCGTTTTCCAGAACCTCCTGGGGGATCCCTGCCAGCTTGGCCACATGAATCCCATAGCTGCGGCTGGCACTTCCCTCCACGATTTTATGGAGGAATACGATGCTTCCGTTTTGTTCACTGACATCCACATTGAAATTTTTCAGCCCGGAAAGCATTCCCTCCAGCACTGTCAACTCATGATAATGGGTGGCAAAAAGAGTTCGGATCTGTTTTCCCTGTCTGCAGAGGAATTCTGCCGCTGCCCAGGCGATGGAAAGACCATCATAAGTGCTGGTTCCCCGTCCTATCTCGTCCAGGATCACCAGGCTTTTGGATGTGGCGGTATTGAGGATGTAAGCCAACTCACTCATTTCTACGAAGAAAGTACTCTGTCCCTGAGCCAGATTGTCCGAGGCCCCGATTCTTGTATAGATTCTGTCCGCAATGCCGATTTTTGCTTTTTCTGCCGGTACAAAGCAGCCGATTTGGGCCATGAGGACGATGAGAGCGGTTTGCCGCATATAGGTTGATTTTCCGGCCATATTGGGGCCGGTGATCAAGAGAAGGCTTTGTTCCTCCTGATCCAGATACGTGTCATTGGGAACAAAAACACCATCTCTGACCATCTGTTCCAAAACCGGGTGACGTCCTTTTTCAATGGAGATCACCCCGTCTTCTGTGATTTCAGGCTTTGCATACCCATAGCGGCTGCCTGCCTCGGCAAAAGAGGCCAGAACGTCGATTTGGGAAACCGCATCGGAGGTGGCCTGAATGGGCCCGATTTCCTTTTGCAGCAAATCCCGAAGTTGCTGGAACAGTTCGTATTCCAATTGATTGATTTTCGTCTCCGCATGAAGCACTACGGATTCCACTTCCTTGAGTTCCGGAGTGATGAAGCGCTCGCAGTTTACCAGAGTCTGCTTTCGGATATAATTGTCAGGCACCTGGGAATAGTTTGATTTTGTGATTTCGATGTAATAACCAAAAACCTTGTTGAATCCCACCTTGAGGTTCTTGATCCCCGTGCGTTCTCTTTCAATGCCTTCCAGACCTGCGATCCAAAGCTGCCCATCCCGGATGGAAAGCTTCAGCTGGTCCAGCTCTTCTGAATAACCTTCCCTTATGATTCCCCCCTCTCGAACGGTAAAGGGGGGCTCCTCCACCAGCGCACGATCGATCAGATCGCAGAGGGTGGAGAGATCGGAGATCTCCTGCTCCAGCTTTTCCAAAAGGCCGGCTCCGCAGGATTCCAGTGCGCCTTTCAGGTCCGGCAGCACCTGCAGAGAATTCTTGAGAGAAATCAAATCTCTTCCGTTGGCATGGCCGCAGGCGATGCGCCCCATCAGCCGTTCCAGATCATAAACCTGGCGGAGTGCTTCTTTGATATCGTTTCGCAGAAGGATCTCTTCTGTCAGGAGCTCCACGGCATCCAAACGTTCAGTAATACCTTTTTTAGTGTTTAAGGGCTCCCTTAACCACTGTTTTAAACGCCGTGCCCCCATGGCAGTATGGGTTTTATCCAAAACGCCGAGAAGAGACCCTTGTGTTTTCTTTTCATACAGGGTCTCCGTAAGCTCCAGATTTCGTATAGTCGCCTTATCCAGGGACATGTGATGGGATAAATCATAGACATTCAGATTGCGAATATGGGAAAGCTGCTGTTTTTGTGTTTCGAAAAGATAAGAAAGTAAAGCTCCCAAAGCTCCCACGCAGGCGCTTTTGGGACGCAACCCCAGTCCCTCTATGGCAGCCGTTTGAAACTGCCTTTTTACAGCCTCTTCGGCCTGATCCCCATGGTAATGATAGGCCGGCAACACAGAAATACAAGCGGTGCTCACTGCCTGCAATTCTTTTAAGAAGCCGGTATCCTCCAAAGCTTGATTTGCCAGTATTTCTTTGGCGGAAAGACGCACAAGTTCATTTTGGATGCCTTGATACGGTTCCTCCCCATCGATCTGGGTGCCTCCGATTTCTCCTGTGGAAAGATCGCAGTACGCCAAGCCTGCAGCTTCTTCGGTAAGACAAAGAGAGACAAGATAATTGTTTTCATTTTCCCGCAGCATGGTCTGGCTGATCACTGTTCCGGGAGTGACGACCCTTACCACTTCTCTTTTTACAATGCCCTTGGCCTGGGCCGGATCTTCTGTTTGTTCACAAATGGCTACTTTGTAGCCTTTATCGATGAGTTTTCCGATGTAGGTATCCGCCGCATGATAAGGCACACCACACATGGGGGCCCGTTCAGGAAGGCCGCAGCTTTTTCCCGTCAGAGTGATTTCCATTGCTTTGGATGCGGTAAGGGCATCCTCAAAAAACATCTCATAAAAATCTCCAAGACGAAAAAAAAGGATACAATCCGGGTAATCCTTTTTTACATCCATATATTGCTGCATCATAGGGGTCAGTGACATGGCGCATCCTCACTTTGCTGTCAGGCTGTTATGTGCGAGATCCACGATCTCTTTTTCTTTCAGATCCACTTCCTGGTCCTGAGACATCTTTTTCAGGTGGAGAAGATATTCTATGTTTCCCTTTGCTCCCGTCATGGGGGAATACGTCAGGGCTACCGGCAAAAGTCCGGCCTGGATGCCGTATGCCGCCACCTTTCGAATGACTTCAAGATGTGCGGATTTTTCCCGAACGATACCGTTTTTTCCTACCTGTTCTCTCCCCGCTTCGAACTGGGGTTTGACCAGGCAGACCACTTCACCGTTTTCCTTTAACAACTGCGCCGCCACGGGAAACACCAGATTCACGGAAATAAACGAAACATCGATACTGATAAAATCGATGACATCGGGTATGCTCTCCGGCTCCAGATAACGAATGTTGGTTTTTTCCCGGTTGGCCACCCGTGGATCGATGCGGAGCTTGTAATCCAGCTGCCCGTAGCCCACATCGATGGCATAGACTTTTTTCGCTCCTTTTTGGAGCATGCAGTCCGTAAACCCTCCGGTGGAAGCGCCGATATCCATGGCCGTGCATCCGGAAAGGTCGATGCCGAACTCCTGCAGGGCTTTTTCCAGCTTCAGCCCCCCTCTTCCCACATAGGGACACTGGCTGTCTTTTACTTCAATAAGAGCTTCCGTATCCACAGAAACTCCCGGCTTGTCAGAAATCTGCTTATTCACATAAACAAGACCGGCCATCACAGAAGTCTTTGCTTTTTCCCGAGAGGGGTAAAATCCCTGCTGCACCAAAAGGACATCAAGCCTTTCTTTCAAAGAAATCACCCACCTTGCTCACGATTCCGGCCCGATCCATGCCGTATTCTTCCATCAGTTGATTGCTGTCTCCATGCTTGATAAAGGTATCCGGCCAAGCGATCAAAAGGCTGTCCTTCACGGGATTTTCCTGCTGTTGAGAAAGAAGAGCAAGCAAGGACTCTCCAAAGCCTCCAGCCAAGACATTGTCTTCTACAGTCACCAGACGCCCCCCAGTTTTTTTCAAGGACTGGGCAATGGATCTCCAGTCTATGGGCGATACCATCCGCACATTGAGCACCTCACAATGGATCCCTTTTTCCGCAAGCTCTTCGGCGGCCTTCAAGGCGATGAGTGCCATCTTTCCTACTGCTGCAATGGTGAGATCCTGTCCCTCACGAAGCACCTCACATTGGGGTACGAAAGGAACGGGGACAAAATCCGGATTTTCTGCCGGAACGGCCCCTCTGGGGTACCGAATGGCACAGGGACCATTGAGAGTGAGGGCATATTCCATCATGTCCTCCAACTCCCTTCCATTTTTAGGAGCCATAACAGTCATATTGGGCATATGACAAAGGTAGGACAGATCGAAGAGCCCATGGTGTGTCTCTCCGTCGTTGCCGACGATACCAGCCCGGTCAATCATAAAGACCACCGGAAGATTTTCCAGACACACATCCTCCAATATCTCGTCATAAGCGCGCTGTAAAAAAGTAGAATATATTGCCACAAAGGGGCGCAGACCGTTTAAGGCCAGGCCGGCGGCAAAGGTGACTGCATGCTGTTCGGCAATGCCCACATCAAAAAGCCTTTTGGGATATGCGGCATCGAAGCGGCTCAAGCCCGTAGCCTCTACCATGGCAGCACTGACTGCAACAATGTCCTCGTTTGTTTCCCCAAGCTGAAGAAGTTTGTTTCCGAACACGGAGGAATAGGACGTCCTTCCCGAAACGATAGTCTCTCCGGTCTGGGGATTGAAGGCGGCAATGCCATGAAACTTGGAAGGATTGATCTCCGCATTTCGATAGCCTCTTCCCTTTTGTGTCACCACATGGATCAGAACAGGCCCTTCTATCATTTTTGCCACAGAAAGAACTTCCAAAAGATCAGGAATATTATGCCCATCTACAGGCCCCAGATATTTAAACCCAAGGCCTTCGAAAATGGCCCCCTGGATCACCGCATAACGAACCGAATCTTTGATGTGTTCCAGTCCGGCGAGAAGCCCCTTTCCTACTCCCGGAATCTGTTCCAGCACGTTTTTGACCTGATTTTTGACGTCCAGATAAGATTTTTTGGTACGAAGCCTTGCCAGATGTTTGGAAAGACCGCCGTTGCTCTTTTCAATGGACATTTCATTGTCGTTGAGGATCACTATCATTTTCGAGCGTACACAGCCCGCATGGTTCATGGCTTCAAAGGCAACGCCTCCGGTCATGGCTCCGTCACCGATGACACAAACCACGTCAAAATCTTCACCATTCAAATCCCGGGAAGCCGCATATCCCATTCCAATGGAAATGGATGTGCTGGCATGGCCGGAATCATGCATATCATGGATGCTCTCTTCTCTTCTTGTAAAGCCGGACAGGCCATTGGCAGCCCGAAGGGTGTCAAAATCCCTGGCACGACCGGTCAGGATCTTGTGTACATAGGATTGATGCCCCACATCCCAGATCAGTTTGTCCTTTGGGCTGTCAAAGACACGATGAAGGGCAATGGAAAGTTCCACAACGCCAAGATTGGAGGCCAGATGGCCTCCCGATTGTGCAATTTTTTCGATGAGAAAATCTCTTATCTGATAAGTAAGGAGATCCAGCTCCTTTTCGTTCATGGTTTTTAATTCTGCGGGAAAATCATGTTCCGACAGTTTTTTGTTCATATGTATGTCTCCAAGAGTCTGCATATTCCTGCTTCTCTATTTTGTCCTCACTGCCAGTTTTTTGGCCAGATCATTGAAAAGCTCCGCCTCGTCATAGTAGGGAGCCATGATTTCCAGGGCTCTGTCCGTCAGACTGTGCAAACGCTCTTTCGCATTATCGATTCCATAGATGGAAGGGTATGTGCATTTTTTCAATTCACAGTCTTTCCCTGTGGCTTTTCCGGTCTGGGAAGCGTCTCCCAATACATCCAGAAGGTCGTCCGCAATTTGAAAAGCCAAGCCGATGCACTCCGCATAATCAGCCAGGTCCTCAAGACGGCTGGCATCGGTACCTCCCAGATAAGCGCCTGCACGGATGGATGCTGTAAAAAGAGCTGCAGTCTTATTGATGTGGATATAGTCCAGCATTTCGCGGGTACAGGCTTTTCCCTCGGACTCAATATCTGCCACCTGTCCGGCAATCATGCCGCGGCAGCCCGCTCCCTTTGCGATCTCATAAACGGCACGAATGCGCTTGCGCATTTCCTTTGGATCATCAAAATAAAGCAGGATATCCTTTGTCATGGCTTCAAAAGCGGTATTGAGCAGTCCATCACCTGCAAGAATGGCCATGCCCTCTCCAAAGACCTTATGATTCGTGGGTTTTCCACGGCGCAAATCATCGTTGTCCATAGCAGGAAGATCATCATGGATCATGGAATAGGTATGGATATACTCTATAGCGCAGGCATAGGGCAAAGCCAGTTTGATATCCGCTCCGCAAAATTCTGCCGCACCTAAAAGCATCACCGGTCGGATCCGTTTTCCCCCGGCGGTCAGACTGTATTGCATGGCTTCCTTCAGGGTGCTGCTTTTATCGTCGATTTCCGGAAGAAACGCCAGCAGATGTTCTTCCACCAGAGCTTTTAATCTTTTGTATTCTGCGCTTTCCATGACATTCAACTCCTCACTGAGGTTGGGAATTCTTTCAATTCCTTCTTGTTTCGATCAAAAATTTCGATCTTCTGCTTCGCTTCTGTAAGGAGGGCAACGCAGCGATTGTAGTACTGCATCCCCTCTTCGTAATGCTTCAACGCATCTTCCAGCGTAGCCTCGTTTCCCTTCAGAGCTTCGGCAGAACGTTCCAGATGAAAAAGGGCTTCTTCAAAACTTAATTCTTCAGATTTTTGTTTCATTTTTGCTCCTTTCTACCGTCTCAACACGACAATTTATTTTACCATCTTTAAAAATCACCGTCAAGGAATCGGCGGGAGCAAACCCTTTCACGCTGCTGGCGATCCGCCCTGTTTCATCCAGGATCATGCCATAGCCTTTTTCCATCATGGCCAAAGGGCTTGCCATGAGAAGATCCAGCTTTGCCTTTTCCGTTTTTCCCTCAGCTGTCACCAAATAATTCTTTGCTCCGGATTCCAGGCCGGCCCACAAGGCATCCACCCGCAACCCGCTTAAAATAAGTCGATCCAGCAAACGATTCTTAAGGATCCCCAGATCCTGCAGCTGCACCTTGCTTTCCCTGGCTTTGATTTGCTCCGTGATGCCTCGCTGCAAGGTCAAAGCGTGTTCTGCTGCACTACCTAAAAGCTTCTCCTTGTCAGGAACGGCAAGATCTGCTGCATTGGTGGGAGTGGCGGCTCTTTTGTCTGCCACATAATCGGCAATGGTAACGTCCGTTTCGTGTCCCACTGCGGAGATTACCGGAATCTCTGATAAAAAGATGGCTCTTGCCACAATTTCTTCGTTGAAGGCCCAAAGCTCCTCGGCCGAACCACCGCCCCGGCCCACGATCATCACATCGGTTTCGGGAAACAGACGATTCACTTCAGCGATTGCCCCGGCAATGTCGGCCGCCGCCCCTTGGCCCTGCACAAGACAGGGATAAATGAGGATCCGGACCTGATCGTTTTTTGAGGAAATGATTTTGACAATATCTCTTACTGCGGCTCCTGTTTCGGAGGTGACCACAGCAACCTGCCTTGGATAAGCCGGCAGCTTCTTTTTATACTTTTCCTCAAAGAGACCTTCCTTCTCCAGCTTTGCTTTCAGTTTTTCAAAAGCAATGGCCAGGTTGCCCTGTCCCTCTACGAGCACGTCCCTCACATTGAGGGAATACGTGCCCCCTCTCTCGTAGACATAGATATAACCGGAGGCAGTGATCTCCATCCCCTCTTCCAGCTGATAATGCAAAAACTGCAGCTGTTCCTTTGCCAAAAAACAACTAAGTTTGCTGTTTTCATCCTTCAGGGTGAAATACACATGCCCGGTGCTGTGATACTTCAGGTTGGAAACTTCCCCTATGACGGAAATGTTTCCTAAAAGGGGATCGGTCTGTAAAATCCTTTTTATGAAGCTGTTGACCTGTGATACCCGTACAGGTTTTATGGCCATAGTATTTTTCCTCCCATTAAGGCAAGTCCCACGGCATTGTCTGATGACAACGCAGCCTCCCCGAATATGATCTCAAAAGGAGGATCCTGCAATTCTCTTTCCAGTGTTATTCGAATGCATTTGCTTGCGCAAACACCCCCACTAAATAAAAACTTATCTACCCCCGTGTTTTTGTGAGCTTCTTTGGTAATGCGGAGCAAACATCTTGAAATTTCAATAAATATGGCACCTATGATTTCTTCCTTGGTCCGCTTTCCTTCCTGCATGGTGCGGAGAGCCTGGGTTTCGATCCCGGAGAGATTGAAGCACAAACCGTCAAAAGGAATGGGCTTAAAAAGAGCTTCCGTTTTCTCAAGAGCCAAAACCATTTCGTCCATTTCCCTTCCAGCTGGAAAAGAAAGCCCTGCGGCAACCCCCACTCGGTCCAAAAGCTGCCCAAAGGAAATGTCCTTAGAACCCCCGATCTTTTCAATGTCTCTTTCCAAAAAGGAGACTTCCAGAAGCTCGCAGGTCCCTCCTGACAAATGAAACGCCAGGAAAGGCTGTTCCAGACAAAGGGATGTCTGATAGGCGGCAGCGGCCAGATGCCCTTCCTGATGGGAAAAAGTGTAGAAAGGCACCTGCAGGGCGGTGGCGAGGATCTTGCCGCAGTTCACCCCGGCGAGAAAAACAGGCATATAAGAACCTTCCACCGGCCTGGGACGATCCGAAACGCAAATCCCTGCGATTTCAGACGGATCCACCTGCTGAAAGGCCTTTTCCATGAGCAGGGGGAGGTTTTCTCCATGTTGAAACAGGGCGTCAGACTGCCGAAGCCCTCTCTCGCCCTGTTTGACTTTTAAAAGTATGCGGTTGTCTGCCAGAATCTCCTGCCTTTGGTCTGTCACAGCTACTGAAGTGGTGTAATTGCTGGTGTCAATCGCCAGTATGCAGCGCTTTTTTTCTTGCATCTTTTTCTTTTACGACTCTTCCTAAAATCCCGTTTACGAACTTTCCGGAATCATCCCCTCCATATTTTTTAGCCAGTTCCACCGCTTCATTGATGGAAGCAGAATCGGGAATATCCTCCAGATACATGAGTTCCGTTACAGAAACCCGCAATACGGCAAGGTCCACTTTGGCAATACGTTCCATTTTCCAGTTTTCCACGGCTACGGCCAACAACTCATCGATTTCCGGCAGATGAGAGCTTACCGCCGCATACATATCATCCAGATATGTCTTTTGATCTGCAACAGCGCCTAAATTCCTCTGAAAATATTCCTGTTGCAGTTCTTTTTGAAGATAATGAGAAAGGAAAGTCTCCTTTCTTTCTTCGGAATAATCCTGATGCACGTCCATCTGGTACAGCATCAACATAAAGCACTCCCGTGCTTCTTTTCTGTGCATGAGTTCCTCCGCTCCTGTCAAGCCTGCGTTTCGTTTATATTAACGCCTGTCACATGGATATTCACAGCCAGAACCTTGCTGTCTGTCATATCCTCGATTTCTCTTTTTACATTTTCCTGAATATCCCAGGCTACTGCCGGTATTTTCACGCCGTACTCCACCACGACGGGAATTTCAATAACAATGCCTTCGTCGTTCTGGTTCACTTTTACCAGTTTTATTGCAGAATCTTTTGCGGAAAGCTTCTTTGCAAGAGTCATGATGCTTCCTGCACTCACCGCATGTACCCCGGAAGTCGCCAGTGTGGCACGCATCACACATGCCGCAATCACTTCATCCGAAATCCTGACGATCCCCATTCTTTCTTCATCCATTTTTTCCACCATCATTCCCCTGTCCTCGTTCTTCAGGCGGTGTCGTGCTTTCTTCCGGAAGTATGGTCAGCCGAACCTTTTCGATTCTCCGATCGAGAACTTCTTCTATCTTGAATTTATAGTTCTTATACTCGATGGGCGGATAAGATTCCACATCCTCCTGGGGGATCTCGCCCAGGATCTCCAGCAGAAAACCGCCAAGAGTCTCGCAATTCTCTGAGGAAAGCTCCAGACCAAGGGCTTCGTTGAGAGAATCCAGGGAAATCAATCCTTCAATGAGGTATTCATTCTCTGCCACCTGCAAAAGTTCCTGTTCAGCTTCATCGTATTCATCTGAGATATCTCCCATGATCTCCTCAATGAGGTCTTCCATGGTGACAATACCAGAGAACCCGCCGTACTCATCGATGAGAATGGCGATATGCTGTTTTGATGCCTGAAGTTCCCGGAACAGATCGTCGATTTTTTTGCTGTCCGGCACGAAATAAGGTTTTCTCAGGATATCTCTGATCTCTACATTTTTAAAGCCCTGGGCCCGGGCCCGGATCAGATAATCCTTGATATGAAGGATGCCGATGATGTTATCGCTGTCATCTTCGTAGACAGGAATCCTGGAATACTTTAATTCCATGAGTTCTTCCAGATACTCGTCTTCTTCATCGTCGATGTCAATGGTAAACACATCGGTCCGGGGGGTCATGACTTCATAAGCCAACTTGTCGTCAAAGGCAAAAATACTGTTGATCATCTTTGCCCCTTCTTCCTTCAGCACCCCCGTCTCCTGCCCTACCTCAAGCATAGACATGACTTCCGCCTCGGAAAAAGCATCTTCAGAAGCATGAATGCTTTGTCTGGTCAGTTTTAAAAGCAGAGTAACAGAAGCAGAAAGCAGCCAAACAAACGGCCCTGCCACTTTAGAAATAAAAATAATAGGCTTTACCGATATCATGGCAAACTTTTCAGAATGATGCAGGGCCAACCTTTTGGGATATAATTCTCCGAGGACCAGGGTCACATATGACAGTACCAAGGTCACAAGGACAACGGCAAGCTGCGTTCCTCCCGGTATCCCGTGAGTGCTGAGAAAAAAACCGATGTCATCAGCCATGCCCGTAGCCGCCGAAGCACTGGCCAGAAAACCTGCCAATGTAATGGCAACCTGTATGGTGGACAAAAAACGATTGGGTTGATCCAAAAGTTTGAGCAAAAGCTTTGCCTTTTCGTTTTCAGCTTGTGCAAGTATTTTAACTTTATTCTTATTTACAGAAACGATGGCCATCTCTGCGGCGGAAAAAAATGCGTTGATCAGGATCAACACTGCCAACAAAAGAAGCTGCAGAGATAACGGGGTACTAGGATCAGGGCTGGGGTCCATATTTTCCTCCTTGGTAGATAGCTAAATCATTAATATCAGTAATAGATTATACCATTATTTTGGTTTTCGCACCATATAATTTTCCTGAACAGGTTGTTTCACCCGCATGCGGATCCGTTGCTGTGCATGGGGAGCAGAGGTGATGGACTGGCCCTCCTCATCCCAAAGTTCTTCAATGGTTTGAGTAAAAGGGGCTCTTGTAGGACCAAAAATTTCGATAACGTCTCCCAGATCCATTCGATTTCGCTGTTCGATCAGAGCCATTCCGGTATCCGCATCATAATCCAGGACCAAGCCCGCAAAGCTGTATTCTCTCACATACTGGCTGGTTTCGTAGTTTTGAGAGTTCGCATCGGGTTTATTGAAATAAAATCCGGTGGAAAAGATTCGATGGCTGACCTTTTCCAGTTCCTCAAGCCACTCCTGGCGGAAGCTGTACTTTTCAGGATCAGAAAGATAGGCATCCATGGCCTTGCGGTAAACAGTAGTGACCGTAGCCACATAAAAAATACTCTTCGTTCTTCCCTCGATCTTAAAGGAAGTGATTCCGGATCTCACCAGCTCGGGGATGTGCTCAATCATGCAGAGGTCTTTGGAATTGAAGATGTAACTTCCTCTTTCGTCCTCTACAAAGGGATAATATTCACCGGGTCGCTGCTCTTCTTCGAGGCGATACTTCCAGCGACAGGGGTGGGCGCATTCTCCCCTGTTTGCGTCCCTTCCCGTCATATAGGCGGAAAGAAGACACCTTCCGGAATAGGAGATGCACATAGCTCCATGCACAAAGGCTTCCAGTTCCAGATCTTCCGGGGTATTCTCGCGAATCTCCCGGATTTCCCCAAGGGAAAGCTCCCGGGCCAGGACGATTCGTTTGGCTCCCTGTTCATGCCAAAAAGCAGCCGAGCGATAGTTGGTGGTGTTGGCCTGGGTACTCAGATGGATGGGGATCTGAGGGCATTTTTCGCGCAGTAGTGCAAAAATTCCCGGGTCTGACACAATAAAAGCGTCAAAGGCAAGGCCTTTGATCTCTTCAAGGTACTCTTCCAACGCAACGATGTCCTGGTTGTGGGCAAAGACGTTCAATGTAAGATAGATTTTTTTTTCCTTTTGATGCGTATATTCGATGGCCTGGGCCAAGGTCTCTTTTGTGAAATTTTTTGCGCCTGCCCGAAGTCCAAACATTTCTGCCCCGCAATACACGGCATCTGCCCCATATTCAAGAGCCATGCGGAGTTTTTCGTAGTCCCCCGCCGGAGCCAGCAACTCCAGTGTTTTCATCATATCTATCTCCATTCCTCTGTCAGGGTGCTGATGGCCACACCGTCACCCACGGGAAGCACGGTGGTACATACTCCCGGTTTTTCGGTAATTTCCTTCAAATAATCCCGCATCCTGTTCATAATGGTTCGGTTTCTTCTGGTATCCAGAAATTCGTCAGATGCCGTCATTCCTTTAAACAAAATATTGTCGGATACGATGACTGCGCCGGGAGCACAAAGCTTCGTACAAAGCTGCCAAACCTCAAGGTAATGGCCCTTTGCCCCATCCAGAAACACAAAGTCAAATCCCGGCTGCACTTCTTCTGCAGGATCTTCTCTTTTTTGACAAAGCTCCGCCAGCACCGAAAGGGCATCCCCTGGCAAAACCCGGATCCGTTCCTGCATCCCGGCAGCCTCAATGTTTTTTTGGGCTTCTTCCTGCATACGCTCTGAAATTTCAATGCTGGTAATGATGGCATCCGGAAGGGTCCAAGCAAAACACAGCGCTGAATAAGCCACTGCTGTACCGATTTCCAAAATCCTTTTTGGCTGTTTCATCTGAAGAAGAGTCACCAGAAGAGTTTCTGTATCTCTCAGAATAATGGGAATCCCCTGTTCTTCCGCCTGACGCCTCAACTGTTCCAAAAAGGGATTCAGCGGTCGATACAAACTGTAAATATATTCTGTTATTCTGGGATCCGTGATCTGCATCGTGATAAGTCGCTTTCCGTTTTACGGCAATGAATCAATCGATATATTTTGCTTTGTTCCTTTTGTGCTCTTCAAAAGTTTTGGAGAAGACATGGGAACCATCCCCTTTTGCAAGGAAATAGTAATAGTCTGTTTCCTCCGGCCAAAGCGCTGCCTTGATGGATGCCTGCCCCGGTGAACAGATGGGACCCGGAGGCAATCCGGGATTAAGGTAAGTATTGTAAGGCGAATCGATTTTCGTATCGGCAATACTCAAAACCGCCTTTTGTTCTCCCAATATATATTGCACTGTGGCACAGGACTGCAAGGGCATATTGCTTTTCAGGCGGTTATAGAATACACCGGCGATGACAGGCCGGTCCTTTTGGACCACTGCTTCCCTCTCTATGATGGATGCCAAGGTCATGACCTCATTCAGTGAAAGGCCCAACTCCTCTGCCCTATCATAGTACTCTTCCGTAAATACACTGTCGAACTGCCCCAGCATTTTATCTATTATCTCATGCTCCGTGGCATTGCTGAACACCTCATAGGTTTCGGGGAAAAGGTAACCTTCCAACCGCGACGGACCATCGGGAAGCTTGGAAACAAAGGAATATTCAAAATCACCCTTTTCCACTTCTTCAAGAAAAGCATCCTTATCCACAAGGGACTGTTCCGCCAACCTCTCTGCAGTTCTTCTGATATCATACCCCTCCGGAATGGTAAACCGAAGAGTTTCGTCCTGCCCTGCCACAAGAAGCTCCATGATCTCTTTCATCGACTGAGAAGGAGAAAACTGATATTGTCCGGCTTTGAACCTTCCGTCATAACCGTCCATCTGGGAAATTCTTACGAAAACTCCCGCATCGCCGATGATCCCGGCTTCTTTCAGAGCAAGGGCAATGCCTTCGGTACTGGTTCCCCCGGGAACAGACAGGGATATCTCCTGCGTGCTGGATGGATCCAACGGCCCGGAGGCTTCCTTTAGATGGTTCAAATACAACAGTGCACCCAAAGCAAAAAGAACCACCAAGGCTACTATGATAAATGCAACGAAACGTTTTTTGTTTCGGATCTTCGCTTTTTTTCTTGCCATGTTTCCAAACTCTCTAAAAAACGGGGCATATAAGATGCCCCGTATCAGTGTGCTATTTTGCTCTGGAGAGGTACTCTCCGGTTCTGGTATCGATCTGGATGATCTCTCCTTCTTCAATGAAGATAGGCACCTGCACCACAGCTCCGGTCTCAACAGTAGCCGCTTTGGTAACATTGGTTGCCGTATCTCCCTTTACTCCCGGTTCGGTTTCGATGACCTTCAGGTTTACGAAGTTAGGAGCTTCCACCAGGAAGGCATTTCCGTTGTAGAACTTGATGCTGGCCATATCGTTTTCACGAATGTACTTCAGGGCATCCTCTACCACATCTGCCATCAGGGGCACCTGATCGAAGGTTTCCTGATCCATAAAGTAGTAAAGTTCGCCATCGGAATACAGGTACTGCATCTGCTTGCTTTCGATATGGGCTTTGGGGAATTTGTCATTGGGGTTGAACGCTTCTTCCCTTGTAGCACCGGTAAGGATGTTTCTGTATTTAGTACGAACAAAGGCTGCACCTTTTCCCGGTTTTACATGCTGAAAATCCAGCACGACATGAGGCTCACCGTTGATCTGGAACGTGTTGCCTTTTCTGAAATCACTTGCATAAATCATTTGTTTATCCTCCGAATATTATTGGACGATCATAGCTCGATCAGTTCCTTCATTGATTTAGTCGTATTGATTATACCCGAAACTGTAACAATTGCCAAGTCTTCAATTCGAACTCCGAATTTTTTTGGCAAATAAATCCCCGGTTCGATGCTCACCACCATTCCCGGTGCGAGAATTTCTGCGCTGGACGGGCTTAAAGTGGGGCATTCGTGGATTTCCAGCCCAACCCCATGGCCTGTGCCGTGGCCAAAGAATTCACCATAACCCGCATCCTCAATGACACTTCGCACCACACGGTCGGCTTCCGCACAGGGCATGCCTGCACGAATGGTATCACATCCAGCCATTTGAGCGGAAAGAACGATGGAATAAATTTCCTTTTGCTCCTGACTGGCCTTTCCCAAAGCTACGGTCCTGGTCATATCGGAACAGTACCCCTCAATGATGCAGCCCAGATCCATGGTAATAAAATCCCCTTTTTCAAAAGTCCTGTCTCCCGGTTCTCCATGAGGAAGAGACGTCCTTGGCCCGGAGACGCAGATGGTATCAAAAGAAAGCTTTTCTGCGCCATTTTCCAGAAGAAACCTTTCGATTTCTCTGGCTGCCCTCTTTTCCGACATTCCCGGCTGCAAAAAAGAAAGCATATGGGTAAAGCACTGGTCGCCAAGGGCTTCTGCCTTTTTTATGGATTTCAGTTCTTCTTCATCCTTCACGGCCCGGAGTTCTTCTGTAAGTCCGTCTCCCCGCACCAGCCTGTCAGCATCTCCGGAAAAACAGTTTTCCAGTTTTCGATAATGGGACACCGTTGCATAATCCTCCTCGATACCGAGAAACGAGAGATCCATGCCCCGGATCACATCATACAAGGTAGTATCGCGGCTGGTCATGAGGGTTTCGTACCATTTGAGATCTCTGGCTGCCTCGGCATACCGGGAATCAGTCAGCAAATACTCCTGTTTTTCCGTAAACAAGAGGCTGCAATTGCTGGAATGAAAGCCAGAAAGATAGATTGTATTTTCCGGCTTTTGAAGGAGAAGAGCAGGAATGCCCTTCTCTTTCATCTTTTCTTTCAGCCGTTTTATCCTATCTGCGTAATCAGCCAATCTTGATCACATCTCCCAAAATTGCATAAACATCAGACACAATTCGTGTAAAAGCAAATTCCGCCTGAAGGTATTCTGCCGCAAGAGGATCTTTCGCAATGATCTGGTACAGATTCTGGGACTGTTCTGCCATCTCGGAAGTTACATCTCCTCCCATCATCTGCTGGGCCTGGATTTGGAATTGCTTCTGCTGAAAATCGTTGAGCATGTCGGAAAGTTCCTGATTTTCCGAAACTTTTTCCTTTATTTTGATATATGCCACATACTCGTCGGACTCTTTCAGGGCTCTAGCCAGAGCGTGGGCTTGATCATATGCGTTCATTATTTATACCTCCATAAAAATTGGCAGGATCACAGGATTTCTTTTTGTCCTTTGATAGATGAAGCTTTGCAGTTCATTGCGAACAGCGTTTTTCATGGCTGCCCAGTCCTTCACATTCTCCGTCTTACATCTGCAAAGGCGTTCTTCGGCTACACGTTTAGCTTCTTCGATGAGATTTTCCGATTCTCTGACGTAGACAAATCCTCTGGAAATGATGTCCGGTCCGGAACAGATCTCTCCGGTGGCCTTATCGATGGCAGCAACCAGAATGATCAACCCGGCTTCCGAAAGAAGTTTTCTGTCTCTCAGTACGATATTTCCAACGTCTCCGATACCCAGTCCATCCACCATGACGGGAGAACAGGCTATGTTTTCTTTTGTTTTTACGATTTGATTTTTCTTCATGGACAGGGTTTCTCCGTTTGCCATGATGAAAATATTTTCCTTTGGCATGCCCAAATTTTCAGCAATGCGGCCATGCTCCCTCAAATGCCTGTATTCTCCGTGAACCGGCATAAAGTACTTGGGTTTGATCAGCATATGGACCAGCTTCAGTTCTTCTGCGCAGGCATGTCCTGTTACATGGATATCCGCAATATCGGAATAGATCACATCGGCGCCCTTTTCGAATAATTTGTTGACGATGTTGGAAACCGTTTTTTCATTTCCCGGAATGGGAGAGGAGGATAAGATCACCACATCTCCTTTTTTGATCTGGACGGCCTTGTGCTCGTTGGATGCCATTCTGGAAAGAGCAGACATAGGCTCTCCCTGGCTTCCGGTGGTTATGATGACGAGTTCACTGTCCTTGATGTTCTTGATCTTGTTGATGTCCACAAGGACATTGGCCGGGATCTTGAGATAGCCGATGTCCATGGCCAGATTCACCACATTGACCATGCTTCTTCCGGAAATGGCAACCTTTCGATTGAACATCACGGCAGTATCAATGATTTTTTGCAGTCGATGAACGTTGGAAGCGAAGGTAGCCGTCAGGATCCTCGAGGTGCTGCTTCGGAAAATGTTCTCCAAAGTGATCCCCACAGTTTTTTCGGAAGGTGTGTACCCCTTTCTCTCCGCATTGGTGCTGTCTGCAAGCATCAATGCGACGCCTTTCGCCCCGATGCTTGCCAGTCTTTGGAGATCGATGGGTTCGCCATCCAGGGGAGTGTAGTCGATCTTAAAATCTCCCGTATGAAACACCACTCCCGCCGGCGTATCAATGGCAAAGCCAAGAGCATCTGCCACAGAATGGGTCATCCGAAGCGCTTCGATGGAAAAAACACCCAGTTTGATGGTCTGCCCCGCTTCGATGACATTCATTTTTGCCTTAAGATTGTGTTCTTTCAGCTTGTTTTCCACAAGTCCAAGGGTCAGCTTGGTTCCGTACAAAGGAACATTCAGTTCCTTGAGCAGATAAGGGACGGCACCAATATGGTCTTCGTGGCCGTGGGTCAAAACCACCCCCCTTATCTTCTCGCTGTTTTTGACAAGATAACTAAAGTCAGGGATGACAATGTCGATCCCAAACATCTCGTCATTGGGAAAAGCCAGACCGCAGTCAATGACAATGATGTCATCCTTGCATTCCAGGACGGTGATGTTTTTTCCGATCTCACCCAATCCGCCCAAAGGAATCAGCTTGACAGCATGGCCCCCCTTTTTACTTTCCGTTTGTTTCAAATTCATTTTCCTTTCTTTTGTAGCTCACCCTATTTGCAAAGCAAATAGTTGGTGAACTCATGCAAAGAAATCACAAATCTTCGATTTGTAGATTTCTACTGCTATTTTATTACGATATTGATCAGCTTGCCCGGAACAGGGATGGTTTTTACCACCGTCATTCCCTGGGTCAAAGCTGTTACAGCCGGGTCTTTCATTACCAGTTCTTCCAGTTGTTCTTTGGAGAGTCCGTTGGGGACGCTCATCTTATCTTTCACTTTGCCGTTGATCTGGATCACGATTTCTACTTCATCGCGAACCAGAGCCTTTTCGTCCAACACCGGCCACTCAGCATAGTAAACAGAATCCTTATTTCCCAAAGCTTCCCACATTTCTTCACAGAGGTGCGGCGTAAAGGGAGAAAGAAGGCGGATCAGGCAATTAACGGCATATTTCAACAGAGGAAGGTTCCTCTCTTCCAGTTCTTTATAGCGGTACAATTCATTGACCAGTATCATTACCGAAGAAATGGCGGTGTTGAAATTGAATCTTGTACCAAGATCATCCGTCACTTTCTTGATGGTGCTGTTTAAAACAAAGGCCAGTTCCTTGTCATCAGAGGACTTGATCTCATAGGCATCCGAAGAGGTTTTGATCTGCTCTTCCAGTTCCGCCACCAATCGGTAGACACGATTGAGGAAACGATAGCTTCCCTCTACCCCGGCATCCGACCATTCCAGTTCTTTTTCGGGGGGGGCCGCAAAGAGAATGAACAGCCTTGCCGTATCGGCCCCATACTGCTTGATGATCTCTTCCGGGCTTACCACGTTGCCCTTGGACTTTGACATTTTGCTGCCATCTTTCAGGACCATGCCCTGAGTCAGGAGATTGGTAAAGGGCTCGGAGCTTGGGCAAAGTCCCAGATCATAGAGGAACTTGTTGAAAAATCTCGCATAGAGCAAGTGCAGAATGGCATGTTCTACACCGCCGATATATTGATCTACCGGCATCCAGTAATCTGCTTTTTCTTTATCCCAGGGTGCATCCGCATTTTTGGCGTCGGTATAGCGCAGGAAATACCAGGAGGAATCCAGGAAGGTGTCCATGGTATCCAGTTCTCTCTTCGCCGGGCCGCCGCACTGGGGGCAGGTTGTGTTCTGGAAGGTCTTGCTGGTCGCCAGGGGAGACTCTCCTTTTCCTGTGAATTCCACGTCTGTGGGCAGGAGAACGGGAAGGTTTTCCAACTTTTCCGGCACCCATCCGCAGTGTTCGCAATAGATCATGGGAATGGGAGTTCCCCAGTAACGCTGCCTGGAGATCAGCCAGTCACGAAGACGGAAATTGATGGTCTTTGTCCCGATCTTCTTTTCCTCCAGATAAGCGATGAAATCGTTGATGGCATCCACGTTGTTTTTGCCGTTGAACTGGTCGGAATTGATGAGAGTTCCTTCTGCTTCAAAGGCCTCCTTCAGATTGTAAAGGTCAATTTCCGGGTTTTTGGGGTCTACAACGGGGATCACCGGAAGCTGG